>Ga0315915_1003662_pt1 | contig 19492 bp, 8 predicted proteins | sample MpolbnodulesMG_FD_207738 | JGI IMG/M metagenome (GOLD analysis project Ga0315915, IMG submission 207738) | Medicago polymorpha root nodule microbial communities from Los Angeles, California, United States - branched nodules | ecosystem: Host-associated > Plants > Roots > Nodule | place: USA...
CCCCTATAAATACCCCCTTAAACCTTCATCATTTTCTCACATTCTCTCCTTCTTCTTCTCACTCTTTCACCTTTGTAGTTTTTGTTTTTTTTTTTTATAGCTTTTTTGGGGGCCAATTTAGGGGTAAAAAAGGGTCAAGGGAGGGTGTAAAATAGGCCAACCGACTTGGGGCAAAAAGAGGTCAACCTTGGGGTAAAAGTAAATCTCCTTCTTTTTACCCCAAAAACTTTTTACCGTGGATAAAAAGACTCTTTTTTGGGGTATAAAAAGAACCAGATTTAGATTTACCTCGAAGGGATGATGTCTTTTTGCCCCAAGAAGGATGGTCTCTTTTACCACCGCGACCTTGATCCTCTGTTACCCCTAAGTTGGTCTATTTTAACCTCAAAGAAGCATATTTATTTTATTTCAATAAAATGTATCAAATTATGTATTATGTAATTGTATCAAAAAATTAATAAAATGAGGTTTTGTATTACCATTTATATTATTAGCATTTATATTACTAGCATTTATATTATTTGTATTACCATTTAAATAAATTCGAAATAAATATTGCATATTTTGAAACATGAGTTAACTCACGCAGCAGTATTTGTAAATTAACACTAGCGTGAGTTAACTCACGTAGCGTGTTTTAACTCACGTAAAAAATACACTGGTGTGAGTTAACTCACGTATGGGCATTTTGGTCATTTCACTTGGGAATGAGCAAACATGTTTGGGGTAAAGAGCAACTCTCAAAATCATTTTTTTTTAAAGATTTGAAGCTCTTACACTTGAGTTCTTTATATTTAGAAAAAAATAGATTTTGAAAAAGCTACTTGAAATAGCTTTTCATTTTGAGGCTAAAAATGATTTTTTTAGCAAAACGGATTTTTTACAAATCTAATATAAACACTAAAAAAATAAATAAGTAATTTTTTTTAGATCAAAAAATAGATTTTTTTTCAAAAAAATCCAAAACAAAGGGGCCCTAGATTTCACCATAAATGTCGGTTAATAGCATTTAACGATGAACTATTTCGAGTTGGTTTTTAAATCGTTTTTTAACATTACATTTATCAAATATTTTATAAAATAAATCAGTGGAAATTTGTAACCTTTTCTAATTTGTTGTCCGTGGCTAAAGGCTCTGACATCTTGATCAACATATACTTGGTGACAGGGGCGGAGCCAGGATTTAAACATCGAAGGGACCAAGTTTAAAAGGTAAAAATAAATTCTCAACCATGGGGGGACCACTGTTCTACATTATACAATATTGACTATATCCTACATAAATATTACTAGTATAAAAAAAAATTGCAAAACGTGGGGGGGACCACGGCCACCCTTGGCCCCCATGGTCCCTCCGCCCCTGCTAGGTGAATTTTTACAAGATCTTGATTAATAACGTCAATAGTGCTATTAACAAAAAAGACGAATATTAATATGTCCATCCTTTCGTTTTTATGTTGCACTTAATTGTATATAGGATATTTTTTTACAAATAATTTTTAAATAAGTTTTTTTTAGCGTCAAATATTGTTATAATTGTTGTGGATTGTGTCTATATTGTTGTGGATTTTTTCTATAAAATAGTTTAAATTAGAGGTATAAATAAAAGAAAATTTTCAAAACAAAAAATTGTATTTCTTTATAGATAACAAAATGTTTTCACCTTGATTAAAATTCCTCCATGCTTTGTTAATGGGAACAGAATGCTGCCTCGCATCAAAGAGAGGATTAAGCGTGAGTAAAGCAGTCCTTAATGCTCTTCAAAAATCTGGTTAGGATAAACCAAAAGATCTCCGAATGATATTTTAAGGATAAATCCAATTAAGGATGGATCCAAATATGAAAGGATTTACAAAGTTGATGCGAATATTCATGTCGATGACAAAACTATCGAGGACATGGTATAAAAAAACATGTTTTTACTTGGTGAAGCCTTTCTATATCTTACTATGTATATGTATAGAGGATATTTGCGGATTTTTTCTTTCAATTTTATCCTTTATATAAATTATTTTATTTACAATTTAATATTTATTTAATTAATTAAAGGGTTAAATAAGTAAATGATCTTTCTAAATATATCAACATTGATTTTAATTCTTCTAAAATATTTATGTGGGTCCTGCTATCCGGTGCCCCCGGGCACTGGTTAAGCATACCATAAAAGGGAATTATTACCATAAAAGGAAACTGTTTTTAACTTTATTGTAAATTAATTACACAATTTCAATGCATTAACTACTATATAATTTCCTTTTTCATATCCTTAACCAGTGCCCCGGGAGCATTGGTTAGCATTTTCCTTTTTAGAATAGTAATCTTTAACTTTACATATATCATTCAATACATTCATTTTAAATGCTACTAAATATATCAAATATTTCTCTTTAATCCATCAACTAACATGTAATTGACAATCATATCAACGACATCAATCATAATTCTCCAATGCAAAATCGTGTTTTCATTTTAAAAGCCACAAAATATATCAAATATCTTTCCTTAATCTATCAACCAACACACAGTTGATGACCATATCAATGACATCAATCAGAAATCTCCTCTGCAAAATCGTGTTTTCATTTTAAAAGCCACAAAACATTTCAAATATTTATCTTTAATCCATCAACCAACACGCAGTTGATGACCATATCAACGACATCGATGAGAAATCTCTCTGCAAAATCATGTTTTCATCTTAAAAGCCACAAAATATATCAATCATCTCTCTTTAATCCATCAACCAACCTGCAATTGATAACCATATCAATGTCATCGATCAGAAACCTCCTATGCAAAATCGTGTTTTCATTTTAGAAGCCACAAAATATATCAAATATCTCTCTTTAATCCATCAACTGACACCTAGTTGATGACCATATCAACAACATCGATCAAAAATCTCCCATACAAAATCGTGCTAAATAGAACTGCAACGACATTCTAACAAATCGCATCGAAAAAATTGACTTGACTTTACGATTCGCTATGATAAAAGAGAATTTATTATTGATTAATTTTTTCCGTATGAAATACAACTCTATCACCACAACATTATACCTATATCATATCATTCACCCCAAAAACAAAAATCAAGAAAATCATTAGATATACATTTGAAAGAAGAAGAAAATAAAAACTTGGTAAAGGTCAGGTCAATTCAAAGTATTGAAATTTGAAGGCCCAGTCTAAAAACGGCGTCGTTGAACATTCACCGCCTGCAAGAAACTTTATTATCCCTTTTGTATCCTCATAACACAACAACCCCTCTCTCTCTCTCTCTCTCTCTCTCTCTCTCTCTCTCTACCAAACCCTAATCCTAATTTCCACCGATTCTCCACCGATCCTTCAATCCAATCTCACAGGTCAATTTTCCCCCAATTTCTTCTTCTTCTCTTCGTATGTATTATTATCATTATTTCGTTCTTTGATTTTCATCGATCTGATTTTGATTTACACCTTTCAAATTTTTCCTGAATATAATTTTATTTTATGAAATTCCTATGTTTAAGAGATTCTTAGGAGAATTTAATTTACGAATTATTAAGTTTAGTTTTTAGGGTTTATTTTCTGTTATTTCAATTACGTTTTTTATTTTAACAAATTGATGATTTTAGTTATTACGGTTAATGTGATGATTGGTGTATTTTGTGTAACGATAAGGGTGTTAAGCTTTTATTTTATTTCTGTTACTTAAAATTTGTTCTTTTGTTTTTAACTAAATTTTTTTTTTGTTGGTTTTGTGCAGTTAAGTTTAGTCAATGAATGTTTGATTGATGGATGATGATAGTAGAGATGGATAAAATGTCTGCTCCTTCGTCTCGGGAGCGTGCACAACGCCTTCTGGACAATGTAACGTTCTTTTGCTCTCATTTTGACTCATTGGTACCTACGTTGTAATTGTTGTGATCATCAAATTAGGGGTTGCATGTGGGAAGTTACACTTTGCATGATATGCTCTGGTTTTTGTTGTTGATTGATTTAGAATGGAATGAGTTTATTGGTCCGTTTTCTTCTTTTAGGGTATGTTTGGATGGAGGGTTTATGAGGGGAGGGTTTAATTTTCTCTTTTAATATACGGACACTGTAAAATGCTTTTTTTCCTAAAAATCAATTAAGTGTGTTTGAAGTATTATATGCTCATTTGTCATGTTATTTTTTTTAAAATATCAGATATATTTTAAAATATAGACTTAGCCCTCCAAATCCCCCTCCCAAACAGACCCTTAATTGGAAGATAACTCTATCTTTCATATGCATGTACGAAGTTCACTTTGGAAGATATACCATGTCGTTTTGTAGATTGTGATTTAGAGGAGCAGGTTTTTATGGATTGGTGTTTTCTTATTCTTCCTCTAATGGGGAAGATAATTAGCTTTTTGGTTTGTTTTGGAATTAGTGATAGACCTTGTTATCAATCCTTTATTGTATTGTTGCCGAAAACTGTAGTATATTTTGGTGTTTTGTTTACTTCGGACTTATTTGTCCCTTTTGCTGCCAGATTCACACTTGCTTGTATACACTTGTGGATTTCTTGAATGTTAATTGATTATAAAATGAAAACCTATAACTTCCTGTTCTCTGCTTTGGAAAACCCTGTAGAACATATAACTCTTGTTGTTTTTATGCTGTGGCCTACATGTTCTTCTAATTACTTCATAATATTTTTATGAATTTTTTTTAATTGTTTTTCTTACTAGGTCATTGAATTGGAGAAAAAGCGCCGTAAATCAGCTCAGACACAGGTCCCGTCAGATCCCAATATTTGGCCGCAGTTGCGTGAGAATTATGAAGCAATAATTCTTGAGGATTATGCTTTTTCTGAGAAGCACGGTATTGAGTTTGCTCTTTGGCAATTGCATTACAAACGGATTGAAGAGTTAAGGGCATATTTCAGTGCTGCTCTTACTTCTGCAAGCTCAAAATCATCTGAGGGTGGGAAAGGTTCTGCACGACCAGACCGGATAACTAAAATAAGGCTGCAGTTGAAGACTTTCCTTTCAGAAGCAACTGGATTTTACCATGATCTTATCATGAAAATCAAAGCTAAGTATGGGCTTCCTCTTGGTTACTTTGAGGACTCGGAGAATCGAATTGTGATGGAGAAAGATGGAAAGAAATCAGCTGAGATGAAGAAAAGTTTGATATCCTGTCATCGTTGTTTGATATACTTGGGTGATCTTGCTCGCTACAAAGGATTGTATGGAGAAGGTGACTCTAAAAAGCGTGAATTTACAGCAGCTTCTAGTTACTATATACAAGCTGCGTCTATTTGGCCTCCAAGTGGGAATCCCCACCATCAGGTTTTTGGCACTTTTTTTTGCATTTGTTGTGATTTATTTTGGCTGTCTCGCATCTCATATTTTGGGATGTAGTATATTACTATTATGGTGTTGAGCTTGCAACTATTACTATATGATTTTGATTTGATAAATTTATCATTTTCAGCTGGCTTTGTTGGCTTCATATTATGGTGATGAGCTTGCAACTATTTACCGATATTTTAGGAGTCTGGCTGTGGATAGTCCATTTACAACTGCTAGAGATAATTTAATAGTTGCATTTGAAAAGGTAATGCAACCATGAAGTTGTTTCTGAAACCTAATATTTTTATGTTCAAAAGTCTCCTAATTTTTGTTTCTTGTTCAAAAGTCTCCGCTGTTTGATATGTTGGTATCCTGTTCTTTTTTTTATTTGTTGTTCAACTGTGATATTTTTTGGCTTCCTTGCAAACTGATATACGACTATGACGTTTCAAGCTCTGTCATTTATACTACCAGTGTTTGATTTTCAAAGCTAAATGAATTAGAAGTTTGTAAGCTGTAAGTTTCGGACCGGCTTACAAGTTAATATAGCATTGATGTTTACATGTTTTTCAGACATGATTGTCGACTTTGTGTGTATATTATTAGTGATTCAAATCAATAATGTGAGAGACCGTGTGTAAGGGACAATCATGTAAGATAAATTTATAGTTCAAGAATTAGGAAGGGAACTAACTGGGTAATTACTAAATTTCTTAATAGCTATATGCCTATTTCTAAACAACCTAGCTGACTCAGGATGAGTCTGTTATAAGTTATAACAGACTTCAGTAACTGTCGTATGAGTAGTTCTGCTAAACAACATGTAGTTACATACGATTTTATTTAAAACTTCAATACCGCGCACCTTCTCAGGTGAAAAATATTGTTTCTTTGGTATGGCTCCTGTTACGGATGAGGAATTTTCCCTTGACTTTGATCGTCTATCTGTTGCTTTAATGTATGGTGTTGTCTTTTTTCCTGGTGATTGTTTTCCCTTGCGTATGATCTTTTTGGCGTTATGGTTTTATTTTCCTAATAATCTTTTTACAATACCATGATAGAATCGACAAAGTTACTCTCAGCTTTCTGGTGAAGTTAAAGCTGTTGCAGTCAAGGAATCGTCTGGGCAATTAGCTGGCAAAGGAAGAGGAAAAGTGGAAGCAAAACTTGTGACTAGGAGTAATGGTGTGCAGGCCTGTACTAAAAATGAAGGAGCATCCAATGTACAAGAGACTTACAAATCCTTCTGCACTCGCTTTGTCCGTCTAAATGGAATCTTGTTCACTCGTACAAGGTATATATTTCAGAAGCACGCACACTGTTTTTATGCATTACACCATTGAGGATGGATACATTCTGACTTATTTCCTTTCTTTATTTTTTATTTTTTCATGATGATAGTCTGGAGACTTTCACTGAAGTTCTCTCTCTTTTATGCACTGGCCTGCGTGAACTTCTGTCGTCAGGCCAAGGTGAAAAGCTGAATTTTGGTCAGGACACTCTTGAGAATGGTCTTGCCATTGTCAGAATTATTTCCATCATCGTCTTCACAGTTCATAATGTGAATAAGGAATCTGAAGGTCAAACATATGCAGAAATTGTACAGCGTGCTGTTCTACTTCAGAATGCATTCACTGCAGCTTTCGAACTGATGAGTATTATAATAGAGAGATGCAGCCAGTTGCAGGATCCTACTTGTAGTTATCTTTTACCAGGCATTTTGGTTTTTGTTGAGTGGTTGGCATGTTACCCTGATCATGCTGCTGGCAATGATGTGGATGAGAAACAAGCGGCCATTAGATCAAAATTTTGGAATCATTGTATTTCCTTCTTGAACAAGCTACTATCAGTTGGGTCTATGTCTATTGAAGGTGATGAAGAGGATACTTGTTTTAGTAACATGAGTAGGTATGAAGAAGGGGAAAATGATAACCGGCTTGCTTTGTGGGAGGACTTTGAGTTAAGAGGATTTGTTCCACTTCTCCCTGCACAAATGATCTTGGATTTTTCAAGGAAGCATTCCCTTGGAAGTGATAGTGAAAAAGAAAGAAAAGCGCGGGTCAAAAGGATTTTAGCTGCAGGAAAGGCTTTATCTAACATTGTTAAGGTTGATCAGAAAATGATATATTTTGACTCCAAGGGAAAGAAATTTATAATTGGTGTTGAGCCTCGTATCTCAGACGATTTTGTTCTTGCCTCTGCCATACCTGTCGAGGATGGGTTATTGAAAGAAAATACAGCAGACAACCCAAAGTTAGGGATTGTTCAGCCAGACCGCCACGAGCATGTGGAAGAAGAGGATGATGACGAGGTTATTGTTTTCAAACCTATAGTAGCCGAGAAGCGAACAGATATGGTAGTTTTATCGTCAGGGGAATCCCACAAAGGCTTAGAGCCTGTCCCAACAGCTTCAGGAGGGAATATAAAATTTAACGTCAATTCTGCTTTTAACCCTTCCAATGATGTAAACCATCAAACATTTTTGCCTGCTTCTGCTGGTTATATGGGGCCTCAATACTTGCAACCTGTTCACCAACATTCCTCAAGGTGGGTAGAGGAGGGAATGTCTCTGGCCAACAGTTTTGATGGTCTTGGATTCTTGGAGAATGGGCATGTAGTAAAACCTGAGCTCTCACTGCCTGAAGCTGTACCAATCATTAACCATGCCTCACTTACAGTTCCTATCCATCAATCTGTAAGTACTGGTGCTAATTCATTTTATGGTCTCTCAAAAGCTGAAGACTTCACGATACCTTTCAAAGTTGACACTGTTGCATCTTCCGGAGTCATTGCTGATAACTCTTATGTGAAGTCATCGTCAGTTTTGCAAGCTGGTTTGAAAAAATCTCCAGTCAGCCGTCCTTCTAGGCACCTCGGACCTCCCCCTGGTTTCAGTCATGTTTCTCCTAAGCTAGACATGGAATCTACTGTTTCAGATTCAATTAGTGGGAATCCCATTATGGACGATTACAGTTGGTTGGATGGATATCAGTTGCCTTCATCAACCAAAGCTTCAGGTCCAGATGGTCCTATGACTTACACCCAAACAAATACCCAGCAAATAAATAACAATATTTTGAGTGGGCCAGCTTGCTTTCCCTTCCCTGGAAAACAACTTCCATCTGCAATGCAGGGGGGTATGCAGAATGGTTGGCATACTTCTGAGCTATTAAAAGCACACCATCAACAGCAACTGCAGCCACCACAACCACTCACAAATGGAAATCAGCATTTTACTTCACTGCCTGAGCAATTTCAAGGACAGTCAATCTGGACAGGTCGTTACTTGGTGTGATGTCGGTTTAAGAATATTGACGGTATGTTTATAGTCTGGATTTGCTGCTGTTTATTTGCTGGTTACCTTTTTTTATTTTAATTTTTGGAATTACTAACAGTTATGTATTGGAGGTTCTTGAAGGATTCTTACAGATCCATTCAAACTCCAACTCAGCTTCTTGTCAGTGACTGTTACTGGAGTTTATTTGGCCTAGACTTGTTGCAGGAACTTGCTTCTCCAAAAGGTTGGTACCAAATTATTCTTAATACTGACGATATCTGTATAACAGCTTGAAATTTGTACCATCATTGACGTCAAAACATACCGACTTTCACTGAACTTTCAAATTCATGTCTTGTTTGTGTCTGATTTACTGTGGCTTCTGTTTTACCCCAGTGTTACGACTGCTGCTGTCAAATTTCTAAACTGTTGATTAATTGTTGTGTTTACTAGTGAATTTACCCGAGCATAATTTTCTTATGAATTATTGTAGTTTATACTGAGCTCTAAAGACTGAAGGAATGAAGATAAGAAAGCATCTTTACAGTTCGAAGTTCGTTAAGTAAATGCCTTTTCTGGTTGGGGACGGATAGTAGAAGGTGATACATAGAAGATTATCCAGTTTTCTTGGGGCTTTTTTCTTCTGGTATTGGTGGTATGCCTGTGGTTTGTTCGCTTATTGGAATTGTCATAACGGTGCACCTTTAATGTAAGAAATTTTACCATCAACTAGCTGCCAATGATACGTAGTGCTAGCACTTCTTCTTCCCCAAAGCTTCAAACTAGTTGGGGAGGTTGATACGTTTGAAGTGGTTGTCTGAAGTTGGATAATGGGATATGCTAATGACGTTGTGGAGCATGCTTATGCTCGAATAACTACTTTACTACATGTGTTTAGGGGTTTCAACTCCAACTATGGTTCTTATACTTTGTTTGCATGACAAGTGATATTGGTTCACTTTTCTTTTTTATTTAAAGTCAGGGATTTACTTGAACTTTATATATAAATAATACCTGTTGGATTGTTGGTCGTGAATATGTCTTTTCTGTCCTTGTGGATATGATGTATCTATCTATATAATAAGATTAAGTTGTCTCTTATCTTCACCTATGCAGCAATGTTTGATTGTTTATGTTAAAAAGTAGACCGGAGCTAGCAACCGTTGGTCTGGTACCCTAGTTCAATATCTCACAAGTAGTGAATTGAAATTTGCTTTTGATGTGAATATTTTGTTTGTAGGTAATATATGAAGTTTTTTCATGTCTACTTGAGTTTCAAGACTTTCTACTAGACTTTTTCAACTTCAATAAACAAGTAGACAAGAGTTGTTTGTTTTATGCGCTGTCTTGTACCTTTTGCTAGTGTCTTTAGTGTTTGCAATCTACCCAAGGACTTCTAAGTCACTTGGGATCTTCTAGATGTATTTTATCCTTTGCCTTTTTATGTGTCTGCTGTCTAGCATTCGCTGTTGAATACTGAATTTACTTGCTTTGAGTTGAAACTCGAAAGCTAATTCATAATGTCAAAGTCATTGACTTGAATCAGGGCTCTGACAAAAACATGTATTGACACTGTAGTTTAAGAGAATCTAATGTTTAGAATTAAAATAACCATTTTTTGAGAAGTTTAAGAGAATCTAAACTCAGTAGTTTCTAAATCCCTTTTTGCTTTTCCTCTGGTCATGATGTGGTGTTCGTTCTGTGGCAATTCAACAAGCTTGTTCATAGCTAGAACTTCTTGATCTTATATTATTCCAATACGTTTTATGCTTTGCTGTGTATTTGAATTAGTTTATGATTATGGTAAAATTAAGTTTGTCTTTTTTACAAGAATTTGAATTAACGACTCTAACTACATAGCATTGCATTTTGGTCCAGTAGGAAAAGAGAAGTTCTAGGCTCCACAATATTGTTGTCTATGTCTAAAATTATTTTTTGGGGAAATAAGGCTAGATGAATAAGTGTAAGATTAAGAAACCAGAAAGGGAGAGAATAAAGACTTTGCATTGCTGATTTCTTGATACTAAAAATGGCCAAACACAACCATTGTTATGACTCCAAATCCTAACTAAATGAGAAGAAAGATCATGTTATTAGTTAAGAAATTTGGAAACTTATCACTACAGATAGTTGAAGATACTAGAAAATATGAAACTGATTCCATGAGATAATTTAAAACCATATCAAGATACGAGATATTTTCTTATCATCTAATATCATGCGTGCTTGAAATGTTGCTTCATACATGATATGTTGTAATACACACGCATATATTGAAACGGCGAGTGTTAGTGACTTAGTGTAGGTAGAGTGGAAATCAAATCATCGACCACATTATCACTCCACTCCTTAAACCCCACCGAATGACGGAGCTTGAAAGATTTATTTGAGGTGGTCAACTTGCTAATGTGTATCAGTGGGTGTATTATTTTGCACCATTATTAAAGGCAACTTAAAAAATATGATTATAAAAGTAATTCATGAGACATGAAACTTCATAGTTTTAGACAACATAAACATAACACATAAAAACCATCATCACTTAAAAATTAGCGTATTCTCGAATGTAGGCAAAAAAATTTTTTCTCATAGTCTTGAATATAATTAAAAAAGTCTACTATAATTATTATATTTAATGTCACTGTTTCAAATTTATCTTTAAATAAAACTAGGGTTTTTCTATCCTATGCAACATTGCGTAGGATAAGGTGCAATAAATGTCTCACTATCTTCAACATAAACTATCATATTGATTATCCTTTTCTTGAAAAATGATAATTTTCTCTATCCTATTGATCATTCTATTTTTTTTATTAATTTTTTTTTTATAAATTCATACTAAAAAAAAGTCTACAATTATAGTATTAAATACATGAAAAAAATGCAAATGGAACGGCATTTGTAACCAAATAAAATGAAACTAAATGGAAAGAAATTATGAGCACAAAAGAAGAAAATTGTTACCTACACCCTCCGTTGTCAATTATAAACAAATTTAATTTTTTAGTTTCATTTAATTAATAATCTATGTGATCCATAATATGAACCACATACATCATTGATTGAATGAACTTAAAAACTCAAATTTGCTTATAATTGACAATGGATGGAGTATAAGATAAGATTTTAATTCCATGATAACTTCTTTTTGGAGTTCTATATTAACCCAGAAGAAGAAAATTGTTACATATACTTTCACACAATTTTTCATATGGAACCATGACCACTCTTTTTTGTCCACTTGCCATATCCTTGAAGAAAGAAAGAAAAATTAAAGCAGAAGAAGAAAATTGTGTTACAAATGCCGTTCCAAATGGATGAGTTTGGACACCTTATATAGAGAATCCTGTTCCAAATTTTTGTTGTTACAACCGTTTCATGGATAGTTTTTGTTTTTTTAAAAATGAATGGTTTGGTGTTGACTCTAAAGTCAAAAAAGTTTGGACTTAGCTTGTTAAGCTCATTTATATAACTTGTGAAAAATTGCTTTTAACTTGTGGAAAAGTGTTTTTGAGAAGAGGCAGCATCCAAGAACGATTGGTGGGGTGAAAATGTTACATATTTTATCATTGATTGCACTCTGACAGCAATCAGTTGGCAACAATATTTTAGAATAGGTTGTAAATGTCTTGTTGTACATGTTTTAATGCAAAATAATTAACTGGCAATTTTATTTTATTTTTAAAAAAAATCTATCTTCAGAGCTAGCACAAAAAGACCATTTGTATTTTTTTGCCAACCAATCTATTTTGACATAAATTTAGTGTTTGTGATTCTCATCTTAAAGCAATGGCATAGAGGCAGCACAAGGAGTTATAGTTTGTTATCTTTCCCTTAGCTTCTATTTAATGAATCCCAATTAGGTATGTTTGCAGTGGCCTCATTGACCATCTTTACAAGCCTCACCTGCAAATTTATCATTACAGAATCTTTTAATTGGCAACCAAAAAAAAAAAAGCAATAAGGGAAGTAACACAGCATAATTGACGCTTCAATCAAGTGTACTTTTTATGTTTCTGTAAAGACAACAATGTAATATCAGCTCATAACTCACCAAACACTTTAATAAAACCAAACTTTTCTGTTCACCTTGTACTAATGGCATAACATTAAATCCTAGTTCTTAGTAAGATAACTGATATGATATTATTTATTGTCAATTGTATCCATTTTGATACAAAATAACACGCACGAGCGTGCACACACATTGATACACACTGGCAAGTTGGCTACCTCACGTAAATTTTTCAACCCTCGTCACTGGATGGGGGAGTTAAGGGGTGGAGTGATAATAAGGCTGACGGTTTGATTTCCACTCCCTTCATAATACTAACTACACTAACATTCACCGTTTCGAAAAATATATATATTACTATAAACATATCATATGATATGAAGAAGCAATATTTCAAGCATGCATGATATTAGAAGATAAGAAAATATCTTGTAGCTTGGTATTGTTTAAATTATTTCATGGATTCAGTTTCATATTTTCTAGTATCTTAAATTATCTTGTGATTAGTTTCCACATTTCTTAATTATTAACATGAATTTTCTTCTCATTTAGTTAGGATTTCTAGTCATAACAATGGTGCTTTGCCATTTTTAGTATCAAGAAATCATCAATGCTAAGTCTTTATTCTTTCTCTTTCTAGTTTCTTCTTGATCTAATATACTATATAACTTCAACATGTCAAACCTATTCATCTGACCTTTCCCCTAAATTTTTTTTTTAGACATAGACAACAAATTGTAGGTGAAACTTAATAAGTCTTGTGCAATTCTGGAATGAAAAGACTTACCACACTTTCCGGAACTCCAGGAGGTGGTAATGAAAGGTTTTTGGGCGGAGGACCCATAAGATATGATCTCTTGTCAAAACGCCATTCTCCAATCTTTCCATATGTCAGTTTCCCCTGGATGAAGATGTGATAAAGAGTAAATTACTAGTTAACCGAACAAATAAACGTGCACGGCCGATATAGGTAAAAGGAATAAGGAAAAAGAAATGGACTCGCCTTCAAATTGTAGTCACATCCATATGTAAAATGTATGATAAACTTCTTCCCTACATCTAAGTCCCAAGGCGGCTGAAAAATTCCAACGATTCATACGATAAATTTTATTATGTAACAAAGGGAAGAAAAGGAAATGAAAATAGTAGAAGATATGAGGAATTCGAACCTGCAGCATAAAGTCTTTTCGAAGAATATGCTTTATACCATGCAACGCAGACGCTACAGCATAAGCATACCTTTACTCAACAGAGTTAAAGTAGTAGAAGGTTAGGTCTATCAGTACTGACCATTGTCGACGAGAAATTATAAATGAAAACAACATCAGTTGAGTGAGATAACTATCAAGAGATAAAGCCGTCATGTTTCAAACTTCTATGGTAATTCGCAATACTCACATTTCAAGCACCCATCCGAATGCTTTATCTGTCTCAGGATCGCCTTTCATTCTCAGTGAAATGTTCACCCATGTGGGAGCTATTTCCTCCAACAAATACTGATATACCGAAAAATCAAACCCTTAGAGGAAGAAACTATGTAGCTCACAAGAAACTCATATAATAACTATAACAGCAGCATTGAAAACTAACAACTACAGGGTCTAAGGATAACAAATAAAATTAAGATTTAAATATGTTTTCGGTCCCTCCAACTATACCACCCTTCTAATCCTCGCATATACACAACATTTTGTTTTTGGTCCTTAGTTTTTTTAGTCCCTGAAATAATTTTTTACGTTGGAATTTATTCTTGTAATTTGTAGAGAATTTGATTTTCGTCCCTCCAATTTGTGCTGCCTAAAGACTAAAATAAGTATTACACACATATTACAGAGACTAATTCCAACGTGAACAAATTTTATAAGGACTAAAATAAAACAACAAAGATTAAAAGCAAAAGTGGCATATTTGCAAGGATCAAAAGAAAATTACACGGACAAAAAGCAAAAATTTGTATATCTGAAAGGACCAAAAACATATTTAAACCTAAAATTAACCTTATGCAAGCTATTATAAATTGAAACTTCACCTTGTGGATGATTACAGGGGAATTGCCAATGGGATCAACATCAGTAACAGGACCGTTTTCCTTAGGATAGAATTTTCTCATGATTTTTTCATTTTCAGCTGGTTTTATGTAGAAGAATGGATACCCTGCTGGTTCATTTTCTGTAGCCAAATTAGGCAAAGGATTAACAAATATGTGGTCGGGTTCTGCCATCAGAATATATCTGCACCAATCATAAAATGCAACGCTTCTTAGATTTCATTATTGGAAAAAAACATATAACGCCTAGAAAATTAAGACACTTACTCTTCATCAATAACCGCTTTCTCCAGCCATTGAACAAAAGCCCATGGTCTATTTAGCACAATATAACCCTGAACCGAAAACAAAATCAATAAGAGCATGAACTGTGAGCAAATATATAGAAAGATCAAGAACAATGATATATACTCATGATGCAGTGGATCGGTGTTGTCAAATAGTGTGACTATAGCACTATAGCGTTACAGAATTTGAACAAATTGCTATTTGTTTTGTGATACGTTATTTAGAAAAAGTTTGTCAAATAGTGGCTCTACTGTAGTGTAGAGGAATTTGAACAAACAACTATTATCCGCGATGCTTAATTGACAACATCGCAATGGATACTTATCGACAAGTTTGGACATGTTAAGTCAAAACCTTCTCACAGGAAAGGTAAAATCCATCAGTATAGAAAGTGCAACCATTCATTGTTACACGAATCATACATACCGTCTTAGATGCATGCATTGAAAAAATTAATATGTTACGATCGTATTCTACTATGGACAAATCATACATACATGCTCAAATGATTACTGCAGATTATCATATTATGTTACTGCATTTTCAGTTTATGTTGTCTACACTACACAGTCAATGTATTGTATCAGATCTTAGGCAGTAGCAATAAATAAATACATAAATATAAAAGCAGGTGTGTCAATCACCATCAGCAATAGAAAGATCCATAACTTAAAGCAAGAGGACAAGTACTTTAAAACAAGATAATAATAAAACCACAACAAAAAAAAAAGTTAAAACAGAAAAATATAATTTGCTGAAGACAAAAAAAGGAAGCAAAAGTAACTTCAAGTTCAAAACCTCTTTTATTGTTATAAGACAGACTAAAAATATAAGATATTGAAAGGACTAAATGTTAAAACACCAACCAGTTCAAAATAACCAGTGATATGATAGTCAAAAACAGTAAGGTTCTGTTTGCGAGTTTGGAGGGAAGGGAGGACAGCGGGGGGGAACTAGAGAAATCTTCTACATTTTTTTAGTGTGTTTTCGTAGATAATGATAAACAAACGTTTATCATTAACATGCTTTTAATTTTGACAGTATTATAACAACATAGATTAGATTTGAAGAATTTATCAAAACTCTCCTTGAATACAATTTTTGAGGTCCCCCATTTTGAGGAGATTTTGTGTTATGAAACCCCTGTTCAATTTGGGGTTGGGGGATTATCCTTTCTTCCATTTCCCTTTCCTCCTTCCTTTTACCCAAAGCCCTCCCCTCCAAACTTGCAAACAGAGCCTAAGGATATTCAAATAAAACCATTAATGCAAACCAATCCTATTCCCCCCTTAGTCTCGCCTAATAACATTTCCATTACTCCAAGGAAGGTTTCTTCACCAGTATTAGAAAAAAATGAACTCTATTTATGATGACTATAACCATGGTTTTAAATTGCGGCCCACAACCACAATATAAAGGGTTTTGAAGTGTCCACAAAATAAAGATTTGCGGGATAACAACATCCACTATTTAAAGACATAATTATAACATTTGACAGGGTAACAATCATAAGCCCTGGATTACGAGGAAGTAGTCCAAATGGTACTTCTTTCTCTTCTTTGTTCCAATTCTATGTGAATCTTTCTATACAGCTGAATCAACAAAATATGTTCATTTCACACTTAAGTTACTATATTATATACATACCCTATTTTAACCAAACAACTATCTCATTCTTCTCTCCTACCATTGTCTCTTTCTCCAACTTATAAAATAATGAGTAGTTTTATTATGTATATCAGGATTTGTAAACTTGATATTAAATCAGGAATTCAACAAAATAACATGTTGAAAAGGCAGAAACGTAAAAGTGCATACCCTATCCAAACCCTCAGGAAGAGGATCAACAACAAAAGTAGGAATTTCATTCATCAACTGATCTCCCCTTCCTGAATGCAAAATCCGCGTGAACTTCCCCATACCCGATCCAGGCATATCCTTCGTCTTCTTATACCAATAATACATAATCCTACATTGCCATTGACTATAAGCAGCATCAGTTGCCGTCACAGCAACATGGTATTTCAAATTAGTATTCCTAATCTCCATCGCTTTTCCATCAAATGATCCCAAATCATTTCCCGCCTTATGTTCCATCATCATAAACACCAAATTATAAGTTGCAAAGGAAAATCCTAACACCATAAGCAGCATAAGTAGAGATTTTACCCTCCCCATATTTTTTCTTACAATCATTATAAAAAACCTTCACTCTTTCACTTTATCAATCTCGAATCAAACTATCAACCCTACCCAATTCTTCTCTATCCTTCAAAATCACAACTTTAGTTCATGCTAATAATCAATAGAAACAAAACAACTCTTTAGAAACAACCTTTAGTTTACATGTTGGTTAACTGAATTAACCAGACAAATCAAGCAACCATTTATTTTATTTTTCTAGTTCGTTAACGCAATTAACAAGACAAATCAAACAATCTTATATTTTAGTTATTTGTTCCACAAGAAATACCTGCAACAAAACAAAGAACAAAAACAGTTACATACACACATACATAATCAATGTGCTACAGAACACCCTAAAGCAGTAACAACACAAATCAATGGAATTGAAAGTTGAAACCAAACACATTAAAAATCACAACTTTATAAAAACCCAAAATTTGAAACTCAAATAAAAAAGCTAAAGCATGTTGAATTGCTGAATTAAGAGTCACTTACATGGATCTGATTTTGTGCATCAATTCAAGGTAGCCCAATGAGAAAGGTTGAAACTTTTGAGGAAAATAGAAAATGGGTACCAAGTGTTTGAAGAAATGAAAATATGAAAGGGTGAGAGAGAAAGAGAAATTTGTGGGGTTTTGAACAAAAAAAAAAGCAATGCAATGAACTACAAAAAAACAAGGAGGGTTGAAGTTTTGAAGAGTGTGGTGAGTGAGATCATGAAGCTGTCAGTGTAAAATTAAATTAAATTAATGATAAAGTAATGAAGTGATTAAAGTGAAATCGATATTTCATAATCAAAGGATGAGAGAGCTTATGTGAAGTGAAATGTCATTGTTTCATTATTTTTTTGCTAATATAAAGTTCAAGAAATACTTATTTGTTCCTCAAAAAGAAATACTTATTTGATCACAAATATAAATAAAAAATTGTTTAGACACGCATATAAATGAAAAATATTAAAAGAGAAAATAGTTGAACTATATGACTAATATCTTTTTCAATTATATTTCTTTATTTATATGAGTATGCCAAATATTTTTTATTGGTATTTGTGCTTAGTAAAGACTTTCTCTATGCAGTTGATATAAATTTATGATACTAACCATAAATAGTAGCTCTCAAAGTTCATCTAACGTTGATAAAAGTATGAGATTTTCATATCGACGATGAAAGTTAAATTTAAGATCATACAAGTTATTCAACTTCTTATCAACTAATTCATATTCATCGATTGTGTCATGGTCGTTACTAGTACATTACCTCTCCACTTAATTTTATATTTATATTTTTGAATATACATCTATTTGGTTCTCACAATTTTTCATCCACCTAATTTAATCTTGACAAAAAATAATAAATAAGCATTTGATTATTTTTAATTAGATACGATTTTGGGTATATTCTCTTCAAACTCAATCATAAATCAAAGTAACTATTCCAGTCAAAAAGAAATATCAAAGTAAGACACAAATTAAAAATATTGCATTACTTGTCAAAATAAATGCTTAATTTTATTCAATTTTCTTGATGTAATAAAAAATTGATTGTATTTCTTAAATTATCAATTCTTTTCAATTGATTTTCTATACAAGCTTTTTCTTGTACAGGTTTCATTTTTTTACTCAATGATTTTGATTATATTATTATTTGAGTCAAAGCTAATCATAATCAAAATACAATATCTATCTACATTGTAAGTGGCACTTTATGAGTTGGTATTTACTAATTTTTTTTAGAATTTATGTGACTCAAATTAACTATATTTTATTTCATAAAAAAAGAAAGAAAAGGAAGTGAAATGGATGACTGTGATGGGTGGGGTGGCATAGGGGTCAGCATCAAAAGGAATGAAGTAAAGTGTAGGAAAGGTTGGTCATTGAGATAGATTTGACGTAAATCCCGGTCATAAACACATTCCAATTTGTCTCCTTTGAATATTCAAAAAAAGCCACTTCAAAGTGATGCAATTGCTGTTCATGTGTGTAACCTGTCTTATTCATGTTCCTTTTGGCCCAATTCTAAAATAATAGGAAAGATTCTCATGTGATTTTATAATGGATTTTTTCAACTATTGAGTTGTTTAACTAAGGCGATGTTTGGTATAGGGTAGAGGTGTCAATAGAACCTCAAATTTCAACGTTCACTTAAAAAAGTCTCCATCAAGCTCACTAAATTAAAGCTCCTAATTCAACAAACTTATGAAAGTTTTACCCAACATCCCAACAATTATACTCTTACCCCTACTAACCATCAAAATACCAATTTTAACCCTTTGAAAAACCACAACCATTCACCCCATAATTTTTTTCAAAATTGAAAATAAGTTTTGTGAATTTTTTTTTAGGCATGAAACAAGAGATCAACATCACTTT
>Ga0315915_1003665_pt1 | contig 19475 bp, 6 predicted proteins | sample MpolbnodulesMG_FD_207738 | JGI IMG/M metagenome (GOLD analysis project Ga0315915, IMG submission 207738) | Medicago polymorpha root nodule microbial communities from Los Angeles, California, United States - branched nodules | ecosystem: Host-associated > Plants > Roots > Nodule | place: USA...
CCCCCCCTTCTCTCATCCCTTTTCCTTACCACATTAAAATCTCGAAGCACACACCACACTCCTCCCTCCCTAGTATGTCGTTCACCAATAAGATTCTCCCAAAGACGTCTCTTTGCCGGCAAATCACATTTGGAGTAGACATTTATCACCACACAACGAGTTTTCTCAACACCCCACTCTAAAATGACTCCTACATACCCTTCACCATCAAACGAAGCCACAAAATTAGCACTTGATTTCCTCCAAATAGAGAGAATTCCACCACTACTACCTTCCGAAGCTCTAAACACCCAATCACAATCTTCATTTCCCCAAATAGAGTAACATAAGGAAGGAGAAACCTCCATTAACTTAGTTTCTTGTAAAGCCAAAAAATCAAGATTATTTTGGCGCCCAAGATCACTGATTTTATTCTTCTTAACTCTACCACATATTCCCCGCACATTAAAAGTTGAAATAATCATTAAGACAATCTAACTCCCTCTTTAATAGCCTTGAATCCCACCGCTTTATCTTCCATATCCACTAGCTTATCAAGGATTCCACCCTCCATCATAGAATGAGACACCCCGGCCTCCGATTGGGTTACAAGCTCCTTCTTTGCCGCTAAAACTTTGAGTTGCTTTGCCCTAGCCCCATCAAACCTCAATTGTGATTCTTCCTCCATCTCATTATTCTTGGAAACAATAAGACCAATACCCAACCCTTGAGAAGTTTTAATCTCCAAAGATCGAGCTCTCCCACAATTTCTACTAAACCCACTTTCCGCGCCTTTCCCCTTCAAGGAAATGCAATTGTTCATAAGTTCTAACTAAAAAAAAATTGTTCATAACAAAATTTCAATTCCAATAATTAAATGCAATTCTGATTCAAAGAAATGCAAATGGACCTCTTATTATTTAGGCTAAATTATATTATTTTATCTCTAAGCTATTAATTGTTTGTATTTTGGTCCCTTAAGTCATAAATGTTGGACAATTGACTCTTTAAGTATGTTATAGTCTTAAGTATGTTACAAATATTACATATTTTGTTCTATTACTTATGTTACAAACATTACATACTTTAATCCTTTAAGTTAATAAAAGTTGGTCACTTTCATTATTTCTATCAATATTTAATGTTTGTAACTCAAAGGTTCGAAGTGACTTGCAAATTGACAAATTATCGGTCACTTGCAAGTGAATTATCGGTCATTTCTGTCTGGAATTGAATTATTTTCCCAAATATTAAGTTAAGCTTTTTGGTAGCCAATTTCTAAACTGGAAAATTTGAGAGTGTAATTTTAGCCACGACTGCAAATTTGTTGTTTGTTGAATACACGTCCAGAAACCAATCCCTTGTTAAGAAAAAAAAAACCAATTGCAGGGACAACGTTAATTATTGCAGAAACATCTTTAAGCTTGCATTGATCTCTCTTGGTCGATGATGGGACTACACAATTCAAAGTTCATCTCTGATTCAATATTCACTCACTAATTCATCTGATTGGTATCAAAAAAATTAGAAAGAAAATGGCAGAAGAGGCAAAATTAAAAGTAAACAACAAATCAAACAATTTCTTAGTAATTTAATGAAACAGGCATGTGAAAAAAGGTAACGATTGAAGAATTGGAAGCAAAGGATACCTACCTCAAAATCAAATATACCCTATTGAAATGAATCCCTAAAAGTCACTCAATTTGATTTCCAATTGCAAAGGAAAAACGTTAAATCTCGGAACACATAGAAAAGTTTCCTGGAATTTTAGTGGGGTGAAGTCTTAATGACTAATATTTTGGAAATCTTTACTTGCCAAAAGAAAAAATTGTAGGGGGTGAAGTCAAATGATAAAGGGGGTAAAATTGGATTTTTTTTTTTTTTTTTTATGGATCGTAAGGGTGAAGGTACAAGTGTAGGGGTACATGGTAAAATTTCCTTTTGTAGAAACAAAGGGAAATTTGTGACTTTTTGTAGGGTGAGGGTTGGTTATGATTTTATAATCTGGAAAGTTTCGGCATTGGATTCTTTTGTGTAATCCATATTGCACCGACAGTTTATGTGGTCTACAACGCTCAGATAACTCTATAAATAGGGATCCATGTTTTCATTACAAGTAAACTACACCAGAAAAAAAATCATGGAATTTCCTTGCTTTGATCAGAACACAAAGCTAGCGGCAGTCTACTACAACGGGGGAAAACCACCCCATCTGTTTAGGATTCGCAACGATGTCACCCTCTTCGAGCTGAAGGATGAGCTGGATTAAATCAACCGTCAACTCAACCACAGAGACACGAGGAGGGTGGTCCGTGTTGAATATCGATGTCCATTGTCCGACTCAGTCGGATCTCTTCGGTTCAGCCAGATGAAACTCACGAACGACGAAGACGTGAGAACCATGTTCTCTGTCTTTGGTCAGCACAGTACTAGAGGACCGATCGAGTTGGACGCTTGTTGGTTAGATCTGCTGAACAAATTCAAAAAAGTTTGATCCAGTCCATGAACTACGAATAGATCAGGGATTTGCTTGAGGGATCAGAGGAAGAAGTTAGTTTAGATGATTCGTGATAATGTGCTATGTTTTAATTAATCGCGTGTTTTATGTTGTTTTAATTACGTGTTAGTTATATGTTGTTGAATTAGGTTGTTGCATTATGTTTTGAATAATATATATTATTTAAACTTTCATTATGTTTTAATTTATGTTTTAATTTACGCCAAAGATGTTCATTATAAAATCCTGCATTACGTTTTAAACTTACATGTTTTACATTTTAAGGGTGTAAGTACAATCCGGATTATAAAATTTGGAATGCCTCAGCATAGGATTCTTTTGTGAGGACCACATTTCACAGACAGTTTTTGTGGTCCACAACATCCATAAACCTCTATAAATAAGTGTTTCCGGTTTTCATCTTCATTTCCATCAAAAACACACAAACGCATCAAAGAAACCATGAAATTTTTTGTCATTGTGCTGAAGATCTTTCTAATGTTGTCGCAAATAGATGCTCTCTATTTGACGGCATTATGAAGATCTTCAACATGCTACCAAAAATAGATAGATAGATACAAAGCTTCTGAACTTGATCTATAGATATGAACATCAAGAGATTTCTATGAGTTAGATCTTGCTGTTTGCCTGATGAATATGTCATTTGGCAAGGCAGCAAGATCTAACTCAAAGAAATCATCTTGAAACACCTTGTCTTTCTTCATTATGGTAGTTTTTATTTGTCTTATGTTGTTTTTATTTATGGTATGTACCTTTGTTATATTTTTTTCCAAGCCATTCGCCAGAAAAACGTTCCAAATATAGGGTTTGATGTCGTTCGGATTTTATAATCCGGACAAACTTCATGCCTTCCGGATTATATAATCCGGAAACCCTCAGTAGTTTTTGGACTGTGGCGTTTCACCAAAGGTTTGACCGGTTAGTGGAGTTTTAATGCATTTTTAGACGGTTTTGATTGTGGAACACGTTTTATTTGACTGTACTTATGACCTATGACTGATTTTAGGCTATAAGTCTTGAATCTTCAACTACTTCCTTCATTCTTCACTTCACCTACTTTCTCACATTTTCTTAAAAAAAATAGTTTTATAGGTAATTTTTAGGTGTGTTTGTGGTGTCATGGTCATTGTTGACCATTCATACGACCCCTACAATTGCATTACAGCTTATATGGGGGTTGTATAATAGTCAACAGAGACCCTTGACATCAAAGAAAGACACAAAATATTCATATAGATTCTGTCCGGATTTTATTTTCCGAAAACACTAACAATCTTGTTCGGATTATATTTTCCGAAGCAGCGGTATTTTTGTATTTTTTGCAGGGCGCAGGAGAACACGGTGGGAAAAGTAACACTCTAATGCCTATACTAGCAAGATGCGAGCTCTGTCTATAAATACTCATTGTAAATAACATTTTCGACACACACAATTCTTAGAACCAGATTGGTTCATATGCAAAATATATTATTGATGTTTTGATGATAACAAACTGACAAGAAAATAAAAGAACAATTTTCCTATTAACAAAATGTTTAAGAACAATAGTTTAATTAAGAAGAACATTTGGGTTTGATGAAGATCAAAGGAATTAAGAACATGCTGTCTAATTCTACTAATAATAAGTAAGCACTTTGTTGCCTCCAACCATAAGATGTCTCAGACTGAATATTCTTCTTAATTCCTACTAATAAATAAGCTGTCTAACATGCTGAATATTTTTTGGTGATCGTCCTACTAATAATGAGTGAATATTAATCCAACATATAACTATTAACATTCGTCATTTAAAAAAATAAAAAATGTTCCACCATACTTTTATGTTAAATGGATTTTTGACGTACTTTTATGTATTTCTTAAAGGTTTTCGAAAGTAGCATGTATTTTAGGCATCATTGAACTTTCGTTGAATGCAGTACATTATTCAATTGCCTCTTGGTATCAAACTCTTTCTTTCCCTTTCGTTGAAATAATTTCTCCTTGTCTAGAAATTGTTCCTAATCCAAATCATACTTTTATTACAAAGTGATTGGAATGGAGCAAACATGCCTACAACTTCTTCATTTCTCAAGGATTTGTATCATCTTATGATACTGCACATCAGTAGACTGTATTTTAGTGGTGCAACTTTTTAAAATATATTTTGACATTAGCGTGGGCTCTTTGACGCTAAAAGCTTGTATTACGACAATAGTATGGGGAGGCTCACTAGTATCGGTGCATCCTACACTATTGTTAGTGTCAGCTACTTGATAATAGACTGTAGTGTCTTCTTAGCGCTGGCTTAATATACAATAATTAAAGTGTTGACTAAAAATAGCGAACAATGTTATTAGCTTTGAGCCTGTTAGAGTCTGCCACGATATTGACGCTAAACTGTTGTGTCATCTTTTGGCCTATTAACCTGAGCTTTATGCGGACGCTAAAGCCAATTTTCTAGTGGTAATTTGTATTATACATATTATACGAAGTAAAAAAAAGGTACTCTCTAAGCGTGAGATTTGAGTGTAAAGTGTGAAAATAAAAAGGTCTGATTTTCATAAATATATGATTTGTTATGATATAATTTGGATTAAATGCATCAACCCTTTTTATCATTTTTTGGACCAAATACATTAATTTTCTTTAATCAATTTTTGTTCATATTTGAGGCGAAGTAGTATTTACAATATCTACTTTTGAGTTTTTTAATAAATAATTGATGTTACTTACTTCATGCTCTTGGAGCATGTTTAACTCTCGTCCCTTCGGGTGTCTCTTAGAACTTAGAAGATAGTTGTCATTCCTTAAAAAATTTGGCATTGGGAATGGTCTAACTGGATATTGTCCATTATTTTTTTCTTGGTGTCCCTTCTGTAAAAAACGGAGGGGCAACATCTTTTACCATTATATTATTTTCTCAAATCTCAAAAATATTTAGAAAACTGTTTAATTTTATAAAAAAAGAAAATGACAGATGTTAATAGTTAGTTATTAGATTAATATTTCACCTTTTTTCATGTTTGAAATGAGAGAAAACAATACTAATAATATGAAACTGATATATATGAGCAAAAATGGATATGTGCAGGGGAAAAAAAACTAGATATGCAAAAACCAACCAAAAAGGAAGAGCATGCTCATCTTCTTCGGATTGCAAAAATTCAAACAAATACATGGACCAAAAAGGGAGAGCAGGCTCATCTTCTTCGGATTGCAAAAATTCAAACAAATACATGGCTAGTAAAAACATGTCTTCAAAATAATGAGAAGTGGAGAACATTGTTTTGAATGTTGTTCATCTCCTCTGACACAGCTATCTTCAATTTCAACTTCTAGGGTTCGTTGGTTCAACTGAGGGATGTTAATGGAAGGGAGGAGAAGAGAGTGGAAGTATTTAAATTAAATATATGTTTCGTTCAAAAGACAAGTTTTGTTCATCTCTCCTCCCCTCCAAATCCCCTCAATTTGGAGGGTTTAGGACCCTCCTAAAATTAAACCAAACACATAATCAAAAATATTATCTACACTCCCCTCCCTCTACCCTGAATGAAACATACTCCTCACATCTTTTGTTTGATTGCATCATACATTTTAAGGGTCAAATTCAAATTGAACCAATATAAAATCGCAAATTGATACAAAAAATTGAAAATCACACAAACTTAACTATTATTGGATGTGTTTAGATTTCATTTTGTGAAACCCACTTGGAGCGAAATTCGGATCAACTTTTCAAAATTGAACCAAAATTCATTGGTAATTTTAATACTTATTTATTTTTTTTCATTAGTATGATATGTATTACATTAATCAATTTTAAGAGTGTACAAATTCAAACTAATCCAATATAAAACCGATAAAAAAACCGAAAACGGCCCAAATTCAACTACTATTAGATGTGTTTGGAGTATGTCGTTTTGTGAAATCCACCCGGATAGGATTTCAAATATTTAATCAATTTTTCAAAATTGAACCAAACTCCATAAGTAAATTTTAATACTTATCTATTTTTAATGAGTATGATATATTACATTGATCAATTGTTTGTTGGTTTTATTTTTTTTTACCTAATACTTAATAGTTTAATTTAATCTATATTTTTACTACTTCATATGTTTCTAATATAATCGATATCTCTTGATGGAGAGCTTTTCTATCTTTTGTGGTCTAAACTAGCATGAGTAATTAGTCTTTGTAGTTGTGGCAATTCATATAAAAAACATTATCGATCATTTTCATTTCACAGTTTTAATTTTCAGGTAAAGTTACACCAAAGATCTTTATTTTATTTATTTGTAAAGTTGAGTCATTTATCTTTTAGACGCACACAAATAAATCATTTTTTTTTCATTTTTTGTTAAAAAAAAATACTATGTTAGCAAGCCAATAGGATAATCTTGTTTTTTAAAAATACTTTTTTTTATTAAAAATACATAAACCTTTCAAAATTATAAATACCTTCATCATCTTCCTTAAATAAATAAAAAAAATATATATATGTTCACCTCCATCTTTTTCTAAATAATCGAAATTCTCAATTAACTACGAGACACATCACCAAACTTTTGACCGATAAAGCCACACATAACTTCAACATAGTCATCAAAAACCTTCACCCCACTCATTTCTCTCGGCTCTTTTTTTTTTTTTTTTTAAAGGCTCTTGGCTCTTTGTTGTTAAACATTGATAATTTATTGAACTTAACTTAGTTAGTAGCGACAATGCATAATATATGTAAGGTTCGAACCCTGAACACCAACAAAAAAAAAAAAAACATTGATAACCTCCTCTCATTTTTCTTTGTTCTTCCCCAAAATAGGAAACCAATTCAATGAAAAAAGATGAGAATGAAGCCTAGCTGTATTGTTGAAGATATAGACATTTCTCAATAAACCAAATTCTTTTTAGTGTTTATTGACAATTTTAGAATTTTTATTTTTGAGTTTAGAAAAAGAGGAAGGTGAGCATAACATTGACATTCATGTTATTTTACGGTGGATTTGAGTAGAAATGTTTTGTGTTTAAGGAAGAAGATGACGATGAATGTTTCATAACTTTTATGGTTTCTTTATTTTTAATAAAAATATTTAACAAACATAAGATTATTCTATGTCGGTTGTTAACTCAATATTTTTTAATAAAAGATGAAAGAAAAACATAATTTATTTGTGCATGCTTTAAAAGATAAAGGATTTAAACGGACCAAAAATAAAATAAAGGATTTTTTTAAAGAATATAAAGAAATAAAATGTTAGAAATAAATAAAATACAAGATTTATAGAGTAATTTTTTCCATCTTTTAATATATTTTATGCTGGATTTTGCATTCCTTGATAAAAAAAAAATTGATTTTGCATCTCATTTTTTTTTACTGTCAATGTGTAATATTAATTATTTTGTTGTGGCCGGGGTTTGAACCCCCGACCTTGCATATATTATGCATTGTCTCTGCCAACTGAGCTAAGCTCACGAGGACAATGTGTAATATTAATTAATATTAACATAAATGCTTCAATATTTTTTTAAAAAATCGGGTATCATCTGCAGGTGTAAACTCTTCTAAGAGTTTTAGCGTTGATGCATATATAAGACTGAATTCGAACTCATAGCCTTGATTAAATTATAAGAGACTCGTGTCATCTTATTGAAGTGTTTTTGGGTTAAATGCTTCAACTTGAATCTCACTCTATTTCATCTCCAATTCCTCTTGGTGAGGCTTATCATAATTTCAAACAAACCAAAGTCTGCCTGAAAAATGATATCCCATTTCCCTTACTTATATATATGATTTTATTTTATTTTGGTGCAATATATGTCAAAATTTGAATCTAAGATGCAATTCTAGTGGGATACGGTGCGTGGAGCGTAAGTGCACAAACGAAGTATCCATGTTAGTGCCTTAATAAGGTCTCTCTTCTTCCTAAATATGATTTTATCTTACTAAATTCTGCTTAAGCACTTCTTTTAAGTTAAAACATTTGTATTTTTTTTTTTTTTTTTGACTTTTAAAACATTTGTAGTTAGTTTAGTAGACGTGAGGAAACAAAATATTAGTAGCAGAGATTAAACTCACTAAGCTACTCCTCTGCAGGAATGTAACTCATTCGATATTTCAATTCAAATCACTAAGCTACTCCACTGCAGGAATGTTTTTACTTGAAGTGGAAATGTTTTTATAGGTGCTAACCTCTTTCTCCTTCTTGATCCGGGTACGTCACTAAGATCATGCCCACTAAGAAATTTGATATGGGTATGACTAAGACCTTTGATAGTGCACACACTCAATTAATTTCATTCACAGAGAATAAAACTTGATATAGAAAGTCCGTTGAATTGTAAAATTAAAAATTAAAAATTAGGCACTAAAAAGAGTGTGTTTTTATATTTAATTTAAAAAAAAAATACGATTGACATGCAATGGCAAAATATATATAAAATAAATAATTTCTCAATATAAATAATTTCATATATTGTCATTCTCTAATTATCATTCGACAAAAGTGATTTTTTTTGGGTCCTATTTTGGTATTTCCACTTTATATTTCAACAATTGTTATTAAAGTTTTGGTTCGATCCAAATATTAAATTCGTAGTATGTTGTGTATTGTAAACATTATATTTTTCTTCTACATTAGAAAGGGCTGTTGTGTTGATATGGCTAGGTGAGATTTGGTACATAAGTCTGTCCATTGTGACTCACCTCTCTTTCTTGTGAATCTTTCTAATGCACAATTTACAATATGTATACAATTGCAATGTCAAATTCTGTTGGAAGTTTTTAATAGAGAAATTTAATGAAAGAATCAATTTTGACTAGTAATATGCAAGTCAAGGTTGTTTTAATACCATCGATATTACTCAGGGTATTGGTTAGCACACGAGCATCAATTGGAATTGATGCACAATGTGATGTGAGATTTTATTGATGGCTGAAGAACTACATGAGAAAGGCAACATGGAAGTTGTACCATAATTTTTCAATATGATTTTTAACATTTGAATATCTTGGAGTGCTTTATCTCCAACAGAAGTATACTATTTATGATGGAGTTTGCTAATTTCGAACTATAATTGTTTGTGTAGACAATGGAAGTTGAAGGCCTATCAATTTTAATCAAGGTGGATATTGTTGGAGTTGATTGAATTATGTGGAAAAATGTCTCATGTCGTCTAGTATGTGGAAAAGAGATGTCTTACAAGATGCATCGGTTTGAAATACTTTAAACTTGTATCCGACTTTCTTCTTTTCTCTTACACTCATGTCAGAGTGTTATGAGATGTAGTTCTGATATTTAATTTTGAGAGTATGGTACCAGTATTGGGGTCGTCAGTTTTGAGAGAAGTTTATGTGTTGTAATTCTCTTGTTGTCATTCAACAAGAGAAGTTCTGATATGTTATTCTCTTGTTGTTGTACAATAGTCGTTTTTCCTCTAATTTTTGTGTTTTCCACAAGGGGAGGAGGCAGGGTTTAAGAATATGTTATTTGATTTTAGATGTTTTTTCCTACAATGTGTAATACTCCCTTCGGTGCTAATTATAAAAAAAGGTTTTTTTTTTTCAAGTTCATTGAATAGTTGATGTTTTGGCTTATAATATCAGATATATCAGTTATTCAATGAACATAAAAAAAATAAAAATAAAAAATCTTATATTTAGGACTAGAGACAATATTTTAAAATTAATATTTTATAACAACCATAAGAACAATCAGATGAAAATACATCTAAAAATACAATCTACAATATTGTTTTTAATAATTTTCAGCTTAATTTTTTGTGGTAGATTTACCCACAAGAAAAGTCATCTCATTTCTTTCAGTAGTGTTTGGGGTAGTGTTGGCGACCATAAATTTGCGGCGGATTGGTCCCTTATAAACTATTTTCATGTTTAGACAAAGTAAAACGTTTGTGGCCGACTAGACGGACACAAATGTTTATGACAAGAAAATACGTGAAGGTCTCAGGCCCTCAAAAGTTAGCCACAAATCTTAATTTTCTGGCTAATTTTCATCGTTTGTGGCCTTGGCCATTTTCATTGTTTTAAAATTGCTTAGCCATTTTCCGTGACGCTTAGCCATTTTGCCCAATTCTAAAATTGCATAGCGCATTTTTTAGGGGCTTAGCCATTTTGACAACATCTCAACCGTTTTAGCTTTCTTTTCCTTAAAATGTTTTGTTGATGTCCTATTTGATTGTGATACGAGACTGATTGGGACCGTCTTGAAAACAAGTAACTTGACCCTAACTGCGACCTGTCGATAGATCACAATTATTAAATAAGGAACTTGACCCTAACCGCGACCTGCTGGTAGAACCAAAGTTATCAAACAAAGTGTGACCCTAACCGCAACCTGCCGGTAGAACCAACACTATAAAAGTTCTTGACCCAAAAACAAAGGAAAAGTTCTCACAATAGAGAAAACTCAAATTGATTAATCTTTAAACTCTACTTTGAAAAGTACACGAGCTTCTTATTTATAGCCTAAGCTTGGAATACCAGAGCTAAATTCCCACTACCTTGCATTTACCAAATACATCCATAAGTGCATGTTTATTACCTAGAAAATAGACACTAACATGATTAAAATTCCCACTAGCCACTATAATAACTTAGAGCACTACTTTGAAGCATTTGGAGAGGCTAGGAGAATACAAAAGATCATCTAAAAATCCACTCAAAAATAAAAACAAAAATGACTTATTAAAATGGTGAAAATTAGACTTTTAATGGTTGTTTTATTTAGCACTAATAAACGCACTAAAGATTCTTGTCATGTGAATTTGTTATAGGTTTCCTTCCACATGCTTAGAGAACTCTTGATCTCATCAGATTGTTTCATTATCATCTAACTTATAATAACATGGGTCGATGCAGTTATTATCATTCTCATGCATCAAGTTCTAGTTACTATTAAAGTGGGGAAAATCACTTGGTTTACATAAGTTAAAGTTCATGTTAATAAGTGTCATTAAAAGTATATTGAAAATTATTTAAATTTGGCAATTAACATGATTACCAAGCACTGCATCTCTAAGATGTAACAACTCAGCTACAACTATACCAGAGTTCTATTGAATTGTAGGATCCGTTTTAGATACACATCTTTAAATATGGCATTAAGAGCACTCGAGTTGATAGAAAGAAAGAGGAAAAAGTAGCTTGAAAATGTGTCGAGTAGAAACATAGAGAAAACTTGTAGATTGTTGAGTTTTGGTGTATCTAGAAAGTGAGACTATGCACGCCTTTCATAGGCGAGGATCCAAGATCAATCAAAAAATAAATGGCTCAGATCGTATGATTGTTGGAAAGTGGACAATCGATCTAGCCTCATTAAAGTGTGACACGAGAATGATTTGGTTTATGGTAGGAGAGTACACACGTGTGTGTGTCGGACACATGTTGGCGTATGCCGATCGCATGCTAACGTGTTCAAAAAGTTGACATGTACCAGAACAAAAAATTATAAATAATAATTGAAATTTTGGGTATTAAAAAATAATACACTCCAAGCTAAGTCGGTTGGACCTCGGCTACCTCGTGTGAGTTGTGGTCATGTTAATGTGTCCTCTCTAATTTATAAAATTGGGTACTCTTTAAGCATGCTACAAGAATCATACTTCTACTATATAAACACTAATATTGTGTATGAGACTCGTATGAATGTTTTATTTCACAAAACACACATTGTGTTTCAACAATAAATAATAGTCCCTCAGTCCCAAATTGTATGTCGCCTTAGGGGGAAAAATTTGTCCCAAATTATATGTCGTTTTACAATACCAATGCAACATTAATGTTATTTCTCCTATTATAACCTTAACTATTTATTACCCTCTCTCCTTCCAATTCTTTCATTTATCTTTCTCATATTATTTATTAAGGACAATTTTGTAAAACAACTCATAATATCTCTTTTCCACACAATATTAATTACATTTCTTAATATGTGTGAAATGTTCAAAACGTCATACAATTTGGGGAGTTTGGGTATGTTCCATTTAGGTTATACTTCATTTACTCCATTTAGTGTATAGATGCAAGACATGTGGCAAAAAAAATCCAACCGTTGAGATTTTAAATTAAAAAATAAATAATATTGATCGTAATAAATCACGTTTCCTGTTCTTCTTGTGGCAGTCACCATCCTTTCCTCTGAAATTGAAATAAAAATCGACCAAAATTGTTGTTTAAAATTACAAGTTTTGAGTAGCACTCGACCCATAACTACACTCACGATTGATTGAGAACCAAAAAGACATTATAATAGAAAGAAATTTTGTACTAGAAAGGAACAGAGATGGGTAAAAGAAAGATAGGGATCTGAGAAGAGAGAGGTGCTGGATTTGTTGCAGGCGGCATGTGATATGAGAGAAGAAGGGAACATGATTCATTTGTTATTATTATTTTTAATTGTAATAAACAAATAATTGATTTTTAATTTAAAATCTGAACTGTTTGATTTTTTTTTCTTCCACATGTCTTGCATCCATACACTCAATGAAGTAAATGAAGCATAACTTAAATGGAGCATACATGAACTCCAATTTGGAACGGAAGGAGTACCACTATTTTTTTTTTAGAAAAAAGTGATTATGATGTAATCAAAAATATACTCATCAAATGGACCGGAGTCCGGAATTTAGAATATTGATGTAAACTTTATTTTTCGTATGGCTAACTGGATTTCCTTATGACTACACAAAAAATAGGAATTTAATTTGACCAAGTTTCTGACTTTATATAAAATTCATGGAATTGATTGAATAGAAACGTCTCCATATGAAAGTAAGAATACACATATTGAATTGGATCCATTCATTATTGTACCGGCCATGGATCTCATCTGTGTTTGGTATTTCTCCATTGGTCAACAAGTTCCGCAAAATTAAAGATCCTTGACCAAAGAATAAAGTTGCAAAAAACCAAGTTCAAGGGGCAGCACTGCAATTTTTTACAAATAAAATCTAAGGAGAAGCATGTACAAGGGTACAACACATGTCATGTAAGTCCAAGTCATGCATGTAACACACTTTCATTGCTGTTTCCCAAACACCGCGTCTTTTACTTGGAAAAATCTCATTACCTTGTTTTGACTCACTATCTATCCCATAGATTTTGAAGTTACGTATGAATAATAGCACTAATAAGAAGATAAATTTATAACAGCATCCGTAGAACATTAATAGTTACTACTCCGTTCCTTTTTAATTGTCACTTTTTCACATCTTACATAAACCAAGACAATCAATAAATGTTACTACTTTTGATATAATTGTTTTTGCTTTTACTATAATGACCTTATTAATTTAATATTTCATTTTGTATGTTTCTCTCTCCGCAATAAATATATAAGGGTAATATTGGTAAAACAACATTTAATGTTGCATTGAACTTTGAAAGTGACAGTTAAATAGGAACAAAATTTTTCTCTAAAAGTGACAGTTAAAAAGAAACGGAGTGAGTACTATTTAAACAGGTTCCACGTGTACACATCATTTATTCATAATTTTTTAATGAAAGTATCTATTAATGACTCAATGACTCCATTTACAATACATTAATAAGGATTCCAATTAAAAGTACTTAAATAGATCCCACTAATAAGGATTCCAATTTAAAGTACTTAAAATATTACTTCTTTTGCAAATGAGACCAACTAGTACATATTTTATTACTTCTTTTAAATGTGAGACACGTTAGTTGTCAAGGAGAGAAATGTTCCTTATATAATTGTTCGTTGCTTAATAGAGATTCATTTTTTCTTCCTCTAATGGGAGGTTCTTAACGGAGAGTGGTCCTTGTTAAGTAAAGACCCCCCATTGAAGATGCTCTAACAATTTCCCTCCACATAAAAGCAAAATACAAATAAAAGAATTAAAGAAATGAGAAATATATGTGGGGGCAAACATCTTAAATGAGTCTCAAGAATATTTGAGTTAGTTTATGTAATTGTAAGTATTAAATGAGTTTGTATATCACTCTTAACTCGAATAATAAGTGTGTCCAAGTGTGTGTGTATGTGTGTGTATATATATACCTAACTCCTCAGAAACGTCCATGACAATGTGAGATTACAATGCAATTTTAATATCCAGCTCCATGTTTAACGTGGACTTTGAGTTTGATTGATGTTGTCATTCTTAACTCGATTTTGATATAATGTTAAATAGACTTGAAGATCACTCTCAAAAGTTACAAGAAGACTAAACTTTACAAACAAATACATACATCTTCTAACAACCAACTAATCTTGACAATATCAAATCTTAATACAACTTCGATAAAGAGCAAGATGTACATGATTTGTCTATGAAATGAAGATTGGTTTTGAATAATTCATCGAATTTGAGCGTTCTTAAAACATGAATATGAGCATAGCAAATTTTAGCCTCTTATACAAGCTTATATGAGAAGTGTTAGCAAGATACTCTCCGTGACACCACCATTTTATTAACATATTACCCTTTATTGGTTGGAATCCAAACAGTATAAGTCCAAATATTTTGGAAATATGTCACAAAATCACAAAGTTTTCACATATGTTAGTTACTTATACATGAATTTTAATTAATAGAAGAAACTAATTTATAAAGAGTGTGTTGTTGATATTTTTGGAGACGGCATGTAAGTGGGTCTAAATAAGACTTGATCATCTTTAGTATGATTATTGTTGAAATCGTGACTCGAAATTGTTGAATTGATGAATTTTGGAAATTGGTTTCAGAGAAAATTGTGAGACGACTTGTTGAAATTGAAAACCGATTTACATTGTTGAATTCTGATCAGATCGTGAGGCAATTTGTGAAAATCACCTCTCATGACAGCTAGAAATAGTTGGTGTACTACTAACATATCGTAAGGCGGTTTAGCCTGTGCCAACACACTATGGTAAAGAAGGCACTATCACGTTTGAGGAAGTCCAAACATCGTTGAGAACAAAGTAGCTAACCAAGTCCAAAGACTTGGCAACTGACAATGATGGTAGGGTAAACCAGGGAAACTTAAAAGTTTGTGATAAGTCGAAGTATAAGTTATTTAAGTGTCACAACACCGACATTACAAAAGGATTGTCCTGAGTTAGGAGACAATGATGACTCCGCACAATTTGCAAGGGATCTAGTGGTGTCATGTTAGGAAGATGAAGGAGGTGGAGTTTCTCACCTTGGAAACAACGACACTTGCATGTTGACCCTCACGTAGAGAAGTGTTTGTTTGGAGAGACGTTCAACACTCAAAATCAGCCTGGAGAAACGGTGTGAAGAATACTTAAGGTCAGCCTAGAGAGGATGAGATAAGAATACTTATGACCAACCTTAGTGCGGAGGTTAAAAGGTGAAAGACATAGTGGATGTATGCACTTGGGAACTTAAGGTAGAAAAAACCTAGCTTGAGGTGGAGTCTTCCATTAGTGGGACTAGGTGGAGACAAGTTGATGACATCCAAATGGTTTGACTATAGAGTCATTGCATGTTTGCTTTAGTGGAGAGCAAGTAAATCTTCAAGAAGACGAAGATGTGCACTCTGTGATTCGAAGATCTTATCGTGAAAATTGTGGAACTACCAAAAAATCCTAATATAGTTGGATGTAAGGATCTTCAAGAGGGCAGAAGACACTCAGAGGGTCAACAAGATAAAGGTGAAAACTTGTGAAACTACATGGTTTAGTTAGATGCAATGATAATGAGAAATGTGGTTAATGGTTAAGTTAACATCACCAAAAAATTAGAGTCAGGGTGGATAAATGTTGAAATTGTGACTCAAAATTGATGATTTGATGAATTTGGGAAATTGGCTTCAGGGCAAACCGTGAGGTGATTTGTTGAAATCATGAGGTGATTTGCAATGTTGTTTATGTGTCCCAGTTATATCCAAATCGTGAGGTGCTTTGAGAAAATCCTAAGGCCATTTGCGGACATCTGATAGCATACCAGTAGACTGTGAGGCAAAATTAGCCTGTACCAGCACACTATTTAAGCATTATTTCGTCATTTTGTTGTGAAATCTCATGAAACCATAGGTGGGAATTTTAAAAACATAAAAGTTAAAGGTTTGGGGTCTTTGAGTGAGATTCTTGGGTTGGAAACAATTACAAACACGTTGGTGAGTGAAAATCTTTTAGTCTCTTGTTCATGTGAAGAGATTGAGAAATTGGTAGAAATTAGATTTGTTCTAATAGAGCTTTGTTGAAGTAAATTTGTTGTAACCCTTTGCATCTCTTTCTAAGAATCTCATTAATAGTGAAGTAGAGAAATCTCTCTCTCTCTCTCTCTCTCTCTCTCTCTCTGACGTAGATCATTGTTGGGTCGAATTGGGTGAACAAATCTTGGTGTGTTTGTTTCACTTCTCTCTTTATCTTTATGCTTTGATTTTGCTTGCGGTTTTTCTTCATACTTAGATCTAGTTTTGTTATTATTTTTTTTAGAGAGATCTAGGTTTGTTATTGCTTGAAGCTACTATGATTATTAGTTATTACTTTATTTTGCTCCACAAATCTAAGTTTATTGGTGTGAATACTGGTCCGAATTCACAATTACAAAGCCCAAGTGCACATGCTCCTGGAAGAGTTCAACTACTAAAAACTCTTACGTTAGATTTCAAATTTTGTGGCGACTATATAATTTGGCTTTGTATAGTCTTTTAAAATTTCATTTTTAGCCTCTCTAAAAATATTATATTTAGTCTATACGTTTTTTCGGCTAATAATAGTTTTAGTCAACTCAAGCATATCCTTTGAATTTTTGAATGATTTAGAGGCATGTTTAAAAATTATAAACATGTTCACTACACAAATTGATGAATTAAGTGTCAAAAACTCAAGAAAAAAAAACATAAATCTAAATCTAAAAATCAAATTTTGAGCCTGAAACATAGTTAACCTAATAATTTATTAAAATGCTAAAGAGTCTTCTTAAGACATTAATTAAGAGGATACAAATAAAAATATTGCATTGGGAAGTGGTGAATTTGACTTTTTGAAAGTTAAAATATTGTTGAATCTAATGCAAATCTACTGCCTTTTGTTTATTAGTGCCCTAACCAATAATTTATTGTTTATTAGTGCATCACATATAGTAACAATAATCACAAGGCACGTGATCTATAATGGTTGATTATACGATAAAAAAACGTTAACAAATGCCTTAAGAGCATTCAACAAGAAATCCAAAAAAGAATATTTATCCTGAAAATTGTGCATTTAATACCTCTAAATTTAAAAATTGATTTTTTTTACCTTAAATTTATTACTTATTTTCATATTTAACTTTCTTAACAAGGACACTTGTTAACATATCCTTTATATAATTCAGGGTTCCAACTCGAATATTGTCCATATAATCAATCCTAATTAAAGCTCACTAACTGGTTTATACCTTTTTACTACTTCTTTTTTGTCTTTTTCATTCATATTAGCAAACTATAAATAGGTGCTATTTAGGGTGGGAGACCACGTTAGGTCTCCTACCGTGAGAGACCCCTTTTTTTTTTTTGGAGGATAATTTTTTTTTTGGACAGCTTAAATTACTTGATTTTGCAGGTGATGTAGATTGGCTACCTAGTGTAGGAGGTGAAAAAAGATATAAATAATTGTTATCTGGAGAAATGTATCCACTGCTTCTCCATCGTTTGGTACCTGAAACAATACATCTCTCCCAAACAGAAACAAAGTACACTTGGTTGTGTTGTGATAGTGAGTTTGTACTTCGTATTGCTACGCCTTGCTTTCATTAGGATGTGAAGTTGGAGATCTGAAACCAAAACGTTTATTGAGTTCGGAGGAGTAGTGAAGAAACCTTTCAAAACCATTGAGTTCATCACTCCGAAACCATTGTTATTAAAAAAAACTCAAGCTCTTCAAATAACAAGAGGCTTGTTTATCAGATTTTCTGTTTTTTAATTTCAATTACTTTTTACTTTTCTAACAGCCAGTAGGATGTCAATCCAAATAATCATCGGCAACTTTTAGTCTCAATGAAATTTTCAATCACTATTTTTAAGTTAATTTTTGTATTTTTTTATTAAATTGTACATAAATGTATAGAATATTATAAAAATCTCTTCGAAAAAAGAATTAGAATTTTTTAACAAACATGAATTAAATATGAATTTTTAACCGCCAAAAAATAAAAATTCATATTTAATTCAAGTTTTGTTAAAAAAACCTAATTTTTTCGGAGAGATTCTTGTAATATTATAAATTTTTGTGCTAAAATTTTATTAAAAAATATGAATTATACGTATGAGTTTACTTTAAAGAAGAGACCAAAAGTGAAGATGAGAAACTTTTGGGGGAAGTTTATCAGAGAACGGAAGTTAGTCTTAGTATGATTAAAAAGTGAAGATTCTCAAAGAACGAAAGTTAGTCTTAGTAAGATTATCATCGGTAAGAATCTTAGTTGTTGGAAAGATTCTCGTAGAACGGAAGTTAGTCTTAGTAATAGTAAGATTATCATAAATAATAATCTTAGTTCTTAAGACGATTCTTATAGAACACTAGCGTTTTCTAGACACTTATTCATGTCACATGTGACTTGCTTGTTCTTGATAAAGTTCTTGAGATTCTTGACTTGTATAAGAACAACCTTCTGAACTTTGCTTGAACAGTCTGATCAACTCGCTGAGCAACATTCTGAACTAACTTTCTGACCTCAAAGTTAGTTCATAAAATCAAATGTCCTTTGATTTCTTGAATCTTGGTATAATTTAAACATTGTTCCTGTCTTAGTAAAACACTCAAGAGCACAAGTTAAATACCAAAAAATTAATTAGAGGCCATTAATTCCTTAATCATCAAGGTTTATTATCTTTAAAATTAATTAGGGAGTTTGCCTCAACAATTATCATAGATAAGAATCTTAATTTTTAAGAAGATTCTTATAGAACATAAGTTAGTCTTAATAAAATTATCATAAATAAGAATCTTAGTTCCTAAGAAGATTATCATAGAATGGAAGTTAATATTAGTAAGATTGTCATTGGTAAGAATCTTAGTTGTTG
>Ga0315915_1003666_pt1 | contig 19469 bp, 8 predicted proteins | sample MpolbnodulesMG_FD_207738 | JGI IMG/M metagenome (GOLD analysis project Ga0315915, IMG submission 207738) | Medicago polymorpha root nodule microbial communities from Los Angeles, California, United States - branched nodules | ecosystem: Host-associated > Plants > Roots > Nodule | place: USA...
TTTGTTTTTAGCGAATTCTCATTATATCGATGTACTCTATCAATTTGAATGAATGAATATCATTTATTTTTGTCAAACAAAAAAACAAGTGTCTGTGAAACATTTATTAACAATTTTGCTATTGCATTTTTTTTAGAAAGAATATTTTGCTATTGGATATCATCTCCTCATTTTGTGAATGGCATGCTGCTAAGTGCTGAAGCCGGAGCTACTCTAGGGTGGTTTCCATCAAATTTTTGCGGGGGTCCTTTGTCTCTGCTCAATCATTTTCGTCCTCTTTTTTTATTTTTTTTATTTGACAAGACATTTTCGTCCTTTTAGTTTTTGCATTATATACTTGCCTGCAAATAAACTCTATTTAAAAGATGCTCTAAAGTTCCCTAAAAAAAAAAAAAAAGATGCTCTAAAGTCTGACCCAAATAACAGTAATTTAACATTTTAGTTTTCATTAGAATAGAACAACATGTTACATTGTTAGCTAGAACTTATATAATTTAACATGTATTAAAATGTCCGTCCTCATTTGCAATCGTGATATACATGTACTGAGTACGTGACACCAACTTATGGCTACTATGTTTTTTTTTGGGAGAGGCTACTATGTTATTGTCTAGTTAGCATCAACAACCTAATATATCTACCAGAGGCCCCCACTAAAATGGTTGTCCTATATATATATATTGTGCATCCATTGATTCAACTCCTATACAGCTGGAATGACCACTTCTTATGTGTAGAAAACTAGAAATATATGGTATAGCCACATGATTTGCTTACTTTGCATTCCCTAAATTGTTTTTTTTTTGTTGATAGAATCCCTAAATTGTTCTTCTAGACTTCTACATATAAATATTAGAAACAATGAATTTTCTAACTAAATATTAACTGCTAAGCAAAATTAGCGAGGGAAATTAGTGACGGAAAAAATAAAATTCCTCACAAATTCCTTAATCGCAAAATTTAGTGACGGAATTAGAGAGAGATTTCACGTTTTCCCTAACTAAATATCCCTCACTAATTTTTGTTTTTTTATATTAATAACTCTTAATATCAAAAAAGAAGGAAAAAAAACCCTTAAATTGGACTTCCATAACAGTTAAAAACTCTTCATCTTGAAAGCTTTTTTTTAAAGGAAGTTATAATATTGAAAGTTTACTTTTAGAGGAAGTTATAATACTGAAAGTTAAATTTCCATAACATCGCAGCAATATATTTGCCCGTAAATGACCGTTATAAACAACTTGCACTAATTATTCATTCAATTAAAATGTCGATGATAAAAAATTGTAACCTTCCTTTCTAAAAATAATATATATATAGCAACTTACACTAATTATTCATTCAATTAAAATATTTGTAGTCTTGTGTACTTTGTCATTTTATGTTATATATTAACTTGAATGATATGAGTTTGTTTACAAATTCATCATTTTGTTTTTAGTGACTTTGAATTTGTGTTGTATCTATTAGAATATAAAACATTCATTGTATAAATTATTAATATATTAGATATTATTTAGAGATAATTGTATCAATAAACTATATCAGAATGAATATTATTTACTTTTTGAAATAATTATTATTAAGCATGTAATCAGCATTCGCTTAGTGGGAGATGTCAATTTCTTTTATGGACCTTCAAACAACTAAAATAAATAAAACAAATTTTGATATATATGATTTTGTTAGCTTTTATTTCTTTGTCTTAACTTTATTATTATTTTTTTATAGAAAGGGTGTGACTAATTAAGAGTTGGATCGGAATTGAAAGTAAAGACCGATTAAAGATTAGAGTAATTCTAAGGTGAACATGTAAGATGGTGTTGTATTTTGCATAAAAATTTTTTTCCTACCATTTTATTAATAAGTTTCATCATATTTTGTTTGATCTAATACCACAAATATTTGATTAATGATGAAAACAAACTTGCACATTTTTATATAAAATAACAATGGATTAAGAGGGTTCATTCAAATTCAAGTATATCTTTTAGAGAGCTTGCATCTTTGTGAAATATGAGTTAATTACTTATCATGACCAAGTAGTGTAGAGATTATTTCAATTAAGAGAAATATTAGAAAGACTCTTTTTTTTTTTTACACTCGTTTTGTTATTGTGTGAATCTCATGTAGGTCCTGCTTTTTATATAGAATTCATTATTAAAGTGTAACACTAACACATATTTTACAAAATAATAGTATGGGTGTTAGAGATGAGCTAAAAAAAAGTGTAATATCACTCCTCTTTCTATCAATAAACAATCTCGGTTCAAAATACAAAATTGCAACTGAGGTACAAATATTCCTTCACATTCCATGATTTGAGCTACAACTTTTTGCTTCCACCAACCACCCACTTCAACACCAGCCTCTCCTCTTTTCACATCATCATAATATATTCTTAATTCATATATTATTTTTTAATAATAAAACATATTTTACTATTCAAACTTTTCCTGAATATAAGGATTTGATTACTCTGTTGTCTTGGTGCCAGAACACCAAAGGATACTACAAACAAACTGTCGTTTTAAATTGGTTACCTTTTCGTTTCAAACACTAGACCCTTCATTCTATCTCTCTCTCTCTCTCTCTGATTTCAACACACGTTCATCTCCTTCTTCTACTTTTCTCTCACTTTTACTTTCTTTCTTTTGGTCTTAAAGAACTGTGATTGAAAGAACCAATGGGGGGTTGTGCAACTAAACCAAAGGTTACGAAGGATGGTGGTGTTGATGTGAAGGCACCTGAACCTGAACCTGAACAGGTTAAGGAAGACACTGTTGAAACCAAAGCGGAGGCAGAAAAACAAGAACAATTGTTGCACAGTGGTCTCAATCTTGACGTTAACGAAATTGTTGATGATGATCAAGCAAATAAACGACGTTCTCTAAGCTTGTTGTTCAACAAAGAGGTATGCATTCAATTTCAACATTTTTATTGTTATCTTTTGTTTGTTTAATAGTACTTTGTTTGTTCAAAATAGTAGTTCTCTATATTTTTTGTGTATGTTGGAAGCAAATTTTTATGCTGCATAGAGGAGGTCTATTTGATCACAAACCTTTTTTTTTCATAGGCCCCCTTGGATACAAACCTTTATGGCAAGTAAAAATGACTTGAAATGAAAAAATGTTAACAAAATAATCGCAACTCCTTTAAATTTATATGTTGATTGATTATTTTAATAAGTAAAAATGTCCTACTGTATGTTTGGAGGAGTTTTATTGAAATTCATTTTTTTTATGAATCTAAACTAATCCATTCAAATTGACACCGATGATAATCGAACTTGAGACCTTGATGAGGAACACACTCATAAATCTCAAACCAACACCACCGAACTAACACAAATGGGTTATTTTAGTGAAATTCTTTAAATTGATTTTGTTAAAATAGTATAAAGCGGGGATTGAATTAAGCACGTTCCAAATTCTACGAAGTGATGAGAGTTATTTGAGATCTATTTGATCATCCGCTATGTGGCCACTTAAATTATGTAGTAGATGTCAATTTTTGGGTACGAGGGTGAGTGTTAAGAGTCCTATCTATTATTTGATCACCCAATATGGGGCCACTCAAGTTTAGTAGATGTCAATGCTTAGGTGTGATGGCGAGTGTTAAGAGTTTTTTTTTTTTTTTTTGATAACGAGTGTTAAGAGTCTTGTATTTGATAATATAAGGTATGAAAATGAGTTTATATGGGAGAGACATCTCTCACTTTACAAACTAGTTTTGTGGAGGCTGAATTATGTGCGTATGTTGAAGCTCATAGCATAGTATTATAGACTCTCACTATTGATACAGGAGTCCAATCAGCATTAATCCATAAAAATTACATTTCAATGCTCAATTAATTATTGTTTTCTCTTGTTTTGTCGAAACAAACCGATGATGTAATTGTTTCAATGTTTAGTCGTAAGGACTTTGAACTTTTACTTAAATATTGTGACTTCGTATGTCATTGAAGTTTTGAACGATTTTCAAGTATCGATCAACCATATACCATATAAAACACTTCCCCACTGTAGGAATTGTCTTAATTACATGGTGAATTTATTTTTTCTTTTGTTTTAGCGCAACTTACTTTTCTCAGTTTTGTGAGTGTGGACACCATTTAGTCACATAATCCTATAAACAGTAGTAACAAAGCAAAATAATTAAATATAGTTGCATATGGTGTGAACTTTAATTATTTTGGCAAGGTTCTCCTAATTTGTTTTCGAAGATTCTCACAAACATTACATCATGCACTAAATGCATGGCAAACAAAGGTGCAACCCTTTTGGAGGCCCCTATCTGTTCGGATCCCATCCCCATTGATTTTGTTAACCGCTATCATTGTTCTCATGCTCTTGTTATGATTAATTAGTGTGCGTGTCCCACGGTTACAAACATCATGAATGATGGCAAAGTGCAAACAAAAGGTTTGAACAGTGTTTCTACTGCACGTATGATTTATGAACTATGAATATAACTATAAGAGACATGGTTCATTTTTTTTTCTCCCTTTTTAACAAATAAATAATGAAACTCTTCTATAATGCAAGCCCCCAAGAAAACCACTTTTCTTGTCGTTATTATACTAATTGAATTTACTATAACAATATTTCTTTTATTTCCCAAATTTGGTAGTTGAAAAAGTTCGAATGGCTATGAGTTTGAGTTGACTGTGATGGAATTGGATCCTTGACAAAGAAAAGGAGCTAAACATGAGTGGTAGGTAGTGGGTCTCATAAATGTAATGCATGGAGCTGCTCACGGATGGATTTTAGCAAGCCTAAGAAAAGATGCTAAGAGCAATTGGTTGCATGATTTGTTGATTTGGAGAGATAGTGAGGGGTAGCACTTTGGTGACATTGACCCCACAATATCAAAAGGGCGCAAAAGGATAAAAAATGTTGTTAGTGAGAGAGAAGAAAGTCATGGTTTTTTTATCCTTTTGCACACTTGTGACATTGTGGTTGACCGATGTCACATGACATTGGCACTCCGATGTCACCAACGTCCCATCCGACAGTGAGAGGGCATAACTACAAGTTAAAGTGATGAGAAAATAATTAATTCAATTTTTTCTAACAAAAATTAAAACATTCGCGGACTTTCTGTAGCCCTCTTTGGACAACATTTTTCATGTGAACTTGAAAATTTAGTAGACACAAGGGGGTGCGAAAATCACTGCTTGATTAGGTAACGACAATTGCTCTTTAAGCACGTAGAAAGCATTCAAATCAAATTTTAAATTAGTTAAATCGATTTAAAAAATGTCAAACGGTAACTAACTATTGTTCGGCAGGTATATGCGAGCAATCACTATGTGCCTATAGATCAACTGTCTTAGGTGATTACTGTCTATTGTCTTATGTAATTACTGGTACTAAGGAATATGGGCTGGGCTAGCTTATTTAGCCTACCATCTGAGTTTTAATGTCAGAATCTGATATTGGGACCATTCCAATCTACTATCTCCACCCATCCATCCAATGACCCATATATGTTTACTTTTTTTCTTCTTTCATAGCCACTTTTATATCCTTCGTTTTAATTCATATCTTTTCCTCTTTTATCACATTGCTTATTGCATTTTTCACTTTCTCCATCTTTTCTTTCCCATCCTCTCTTTCTGTTTGTAAGGTCAAATTTCGAGCTTATACTTATATATTTAAAGTTCATATTATCAAAATAGACATCTTTTGGTCATAATATTTTCTCGTGAGCGTTTATCAAATAATGTTTGAGCTTATAGGTTAGTATCATTGTTTAAAATCAATTTTATAGTATAACAACTAATATTACTAAAAAAGAAAGTTTAATATATACTAACTTATCCATCACAATTATCAGCTAGTTTATCCATGATCAATCAACTTACTAGTTATCCACTACTTTTTACCAACCAGTCTAACTTAATAGAGCTTATAAAGCTGAGTCTATAATTACTTAGAAGTCAATTTTAAGGAATTAAATTTGACTAGAAAACTAAATGAATTATTATTATTCTTAACAATGTTATTGATATGAAGTATCCATCGGCTTCGTCAACAAGTAATCTCTATAAAAGAACTTGTGCGACTGCCTTTGATGAGTTTCCTCTCCCAACTACATTGTTTTGGTTCGCAAATCAAACTCTTGTTTTAGGCATTTGATTGCAGTTTCACTCTTGATTTGATTTAGAGAAAAAAAGAAATGTCATTTAGCTTTTTGTTGATTTGACAAACAATTAACAACATTCTCACACAAATTCTATCCATGTATGAATCTCATTTTTAACTTCTACTCTGATATTCTCTGTTGTCATAGAATGAAGATACAAAGGTTTCCACTAAAGATGAAAAAAACAAAGCTGAGGAAACTGTGAAAGAAGAAACATCAGAAACAGAGAAACCTTTGGAGGATGCTAAAATCAACGAGCCAACATTGAAACATGAATCTCCAAGAACAGAGGAAAAACATTCTCAGGACACCAAAAACAATGAACCATCTACTGAACAAGAATCTGCAGTTGTTGAGGAAAAACCTTCATTGCAAAATCAAATCACTGATTCAGCCGCCCAAGAGATTGTGAAGACAGAAACACCAGAAGAAGCTAAGAAAACTTCACAAGAAACTAGTAAAATCAATGAACCAGCTGAAGAAACAATAGTGAAACAAAATCAAAATGATGTTGCAGCTGAGGTAACTGTGTTGGTGAAGACAGAAACACCGGAAGCTGAGAAAGCTTCAGAGGAAACAAAACAAGAAAAATCATATGAGACTATTCCCATTGAAAATGTGGTAGTTCCTCCACCTGAGGAGAAAGTGATTGAAGTGGTTTTAACAAATGTAGAGTCTTTGGAGAACAAAGTAGTGGAAGCAACATCTAGCGCAGAAGAGAAAAACCATGTTGATGTTGGGGTAGAGCATATATGATATATCCAAGGCTGATAAAGCTTCTATCTCTTAATCCAACGGTCTACAACCGGCTGCACCGTGTAGCTGCAGAGTCGTCGTCTGTGCTTGATTATCTAGTTCATGAACCTTACCAACCAAAATATGTTGTGTGACATTTCTCAACTACAGTACTTTTTCTTTATTTTTACACTGTGTTATTCTTTTCTCTCATCTTTTATTATTATTTGAAGACCGATATTTTGTTCTTGTGGAATTATTATTATTTTTGTTTTCTGCTATTGCTTATCATATTGATAGGTAAAAAATCACCAATGTAAATTGTAATTTTGATGTGGTTTGCATGTGAGAATATTCTAGAGGAATCCCAGACTACAAGTTTAAGAATGTTTCTTACATTAGATATGTATCAAGCTGAAGAATCTATTTGATTATGAAAGGTGAAATTTGTGTAAGCAGTTGATGATTTAATTATACTTATATGACTTGATACGGTAACCATATTGTGGAATGAAAAACGTGTTTGTCTTGGTATGATTAATATTGATTTAGATTTTCGATGACATCTGTATCTATATGTTAATTTAAGGTTTCAACATGTTCGTGTGAAATTTTGAGCACGTTTGTTTTTTGTTCATGTTAAACATTGAAGCATCAGAATTTAACTGACAACCATGAATTAATATCAAACTTTAGATTTCAGGTTTACATATGTTCCAATATAAGGCGCCAACACATGAATTTTTTTAAAGGAGTTAAGTATATTTTTAGTTTCCAAATCATGCTCATATTAAGTTTTGGTGCCTAAAGTTTTAAAAGTGTTTTTTTCCCTTTCTTAAAGCATGCTACAATTTGTTCTTGCTGCTTGTTTTTATCCAATAATTTTTTAGTTTTAGTCTAATAATATTATTTTTTTGTTTAAATTCAAATCATGCAAGATTAATAGAATATAAATCATATGAGTGATTGAAGCTAAACAAAGATTATGAATGATTACAGTCCAAATCGTACAACTTGTCTCAGTATACTACTATTTCAGAAATCAGAACATTAAGGACTTTTTTTTTCTTTTTCTGTACTTGAAATAAAACCTTCCTATATTTCCTAGAACTAGGATATGAATGATAACAGACCAAATAGAAACAATAAAAAACCTATAGTACCCAATCAATGTTACAGGGTAAAAGATAAATTTGACTTGTGTTTTGAGCCTAGAAGTTCCTTGGTGATATATTTGCATTGAAATTTACTACCCTTAGAAGCTACACGAGAGGCTTGACTCAATAAGGAAAAGAATACGACATATACAAATACTCCACAATGTGCTTTGAAAATCGCTGCGGTGATAGTGTCATACGTAGTTTAGTACGGTAGATTAATGCATAAAAATTGTTAAAAACTTCAACGATAAACAACGATACCACATTTGAATAGAAGTTTTAGGTTATCTATATTCTTGTAGACGGGATAGTGACACGATTGATGTTGATTCAACAAAAACATATATTTGTTTTAATAGTTTCTTTGTCAAACCAACATTGGTTGGTCAATGTATGATGATGGATAATATCACAAATTTCTATTTCCAAAGAGCGTTCACCACATAAGTCACTTGTTAGTTTCACTCAAACACGAAGCTTGCTCTATGTCTAAGGAAGCTTTTGGCATTTGCTCTCTACTCTTTCCCCACAGCACAAAGTACAATCCTAGAACCAAACCGCAGCTACCTAAAAGGCTGCTCAAATAACACCAAAAACAATCACATAATGAATTAAACAAATTTTTAAAAAAAAAGAGACCAAAATTAAAACTTCAAATCAAATAAAAATATTTTATTACTAATGAGTGAAATTACCTTCCCAAACTTAATATCTCGCCCAAGAGAATTGCTGAGGAGAACATAGTCATGATCAGAGCTAATGGTGTTGACATGGCTAGAAACACTGGTCCTCTCTTTTCTATAACCCATGTTTGTAAGTAATATGTCACACCAGTCACCATTATTCCCTATCATTACAATAATTTAGTTGCCATGATCAGCCATGATTTGAGAGATAACAAAATATTATATATAGAAATAAATAATTAAGTTATGAATTTAATTAAGATTGAGATTATTACACAATATAACACAGCGACGAGCCTGACATTCCAACCCAATTTCCATTGTTCAAAGTCTCTCTCTACCGCCAAGGCTACGATTAATGACTGAATTGAGCTTAAGGAACATTGAAGAGTTGTGAGTAGCAGCTTTGAAGGGTACCCTTTTATGATAAAAGTCTGGTTGAGTAAAGAAAATAATTAAAATGAGAAAAAGAATGTCAGTAAGTAATGTTGATATTATAAGTTGGTGCCAACTAACTTATTTATTAATCAGAAAAAGTTAATTACTTGTAGTACAAGCCACATTCCCCAAAAGGTGTTGGAAAGAAGCATGAGGAAGCAACCCTTGATCCATGATGATCCAGATAGAACGTGGCCCTGATGTTGTTGGGTTTTATGGTAATTCCCCAAAAAATGAAAATGGGAGAAAAGTTCCAATTGAGGACCTTTATAAAAAGCAAGGGTTGCTGCTCCACCCAAACATGCCACAACACCAGACAACTTAGCAGCCCCAGCAGCTGTCTTTACTCTCAAAACTTCGATCCTGAAATACATACAAAAATATTCCCAATTAAACATGTTGGATCATAAAATAATACACTTAATGCGAAAAAAAATATTAATACACTTAATGAAATGTCACAGTTCATCCAAATATACACCAAGATTATATCAACACACGTGCCATAATAATAAAGATGGACCAGATAGCTTGATGTTTTTTTTGGTGAAAACAAACAAAACAAGGCACATTATTTGACAATTATTATTCAGTGCATATTCTGCGGCTACAAAACCTTAATAGGTCGAATCAAAAAGTTATGAAAAGTTAAATGTATTTTCCAACTAGGAAACACCCCATGACCTTGTCACTTGTCAGAACAAACCCATAAATAAGGGATCAGCCACCTTTTGTAGTCCGAAAATCAAACGATCATCAATGTTAGCACGAACTTTGTATTATTTTTTTTTTTAGGTTTGAATCTCGAATCTTGCATATATTATGTACTCATATCAATTGAGTTGAACTTACAAAAACCGAACTTTGTATTTTAATTACACTTCTGACTGTTCTAGAGTTCTAGTATTCAGAGTTAAATCCTAAATTTATTGCAATTGAACTACTCATTATGTTTATTATTATAAATAAAAAATAACTTTGTAGATTTATTGAATAATTAATATATCTGGTTTATATTATAGATTATATACATCAATTATTCAATAATTTTTTTATAAAAAAATATTCAATAAATTTAAAAGTGTCTTTTTGTTTATATACTATCAGATGATAATATAAATGAACATTTAATTTGTAGGTTCCGCCACCCCACCCAAAATAGTGAGATGAAAAGTGACACTAATGTTTTTTGGAAGAGAGATAAAATAGGAAACCTGTAAATGATATGATACTACGATAGAAAAGAAGATATAGATAAATAGAAGATGGTGAGGCGTGGAGGTGGAGGCGGAGGTTGTTTGTGTGAGAGGAGGAGGAGGTGGGGGAACTGATGTTATTACTTCATACTGTTCGTTTGCAGGTTGACAGGGATGACAGATGGCGTTGGACCTTGGAAGCTTCAAATGATTTCTCTGTTCGCAATGCTTATAATTTCCTATCTGCTAATCCTCCTTTAGCTTTATCTGTTCATGTTGCTTCACTGTGGCATAAGGACGTTCCATTAAAGGTTGTCTTATTTGCTTGACGTTTGTTCCAAGACAAGTTGCCTACAAAGGACAATCTGCATCGGTGTGGAGTTCTTGATCGTGAATCCATGTTGTGTGTGGCTGGGTGTGGCTCGTTTGAATCTTCTCAGCACTTGTTCTTACATTGTAATATATTTGGGGCTGTTTGGTATTTCATATACAGGTGGCTTGGCATCTCAGCGGTAATTCCTGCTCAGGTCACGGATCATTTTAACCAATTCAGTGTCAGCGGTGGTATAGCGAAGACGCGTTGTTCAATATCTCAGGTGATTTGGTATGCAACTGTTTGGAAAATATGGAAAGAAAGAAATAACAGACACTTTAACGACAAAGAATGCTCGATAAGTCAAGTGGTCGATAAGATCAAATCACTCGCATTTAGGTGGTTGAGGGAGAAATTCCCTACCCTCCCCTTCAATTACCATGGTTGGTGGCTTGGTCCGTTCACAATGTTGGGCATAGGATGATAGTTATTTCTGTTTAGCTGTTTTATGTACAGTTTCCCTCTTGTAAATATTGTTTCGACACTGTTTCTGTTTTTCCTTAGTACACCTTGTACTAGGAAAGCCTTTTGAGTTGGTAATATAATCCATTTTAGCCTCTTCAAAAAAAAAAGATAAATAGAAGAAAACTTATAGGTAAAGTGACATGACAGAATGAAAGTGTGGAAAAATAATCACAAATCACAATCCTTTGAACTATACATGATTTTTATGTTATCTATATCTAAATACTTTTAACTTTTCCCCTTAACCAATATCTAATTTCAAAAGGGCCTATATAATCCAGAATTCTCAGCCTAAAGAGTTAAGTAAAATGTGCATAAATTTAGTTTCAATTATGATTTTCATTCAAATTCTCTCAAGTGATTTGTCGCAACCGAATATCTTTAACCATTTGAGTCTAATCTTAGATTGTTCGCTTTAATGATGATGAAACTAAATGCGTCCTTAAGGATCCAACAATTTTCTTGCAACGACCTCATCTACGGCAACATAAGTTAAATTTACACAACCGTCCAAGAAATTAATTAAGAGAGAAAATAATTAAGTGGAATTTATAATAAAATTTTGATTTATTTTTAAAGCTTGAGATACTGGTAGTTTTAATTTACATCGAAAATGCAAATTAAATTAAATTAAATCGTGATACAATATCTTAATGAATCGTGATACATTCAATTAAGATATTTTTTCAAATACATATTTTTTAATTTACATCTAAAATGTAAATAAACGGCAACATATTTTTTTTACAAATACATTCAATTAAATTAAATCGTGATACAATATCTTAATGAATTTAATGGACGTTTGTGTTATTAATTAAGAGAGAATTTTTTTTATAGATTATGAATGATTTATTAAAATTTTGATTAGCTGAATGTAAAAAGAATTCTTGCACTGAATCTAGATTTTAATTAAATTTATATTCTTGAGATACTGGTAATTACTTAGCATATATATACATTAAAAAGGTATGCGGTAAAACAATGAGAATCCCCTCACTTGCCATGCAACCTCAATTTTGTATGGTTATGCAACATGGAAAATGGCGGCCTCTCATTGAAAGTCAGTTTAAAATAGTTTTACACAGACAAAAATATTTTTAAAAGCTTTATATAGAAAATGTACAACCATTAAATTCATTAAGATATTGTATCACGATTTAATTTAATTGAATGTATTTGTATAAAAAAAAATACATTGTGTATAATAATTATGGTGCATTTGTCTTTAATTTTTTTAGGAAAAAAATATCTATCACTTTGGTTATTTTAATAGTGTTTGTTTAAGATTTTAAAAATAGTTTTGACTCTAAATTGAAAAACTATTAGGATTAACTTTTCTTAAAATCTATAAAAAAAAAATCAAAAAACAAGGAGTAAGGCATAAACAAGTTAAAATTCATTTTTCAAAAAAGTAATTTGTGTGGTTAATTAACAAAACAAAAATAGCTTTAGATTTTTTTTTAACACAGTCTACTTTCTACTTTTTTTTAATAAAATAAAAATTGTAACAAACACACCCTTAATTTTTTGAAAGTATATGCAATGTTTAAAGGTGGAATTAATGTATAAGCTGCAAAACCCTTCTATAAAATAAACAAATTAAAAAAAAAATCAAAATCCCGGCCAGCTAGTGATAAAAAAATTAAAAAAGGTGGAATTCTAGTCACTTGACTATAAAAATATAGAGAAATTAAAATTTAATAAGCTCTATATAGCAAGGTAAGTACCTGAGTATGAGTGCCAAGAAGAAGGTAATCACTGGGAGACAGTTAGCAGTGGCAGCGGCCAAAGTTGCAGAAGTGTTTATTAGAGCAATACCATATATGTCCAAACTCGATGTGATCCTATTCATATAGATCAACAAATTTTATTATATATTATTTAGTTTTTGTTTTGGTGCCTAAAAGAAGTGGCAAACACCGACTCTCACATATAACTGCAAGGTTCAAGTTCGAACCCGAGTAAAGATGTTCAACCAACAATTTCGGCAGTTGAGTTAGGTTTACGGACATTATATATAACAAACACATACATATACATAACATACCCGATGAAAGAAATGAAGAAGATCTTGCAAAACGTCGCGAATGGCAGAGGCGGTGCACTTTTCCTGTGTCCAAGTTATAGTATAGCTTTCAGTAATCAAAACTGGTATCAATAACTAAAGTGAAATTAAAAGAAAGAATTAATAGAAGATTATTCATACCATTCAAAGAAGAGAGCAAAAGGTATTAGGAAAAGAGTGGCTGCAGACTGTCTGTAGAAGACAAAGACGAAATTATTCATGCCATGGTCGAATGCAGCTTTTGACAGAAGAAACATTCCAGCATATATGGCTTGTATGATTACCACAATCACATATGGATTGTTTCTTTTCATCTTGCTAGCTAATTTGCTTTTATGATCAATTATTGATCACCTAAATTATATATAAAAGGTGTGTGATCTTTAGCTGGTGAGTGGTGAAATCAATTACTAATATATGATGAGATATTGATAACAAAGGTTCTTCTAGTGTGTGAGTAGTAACACATTGATAATTGGCTCACCAAGAGTGCTATATATATAATGTGGACGTGTGTGGTGAAGACCATATATATGCTACTTTACTTTATTATTATACATGTTAGGACTTAGGGGACCACACCTCTACGTTGTTTTGACGTGCTAATCTAATCAATCTCATGCATTCAATTATGTACATGGATGGCTTTGTTGTATCATCAAATTGATGGCCCTTTTTTTTGTTTATATGACTCACGTGTCTTTTTATCATTCTATTGTTAAATCTATGAGCAAAAAGTCAAACATATAAAATAATCATACGCTGAAATTTATACAAAATTTGGAGGTTTCGGATTTGAACATGAATGAAGATGTTCAGTTAATAATATTGAGCTAAAACTTACTAATATGTATAAATTTATGTCAAATACATTTCATATTTTACTTATATTTAAGACAAGCAATTCAGATAGTTAGATCTTGATCAGATTATTGGTTCACAAAACGTTAAGATATTCTTCTATACTGCATATTAGTACAAGGCTTGAATTTTGCACCATCTAATTTGTCGACTTTATGATCCCTTAACAGCTAGCAGAAAATACAATTCAGTGTACCGACGTCTTATGATATTGGAGAACAATGACTCAGCAATTGAATCAATTATGCTGTTACATTTGTTACACTCCCTATGTTCTACTGTGAATAAATTGTACGGTTGTTGTGTCTGCTAGATTACTGTTAGAATGGATTGTCACACCTTTTTTCTTAAAAAAAACACTTTCAATAAATGAGTTTCACATGTTTATTACAGTTTTTTTAATAATAAGAATCTTAAAACAATATTTATAAATTGTTTCAAATCAAATGAGAAGTTGTTTTTAGTAGCTTCTCACTTGTGTGTAAATTTAATTCTTGGAAATGAATGATATCCCGGAATAATTTTTATAAACTTGTAATGAACTTGAAAGTGTCATATTTTCAGAAAATATTTATTCTCTTAAAACAAACACTCACTTTTTTGGAAAATAATTGTGATAACCTTGAAACAAGCACAAAACACCCTTATTTAGTTTATAGACATATTTGTGTACAAATAACCTAATGCTTTAAACTTATTCAACGTGTCTTCATTCACGAACTGAGCTATATGTACGCAGCACCTTGTATTAGGACAATCAAGTTATTGTTGGAAGTGTTTTTTCTCGTAAAACGATGTTACTGTTGTAACTTAAAACATTTCTTTGAAAATGTTACCTTATCCACATCAACAATAACCAAGAATTATCCTACTAAGTAGAGTCGACTACATAGATCAAATTACGTCATAGTGTTCTATCATAAACTATATTTGAATTCAATGACTTCCAAGTCCATTCTATTAATTAATTTATGAAAAGTTTACGAATACCCCCCACAAAGGCACTAAACCCATTTTGATGAATGTGGCTATCAATTTAATATGATCCTCATCGTGTGACATTAGTTCACACAAGAAAAAAGAGAAAACAAAACAAAAAAGAAGTCGAGGTTTCTTTCTTGCTTCAATTTTGCAATGAGTCAAATTTATTTGAGTGTGCTTTCAGTCCTTTTCAACCGATTATGAAATAGATTTGGACTCAGCAGAAAAGTATAGAGATGATACATCATAATTGCGTATAGTTGCTTTCCATGCACATATATTATGTTATATAGGTTGATTACTAATATTATATTAGGGAAATTTTCATGGAGAAAACACTGCAATTAAAGTACGTTTTTTATAATATAGAGGACCATATCTATTTCCGTCCATGGAAAGTGAAAGTAGGAAATTCCTTAGAAAGCAAATTCATTGTTTCAACTTCAAGTTTTCGGCTTTTTTAGTTGCTAAGTACCGTGCAATTTATAAACACAGCTAAATTAATCTAATCTCATATTATTCCGACCAACAAAATACGCATATATTTTGCGTGCATTTTGAATGTTAACAATAATCTATTCCAGCATTCTAGATTGCAACATTAATTTTTCTTTTTCTCCTTATTCCTTTAATTTGCTAAGTGATTAAAAATATCCGGAAACATGTGTACTCATGTAAACAAGTAGTGGTTGAACTTCAGTGGTAAACAAGTATGCTTAGGTTATAGAATAAATTGTTTGGGGAGAAATTGAGTTTGAATTCTCACTAAAATAATTATTAGTCAGACCTTTTTTATCTTCCATTTGAACACGAGATTATCATGCTCCCTTTTCATAAATATCAGAGGTTTAAGACCCCCAAAAAAAAGTGAGCACGTCTGAACACACTCATATGCATAATTTGTGTAGATATTCATTGTGTTAAATATATGGTCACGATTTCAATAAAAAAAAATAGCATGTATGCAAGTACAAGGCATAGGTAGCTCAATTAGTTGAGCTAGCTACATCTTATAAATTAGAGTTTGAGGAGGAGATTCAGATTTTATTTGTTCACAAAAAATATTTGTTAATAAAAAATAATATTATTACTATTGGATAGTAATAATCAGTAAGTATAGAAAATTATGTTGAAAGATGTCTTCTCTTTAAATAAATATTGGTATTTCTATTAATTATTCTTTGACTCTGCATTGAGATTCACACAAAGTGTATTAATTTGTGCAATAAAAAATTGAAGAAAAAAGTGACAATTACACTATATAATTCATTTCATCAGTATATAGCTATATGAAAAAAGATAATTTCAAGTTCAACTTTCTTTCTTTTTTTAGGTTGAATGATTGGTACACTGTTGATTGTAAGAAAACTTGGGATTCCTCTGTTTTCCTTTCCCCAATCATATCACTCTTTGCTTTTAGCAAATAAAGATACATTTATATATAAAATAAAAAAATATAAAAAAAACATCTTTAGTAGTTGGAACAATGCATTATACAAAGGCAAGTCAATATCTATTGACTATTGTTAATTATAAGCCACTAGCATTCTTAAAAACAATACACACGCGATAGATTTTTTTTCTTTTTTTTGACAAAACACGCGATAGATGTTATATACCACTAGTTAAGAGCTTAATTGAAGATGGAGAAGTCCTTTTCTAGTATAATGAAAAATGCATTAATATAGTAACATTAATAATTAGTTTATGTTATGACACATGCATGCATGTGGCCTTCTCCACGTTTGCCTTCTCTAAACTGCTAAGCTGATTGTTAACTTTGTTAAGTTTTCATGGCCCTACGGTCAATATCTTATGGAAAGCAGAGACACGTTCAAGAAAAGATGAGTCCAATTATTAAGTTAACTTGTTTGTCACCCTGTTAACATCAAAATGTAAGATCTCACCACAACCACCAAAATGAACGTGATTTCAAAAGCAATTATACTTCAATTAAGCATTTCAATCGACAATTAAGACCAGTTAAACCACAGTTGTTTATTGCAAAGTTTTCCCACTACCACTACTCGTATTTTTTTTAATTTAGTTATTTAGCAATAACTAGTATGCTTTTTTTAAGACAACTATGATTGCTACTTGATATTAAGTAACTATAGTCCAATTTCCTATCCTCACTTTCGACTTTGGAGAATATGATATTTTATGGCAGGTTTGTAGTTTCTACTTTGGATATATCTCTCCAATTTCATATCCTCACTTTTAGTAACCTTACGAAACTTAAATGTTAAGGATTGAGGGCTTTTGAGTGAGTGATTTGGAAAAACCCATACAATTAATATAAATACTTTCGATACTGATTATCAAATGAAGGATTGAGAGTGGAAAGAACAGAAATTAGGGATTGTTTGGTGAGAAGTGAGAAATTGACGATAATTTTTTGGCCACCATTATGACTCTTTTATTTTCAAGAGAAAGAAAATGGTAGAAATTAGAGTTTGTTCATGTTAAACATTAGAAGCTAATTTCTTGTAATAAATTTTTTGCATGATGCGAAGATAAGAAGAGGTACAAAAATGTGTAAATTGTACATATTTGATGGTTCTATTGTTATTTATTATTATCTAGTTAAAATTCGCATGGTAGAAGTAAGCAATGTGATTTTGGGTTACGGCATGTTACTAACATGAGTTTAGTTGGACTAGTATGTTAAACAAGGTTTGTTATGTAATGGAACTAAAAAGAAAATATTGAGAACCGGCAATGGCTTGGAGTGTATTTCAAAGTGGTTTCATTCAGTTTGTAGGAAATAGGCTTTTAAGAGACATAATGGATGTATGTGTTTACGAGTTGCATCGCCCAAGGGTTTTTGAGGTGAAGGTTTGACGGAAAAAACTCAATTTGAAGTGGAGACTTCCACTAATGATACTAAAAGAAGACAACCAACCATGATTATTGGATTACTAGTAAGAGATAGAGAAATTAGGGATATTGTTGCCCCAAAGTTGTACAACTATGAGACCTTGTATGTTATGCTTTAATTGCAGTTGGAGAGATGCAAGACTCAGAACCAAGCAACTTTTAGGAAGCAGTTGAAAGTAAAGAGAGTCAAGAACAGGTTAAGGCAATGAACGAGGAAAAGAATGCACTAGAGAAGAACTACACTCAAAAACTTGTTAAACTGCCTAAAAAGTCAAAGTTCGTTGGACACGCTGGATCTTCAAGATGACTAAAAGGAACATTATGGGGGTTGAAGTGGTAATGGTTCAATTTGTGAATATAACTAAAAAGTTAGTGTGGTTTGATGCAATGGTAATTAGAAATGACTTGTGGAGAAGGATCATACTTAGAAGTATGTGGGGCTACCAAGGGTTGTTGATGCAAATGGAGATCAATGCTTGGATCAAGGTTCATGCGAGGCTTGGACTTGATCAGTTCTCGCAAAGAGTAATTTCATGATAGATATAGCAGAAAAAATTTTGATGGTTAAATTGACATCGTCATTGATTTGAAGTCAAAGTATAGAATTGTGGATAAATTGTCTTAAAATCAGTGACTTTAGTAGATTGCGGAGTTACTCTCCCCTATACGTAGATCAAATTGGGTGAAACTAGGTAAACAATCTTGGTTTTTTTGTTCCTCTTCTCTTCTACATATCTTTGGATTGATTGTGTGTATTTGATCTAAACATAAGTTCTAAATTTGTTTTTTTGTTGAATTTATTGTCGATTATAATGCTTAGTTTTGTTATCGTCGTTATTTGTTCCATTATCTTGTGAAAAAACATATGTTCCGAATTTTTCAAAATATCAACAAAAAAAACTGGATTTTCAATTTTTAGATAATTGAAAAATTAAAGAAAAAATATTTTTTTTGAGAATCCTCACTCTTGTTTTGATTTTTAACTCAAGATATGTGATTAGTTAGTTAGTGAGATAATAGTAGTTGGTACTTAACGGTGCCTACGTATAGATGTCTTAAAAAATTAACTTTTGCTCATTTATAATATTCTACTTTGATTAATATAAAATGTTTGAAGCTTTCGTCTCATTTTTTTAAGAATGTCATGTTTCGTAACATGTTTTTTAAGAAATGAAAAATATTGAGTTTTTATTTAAATACTTCGAAGTGATAATTTGTATGATTTATGAGGGCCGAGGGGTATAAGAACCTAGTTTTCAAAATTAATTCTTTTAGGACCTGCGCCCAGAAAGAGCTTTTTTTTTTTGACAAAACCCAGAAAGAGTTGCGGGCCCCTTTAATTTTTTTTTGTTTTCTTTTAGTGTTTTTGTCTTAATTCATGTTAAGCCCGACTCATGTTAGGCATTGTATCTACAGATAATAATAAAGAAAGGTTAGTTTTTTGACAAATCTGTCATTTGTCATGCTATGGTTAAT
>Ga0315915_1003667_pt1 | contig 19464 bp, 10 predicted proteins | sample MpolbnodulesMG_FD_207738 | JGI IMG/M metagenome (GOLD analysis project Ga0315915, IMG submission 207738) | Medicago polymorpha root nodule microbial communities from Los Angeles, California, United States - branched nodules | ecosystem: Host-associated > Plants > Roots > Nodule | place: USA...
GATTTTAGTTCTTTTTATTATCTGGAAGGATCATAATAGGATGCATTTTCCTCATAAGACGGAACAACTTTCCTCGTTATTGGAAAATGTTGAACTTCAAGCTTATTGGTGGCTAAAATCACATTGTGCCCTTTTCGGTTTTGAGTACATAGTTTAGAGATTGACTCCTATGTTATGCTTTTAGGCTATAACATAATATTTTATTTTCTTTTGACTATTATGTAGTAGTTTGTCTGTGTTTTATATGCTTAAACAATGCCCTTGAGGCACTTATTATCATTTTCCTATTGTTTTTTTAGTTTATGATCCTATTTAAAAATTTATAAATAGTCTAGGATGTACAAATTAATCAAGCACCCAATTAGCATTAAATATAATATATTTTTAAAGAGTTTTGCTAAAAGACAATCTTTATGAATGTGTCTTTTAACAAGTTATCTTACAAACATTTGCTGAAATACATTAACTAATTTTTATGAAAGTGTCTTTTAGCAAGTTATAACTAAAAAATTGATAATGACATCTTGAAATGTGAATTGTTAAAAGACCTGCGGCAAAACCCATTTTTAAAAAGTAAATTAAAGCACAAATATCCAATTTCCAAATTGCAAGATCAAATGACAAAAGCACACGTATATAGCCCACTGTTTCAGTGTTATTCGGTCCGACTGTTTTCCAAACCAGTATCTTTTTCTTTTCTTCCCTTCACAGTCCAGTGTGTTACTTCACAGTTCACACACACATTTCTATTTCTTCTTCTTCTTCTTCTCACAGACCACACACATTTGCTATTGATATACCTGCAACTAAGAAATCATCATCATGCATAAGAGCGGTTCTGCTTCGACGTTAGGCCCAGACGGCCTAGACTTAACCCAAGCCTTCTTCAAACCCATCTCAAACGCAGCACCACCATCACCCACAAAGCGTCACAACAAGATCTCCGTCATCGGCGCCGGCAACGTCGGCATGGCCATTGCTCAGACCATCCTCACTCAAGACCTCACCGACGAGCTCGTCATCGTCGATAACAAACCCGACAAGCTTCGGGGCGAGATGCTCGATCTTCAACACGCTGCTGCTTTCCTCCCCCGCGTTAAGATCAACTCCTCCGTTGAATACTCTGTCACTGCCGGCTCCGATCTCTGTATTGTCACCGCCGGTGCAAGACAGATCGGTGGTGAGTCTAGGCTTAATCTTCTTCAGAGGAATCTTTCTCTGTTCAAGACGATTATACCCCCTCTGGCACGTTACTCGCCGGAAACGGTTCTGATCATCGTGTCTAACCCCGTTGATGTTCTTACCTACATCGCATGGAAGCTTTCTGGGTTTCCTTCTAATCGGGTCATCGGGTCGGGTACCAATTTGGATTCATCTCGGTTTCGGTTCCTCATTGCTGATCACCTCCAGGTCAACGCTCAGGATGTTCAGGTCATTCTCATTTTCTTTTTATTTTTTACATTTTAGGGAAGTGCTAGATTTTGTTGTGATTTTTACATTTTAGTGAAGTGCTAGATTTTGTTGTGATCTTGCATTATGATATGTTAGATGAATATTTTTTACTGGGATATGTTAAATGTTTGAGTTATTTATAGGAGGGAATTACTATTTTCGACCTATAGGGATCAAACAATTTAGTGTCAAATGACAAATTAGTTCCGGAAACACTGTGAATCGATACTTGAAAATTGTTTGAAACTAACTCAAACACCAACATATGTTGCCATTTGGAGTAGAAGTTTTTAGTATTCTTCGTACTCATTGAGACAGTGACTTAATCGGTGTCAGTTGACAGTTTGACATAAAAACAAGGGAAAAGAAATATGCTTATCTGGAAATGTTTGTTTTGCCTTGATTTTATCGAGTAGACACCAATTAAATTAGCGTCTCAGCCATTAGAACAAGAAGGGCTACAAAATTTTACTTCCGGAAGATGTCTTCAATCGTCATGATTTTTAAGTAATGGTCCATCTGGGACATAGAACATGCCGGTTTGTGAAATTAAACAACATTATAAACTGCCGAATAGAGATCAATATAAGTTACAAACAAATTATTAGATACATGCTGAAGTTAAATGTCATAACGTGTTAACTCAATATTTCTGATCTGTTAAACCACAAAATGACTGAATTGATTGAATTGATTGACGATCTTTAAGTTCAAGGACTAATTTTCATTTCATGTAATTTGGGACCAAAAGTCTCATATTTACAATTTTGAGGATGATCTAAATGTTTATTCACTCTTAATTTAATGGTTGTTTGAAATGAAAAATAAAAGTAATGACTTTTTGATGATTTCCTTGTTCACTATAGAAAGTGAGAAAAGGTTGAAGTGTGAAATAAAGTGTTATTGGTGCAGGCATGCATAGTAGGGGAGCATGGGGATAGTTCAGTGGCATTGTGGTCTAGTATTAGCATTGGTGGTATTCCTGTGCTGAGTTTTTTGGAGAAACAACAGATTGCTTATGAGAAAGAAACACTGGAGAATATACACAAGTCTGTCATAAACAGCGCTTATGAAGTCATCAGTCTAAAAGGCTACACTTCATGGGCCATTGGGTACTCGGTGGCTAGCTTGGCGCGTTCCATTATTAGGGACCAAAGGAAGATTCACCCTGTGTCTGTTTTGGCCAAGGGCTTTTATGGCATAGGTGACGTTGAAGTGTTTTTGAGCTTGCCAGCACAGCTTGGAAGAGGAGGGGTGCTTGGTGTAACCAATGTGCACATGAATAAAGAAGAGGAACAAAGGCTTAGGGATTCTGCTAAGACCATCTTAGAGGTTCAGACTCAGTTGGGTATTTAAATGTGTCCATCTAACAGACTCACTAACTATGGTTTTCTTTGTCTTTTACATTTCCCATGGTTTTCTTCCACCGCAAGTGTTTTTTGCTTAGTACTTGCTTGCATCCAAAATGGTGGCTGAATTCGGATCTTGTAATATGGTGTGCTTTGTAGTATATGGTATTACCAGTCAAATTTCAAGTTCTCTGTAATAATATTACTCTTTGTTCCTCTTGTTAGTTCACCACGTAGGGTAGTTTTTTTAGACAAACCACGCAGGGTAGTTTAATGCAAAAGTGAAATTAAATTTTGTTCATTGGACTTGACTTCTACAATATCGTAAGGGAAAGAAAGGAATTATAATTAATGAACATAAATAAACTAGAGTAATTTTAATAATTTATTATAGATGAAAATAAGGATGACAATATTACGCTTATCCAAAAAGAAAAAGGTTGATAATAATGTTACAATTCTAATCCTTCATTTGAAGTATATTTTACCATATTGTCTCATGTTATGAAATAGAGTGAAACATGTAAACTATGTTTTCTCCGTCGGTAAAGAGAGTGTGATCTTTTATTTTTGACAGCCATAAAGTTTATTTTGGAAATGGCTAAATATTTCACTGTTCCAAGCTTAAGTAATGCCAAGAGTAAAACAAGAGTTATGCATATCAGTAGTGTCTTCTACACCAATCAAGCTGCCCAAGACACAAGCTTTTGTAAGCGGGCATACTATTGTTATATCACAAGAGGAGGAATGCTAGAAACACTTTGGAGTCATACACGTAATCCAACCCAGACCCGTTTATCTGTTGCCTGCTACAAAATTAACCATAGCACACATATGCCACCACCATCCAATTGAATTAGGAGAATAATTGACTAAAATCATGCTACTTCCTCCAAATGATTGTAACAACTTGCCAAAACAAGCTGCCTAAACATAACAGAAAAACCAAACTGCAAAATCACACTATTAAAACCAGACAGAAAACCATAATTTACTCCTTATCACTCTCCATTGTCCTCCCAGACACGTCATTGCAAGAATAATTAAAGCCTTTAACCTTTGTTTTCATCTTGCACCACGAAGTAATTTTAATTAATCTAATGATATCGTGGTGTTACAAGAGGGTTAAATAACATGAGATATAGCACAAATTTGTATTTTGTCATTGACTAATTTGGCATTTTATAATTTTCAAATTTTCTAGTGCAATATTTGTCATTGTACTATCCATTTTGATTGATTGATTAATTGTATAAATTATTATGTTGTGGCTTGTTCGTATGTAGAATTGTTGTAGTTCTCCACATTCTTGAACTTTAAATAATTAAATGTATGTACTATCAAATTTATTTATTTACACAATGAATCCATGAGGCAATCTTCTATAGTCACAAACACAAATGAATAATATTTGGTCACACACATAAAAAAGTTATTTCTTGAATTACTAAATCATTTTATTTTTCAAATTTTTTTCATTGTTAGAAAAAATATTTTAACGTGTGTATGCCCAAACACTATTCATTTGTATTTGTAACTATAAAAGAATTCCTCATGAATCCAGTCATTAAACACTTCATTTTCTCATTCACGGTAGGAAAAAGATACTCTACAAAGGAGAAGGGGTGTGGAAAGAAATCAGAAAGTGTAGTAGCAAGCCCAAATTACAATAAAGGGTGGAAAATCCAACTCACTTTAATAAAATAAAAAAAATAAGAAGGGAAAGTTTTCAAAACGAAGTCGTTTGGCCTGTGATTGCACTTGCAGTAACATAAACATTAAGCAATAATCAAACAGAAATTGAAAAAAGAAGGAAGAAGAAGAAGAATCGAAGCAATAACCATGGCAGGTAGATTGACAAACGTAGCATCACAAATCTTAGGCGGAAACGGCGTCGTTCACCGATCTGTAGCTTCATCTCTCCGCCTTCGCTCCGGCATGGGTCTCCCCGTCGGCAAACACTACGTCCCAAACAAACCCGTTCGTTTCTCTTAACCTAACCTATTCAATTCAATTTTCTTAGAATCACGAAAATTAACCTCAATTTTCCAATTCTGGTGATGTTTTTTTTCAGCTTCCGATGAATGAAGAACTTACATGGGACAATGGTACTCCATTTCCTGAACCTTGTATAGATCGCATTGCTGATACTGTTGGAAAGGTAACTATTTTTCACCTTATGGATTTAAATGTTGTAATTTGAAATATGCATCAAGTTGATGATTTTTTTGGTTTGAAATTAGTATGAAGCATTGGCTTGGCTTTGCGGAGGATTGAGCTGTTTTGCGGGTTTGGGATTATTGGCTGTGTGGAATGATAAAGCTTCCAAGACACCATTTGTAAGTCAACTTGCTTGCTCTTGATTATTGGGATTCAGTTAAATTTTGCCACTATTGGTGTTTTTGCTGGTTTTGATTCTGTAGTATTTGTTCATTAAATGCTATGTATAAGATTGTTCATTAATATTAAATTATTGAGTTTTATAATTCGTTATCGAAATTTATGGAATTAGAGAAGAGGATGTGAGTTTGAAGAACTTAATAGCATAGAAACACAAATGAATCAATGTTTTTGATGGCAGAAGGTCAGGATCCCGCCATATAAGCATATCATGGTGGGTACCCCTTCACAAATTAGCGGCTTTCAAAAAATTCACCATGCCATTCCACCATTGCCGCCATTTAACAACATTGAATTTAACAGAGACTTGTGTGAGCGGAGGCTTATGGGTGAGTACCGAGTAGTGTACGACAAGTAATATGTGTGCTAAAACTGAGGTAATGAACAGATACCCGTGGTGGAAAACACTGCTTGGCTAGAAGGGATGCTGATGAGTAGTTGGTTACTGGTTGGTTTGAAACAAAGGTCAGCTCAGCTTAGCAAAATGAATGAGTGCATGATTGCGTAGAAGGGTTTCAAACTCTTACCTTTCTGGTGCCTAACATTGAGGGGTATCAATAAAGTGTGAAAGAAGGATTGGAAAACTGAGATAGTAGGGGAAATATATGTATTTTTACTTGTGTTAAATTTTGCGCTACGTGATGGACCTTATACTGGCCTTGGGTAGGTTGGGGATTTCCAATCCAGCACTAAAGTGGGGGGGTGCTATTAAATAGTCTGTTATCTCGTAGGTTGGGGCACCTTGTTTGATGCATACTCATAGAGTCATAGAAGTACAAATAGTTGAGTTACAACATAACTTTTTAATTTGTTCCCTATTTGGTGGTTGATGCACATGATGGGTTGTTTTGAGTGAGGGAAAAGGTAGAATGGATGGAGGAATAGAAGGGGGTTGGGGGAGTGAAAAAGACTTAAAAAAATGAGCTATTAAGATAAGGATTTTTCTAAGATAATATTGTGTGTGAGAAAAACTTGTCCCCTGAATAATTAAGTAAGAAATTTTATTTTTATTGTCATGTGTTTCATCTTTTGTTTTGTTCCGTCTCCTGACTAATTCTAAAATAAAACATGTATTATTGTTTTGTCTTCATTATTTAGAAAATCAAATAAAGGGGGAGCCTTGGTGCAACGGTAAAGTTGTTGTCACGTGACTGAAAGGTCACGGGTTCAAGTCCTGGAAACAACCTTTTGTGTAAAGGGGGAGCCTTTTGTTCAAGGATGCGTACAATACACCATAATGGTGGAACCCTTTACCGGACCTTGCGTATGCGGGAGCTTTAATGCACCAGCCTGCCCTTTTCTATTTAGAAAATCAAATGCATCCCATGTTTGTCAAATATTCCTAGGTTTTACCTAGGACTGACTGGAAAAGCAGTAGACATGTAAAATATGATATCTTAATTCTTAACATAGAAGGTGCGATATTGCCTATCATACACAAGAGTTTATAAGAATAAGAAGTTTCAAGCTGGGGATTGTAATCAATGAAAATGAGAGATACATATTATTTATATAACCAGTTGCATATTTTTTTATTCTATGTATTATCATGTTCACGTGAGCGTACTCTTATGTTGTATTCATGCCTCGCAATGGCACCTGAAGTTATACTGTAGAACTTAAAGTGACTTGCTGTGATAGTGAATGGTAATCTTTTCTCAACTACCATTTCGACCCATTGGTTGTTAAGAGCGTGATCTAGATTGTGAGATTGTAAGATTTCACGTGTTTTTCTCCCTCCATCGTGTGGGAGCAGCACAAAAATCGTTGGAGAGGCCGGAGCGCTGAGCATGCAGAGGAAGATCTGGAATTGAGGGTGCAACGTTTTCTCTTGAGCAGGTTTCGCACATGCTCACCCTCGATTTCGCACGTGGTGACCCGAGAGAACAGCTTTAACCCGTAACAACCCGCACATTTACAACCTATTTCACCCGTTTTTGATTCGGAAGTCGACCCGGTTCTAAACATACACTTTTTTTGGGGACTGTGGATTTTAATTGAGTAATTACTTCCCAATTTGGGAACTTCTTATCTATGGAACTCTCATCTTTGCAGTTGTCATTCCGTGGTGGGAATTAATAAAAAAATTCTATAATTTATGTTTAGGTCAAGCTCTCTCGCTATGATTAAATCAATAAAAAATCGTCTTTTTTTAGGATAATCATGTTAAGGTTATTTTTCTTAGTTATTTCTATAATTTTGTCTCTTCGGTGGGATCTTACAACCCTACAACTTACGCTCTTTTTATAACCAAACGATCTTTGGTGGGATCCTGAGTTTGACGACCATGATTCCAAACAATGTGCCCCCTAAAGCATCTCCCAGCACCTAAGTAACAGCTCTACAATCTGGACATTCACCTGGGAATTGTAATACTAAATTTCAAACTTTCAGTTGAGTTCATTGCAATATGTAGCAACCAAGGGCAGATATTTTGTTTTGTCAGTTCAGTCGCTCTGTAGTATAGCTGAAGGGTTTATTTTGATGGGGTTTCTGGGTTTCAGCTGGGTTATTGCCAGATTTGGTGCATCAGCTAGGATTGTTGGGATTTTGAGATCCCTGCAAAATGAGTTTTGAATTAGGCTAAGGATCATTCAAGCTGGCAAAACACTAGCAGAATCACATATTTCTATTGTAACAACATCATAATTGCCATTAGAGCCGCGCATCACATTGAAGATGTGATTGAATGCTTCAAATTAAGAAATATTCTATAAATATTTTGTATGTTTTCTAGGGAATAAGCCAGATGGCTATCAAATTATGAATTGTGATTATATGTTTGTGTATTTGGGTCTGGTTAGGTCTGCTCTAACACTTTCTCGGTTTGGAAGAAAAGAAAATAAACTTGGTACAGGCAGCATTGACTTTGGAGTCAGGGAAATTGAAATCCACAAAACCTGGCACAATTTCTTAATTACTTAAACATATGTTTCTTTTGATTTTGAACACCAATCTGTTTAAAAATATAAATATGTCATTAGATCATCAACCTGATTTAAACCAACTTTATCAGGCTGCGCAAAATAATTTACCAAACCTGATCTAGCCTGACCCAGCAACATTACATCCTTGCATTTAAATAGTATCAACAACTACCATATGGTAGTGTTCATTGCAACTGTGTTTAATTCAGTAGCAAGCTGGAAGCCGGAAATATAGCTGCTGATTATATCCAACTTTGCCTGGTAGAGTTACAACTGACCTACAACATAAATTTAGATGTCTCGTTAAGTCGCATATTTTTCCCATGTATGATTATTATATCTAAAAGGTTTGATGCTTGGATTCTAATTAGTTCTGCCATAAGTAATTAATCAAAAAATTTAACATGGACACGTGTTGGATCTATTGCATAATGTTTGCTTTATATATGGTGTGTTGGCATAGCAGCCTCAGTAATTGCTGTTGTTCATTCTTGGCTCTCTTCCATCCAGTTGATCATGCCGCAAATCTTTACCTTCAGATAATCCTAGTCTAGTTCTGGTTTCTCAACCATTGTATGGCAATAACGGTTTTACGTGTATATTGTTTATGGATTACATAATCTTTTCTGCTCCTTGTATCCTTGTCATGGTCCATATAACCTCCATGATTCCCAATCGAATTCATGCTTATACTCAAGTCTATACTGTCTATGTTTTTTTTTTCTTCTTCATTATTTGAAGCTTTACATGCATGGCTACTTTCCCCAAATATTTAGCAATTAATGCTGATTGATTTTTATATTATTTTGTGTCAGGCACCTAAAGTTTATCCTTATGACAATCTGCGAGTGGAGCTTGGTGGTGAACCATAGGTAGATCCAAGGCAATAATGGGATTTGAACTTGTTTTATATCTTGTTCTTTTCCGTTCATTTGTACTTTTGTGTTGTTTGAAATAATAGATCGTGAAAGACTTGCTGAAACCAAGTACAGGAATCGAAGAGCCGAATCTGATTTATTTCTTTTTTTCATCATTCTCATGCTTCTGGTGGCTATAGTGAGTTGGCCATTATTCTGTTCAATTTATGTCATCTTTATGGAACTGAGGATAATCTTACAAGATAAAAAAAATAAACCTCCCAATATTATTTTGGAAGTATGCATCCAGAAAAACCACCAAATGATTACTAGAAAAATCAAATGACTATTACTAGAAAAATAGTTATTATTGTGTTACAATGTAATACTTGAAAAGTTCTTTTAATGCTTGGGCATTTTTCTTTCTTCGTGTTATGCAATATATATTTTTCTACGCAGAATGCTTGGACATTTTCTAAACTAATGAAAAATCTTATTCAAACAATAATATAATTGAAGTGTTTTAATTTGTTTTATGAAAAATATTTCCAATTTTTTTCTCTAGAAAACAAAGCCAAATTAAGTTTACACTATCTAGATTTCTTTTCTTTTTGACTTTTTTTTTTTTTTTTTTTTTTTTTTTTAAAATTTATTTACCAACCACCCACTAACAACTCAGATTCCATAGCTCTAACTCATGCTGGTTGAAACTTATTTGATGAAGAGGTTCCGTGGAGTTAGAACGGGAAAAGAACAGTTCATGAATACATCTATGCGATTATTTTATAAGCTTGTTGTTTAAATCTTTTTACAACGTGGTTGAGTTTGGGGTAAAAATTAATTTATAAGTAAAATCAATTATAATTGTTATTACTTCAGTATGTCAGCATGTAATAATCAATTTTACAACTTTATAATCAATTTTGACTCTTCTAAAAATCAAAACAAACATACAAAGCACTTTACTTTTCTCAATAAAGGTTTTTAGTTGCGGCCAAGGCTTCGGCGCGCAAGCAAATTTAATCTCCTACCGTGTAAGACCTTCAATTCACTGCAAATTTATTCATTTTTAATTCATATTTTGATATGTTTTTAAAGTGTGGTTGTAAGTAAAAATGTTGTAGTAGAATTCATAAATAATTTCCATCATGTTGCTAACTAGAGGAAACTCATTTAATTGTTTTTAGAATGATTCATCTTCAGGTTATACAATTAGATCCAAAACCATTGACACAACTACCTCAAAGAGATCTTCAATTATGAGATACCAAGTGGACGATTGGACTAAGACTGAACTTGACACTCTGGGGATCGTTGTTCATCAACATGGTAAAGGAATATGGGAAACAATATTAACATATTCATTTATGCTAGTTTTGATGAATAAAACTCCAAAAGAACTAGCCACAAGAGACATTGCAGACCCTTCCGATAGAACTAGCATTATCAATTAGCACCATGCTTTCTAATGGTTCAAAGAGACATTTTAATTCTTCAGCAAACAATGAGGTAGAAGTTAGGCCTCAAATCCTAATATTTCGATTTGAACTACTATTTACCGGTGTTTCCAGAAAATGTATGAATGTTCATGGGTTTGCTTACGAACAAGATAAAGTAACATAAATCAATAATATGTTTGAAGATTAAAACACTAAAAGACTAAGAATTTCAAAAGGCAAAGAAACTTAATGAAAGATAAATTGCATTAAGTAAAGTTGGTTCATCAAATCACTGTTGCATACATTTTTCACTCGTTTCTCTAAACATTTTTCTCGTATTGTTATTAATGTTTTGTGACCCCTTTTTTCTATGAAAAACTACGGTATATTCATAAGAAAATAACTAACAAACTAACAGTTAGAAACTAAATCTTTTCGACAACTTTAGCTTGTTTTTCACGTGTTTGGACCTTTGATCTTGCCTCTTCAGCGAGGATTTGAAGTCGAAATTCAAACATCTGTCCAATTTCTTTGTTGTCGAAACCATGCTTCCTCCTTGGACTTAAACTTTTTTGTAGTCTTGATCATCACTTTTCTCTTTTAAAGATATGATCCAAAAGCTTGTTGATATACTAGACGAAATAAATGATGTTGAAAGGAAGGATGAGGTCTACGACGAGATCCTACAAATATATGACGCGACTAACCACTCTGATCCTAAGGAAGTGAAAGCTTCATATACAAGGATCAAAGCTATGGTTGAGCTGTGTCTTCGTGATTTTAATATAAATTACAATATATGATGCTACTTGCATCACTTTTCCTATTGAAATGAACATATGAAAATTCATGTTAACAACTACCACCATCATTTTTAATAACAATACGAGTTTGGCTGAACAAAAAATGTAATGTTAATAGATATAAAATTAATAACATAAACCTTCAACATAAAACAACAATTCTCACGAATGAGTTTGACAAAATGACATCTCTTATTGTAACTTTGCATATTTTAAAATGTTTATTTTATACAACATCTTATTGTTTATGATTTTTGAAGGACTTTGCATAAAAGTAATATTTTTATATCAAATATTGTACTCGATAGTTTTACTTAACTACAAAAATTATATTTAAAATAATTTTTTAAGATTCAAATGATCATGCATAACAATGTCATGTCTTCTAGGTCCATGAATGTTGTTTTTACGAGAATTGACTTTGTCATTCAAAAAGGTTTAGCGACACAACTCGCTGCTCGCTTGCCTTCTATTCATATGTAATTTATCCTTAATATATATTACAATAGTATGATATTATAAAAAAATACATAATAAGTGCTTATAAATTGATTCCTTGTGGTAGAAGAATTTATGAAATACATAATAAAGAATTTATATATCAAGTGGAGAAAATATATAAAACATTATAAACCAATCACTGAATCATACCACCAAGATAAAACCTACAAATTCAAATAAATAAAATAAATTGGATTCAATCATAGTAAAATTAACTAATTAAAAATAATAAACTTGAAGGAATGATAAGTGTATCAACTTACTGACACTTAATCAAAGAAATTACACTCGTAGGATGTCTACTCAGTTCCCCTTTGACCTGATCTGAATTGAAAATCCATGAATTGAGTTTTGTTGCTTCACTCGTGGATCTGTGGACACAAACCAAAATAAGATTAAATAGGCAACATGAACCGTAAAGTTAGACCCAATAAATTACAAAACAAGGTGAACAACCTAAAATTCTTCTTCTTTTTTTTGGACAGAAATAATAACAAATTTTCCCCTCTCGAACATAACATACTCAATTCAATCATAAAAGTCAACAAACACATACATATTTTATATATAGTGAAAGATAAATAGATAATGAAAGATTCAATTTACCGATCTATTCAATTTCAGAAAAACAAGGGAAGGGAAAGAGGGAATAAAGATTGCAGTTATCTAGAAGCGTTATTTTTGGGTGAGGAATAGAGATGGTGAGACGCTTATAAAGAGTGAAAGGGGGAGGCTAGGGTTTTGTAGCGAGAATCAAGGATGTTGGGCTATTCGGGTATTGAGACCCAAACTCGTTTCTATTTTTCCCTCATTTTTTATTAACTCATAGGCCCAATGTTCTACTTCAATTCTATTATGTAAATTATTTTGATAATATCCAACCGTTCTTCAATTATGTATAAATAATAAGCTTGCAATTATAATTTCAAAGATACTAATTAGATCTAAAAAAATATTTTGTAAAAACTCATAATTCTTGTTTTATTCAACATTTGTCAATTTTACTTCTCCATTTTGATTGGTTGGTCTGATAAGATCTTGAAAAATGACACAAAGGAGTAATATTTGAATTTTAGAGAGAAGGGAGAGGGGGGGTGGGTGGGGGTTGGATATTTCACCACATAATATTTTAAGGTGAGACCTAAAACAAGAGCTTAAGGAATCTCACACTTGGGTTGGGTTTGTGCACAGACTATGGCCATGCTTCCTCTAACAAATTTCTATCTATGGATAAATACTAATGTGTCACAAGAGTTAGCCATTTTCTTTGACACCGCGGCCTTTTCAAAACCCATTTTCAGTTGGAAACAAATCACTAATCAGATTAACATTATGACTCACAAGTTTTTTTTTTAAACAAGTATGACTCACAAGTTGAATACTGAGATTTGTCTAAAAAAGAAGAAGTCCAATATTGAGATTATTAATTATTTTATTCAACTTATTGGAGGAGATGGAGGGGAAGACATATGTGAACAGAGTATCTCATACACTAATTTTAGCCCCCTCTACTAATCAGATAATTTTTTTTTGTTTAAATCGGTATCATTTACATGTGCAACTGCGGAGACTAATTTTTTGAGTCTTGTGAGACTCAAGTGAACGACAAACTTTCTTAAGAATTTTAACGTTCATGTATGCCTAAAGTTGGATTCGAACCCATGAATTATGACTTTGGTTAAACCAGAAGAGACCCGTGTCATCTCATTTAAACGCTCTTAGTTAATGATAATGTTTGTTTCCCCTTAAAAGAAATCAGATAATGTTTGTTCAAAATATACTTTTTTTGAAATTATTAATCATTTTATTTAGAAGATTTTAAATTTATAAAAGAAAAAAAATTCCAATTGCTCTTCATTGGATCCATAAAAGAAACATACTCCCTAGTAAAATCTTTCTTCTCTTCCCTTGCATTAAATCTAGGGATATCACCTGAAAGATGATGCAGAGAGTACCCTACCACTTTCCATCACCATCCTTCATATTACTCTTCATTCTTGTAAAGTTTTTCCATCTCAGAGTTTATTTTTAATCCCCGCATATATCCACGGTTTCCTGTTGGACCTACGTAAAATATTTCACAGATTTTTACCTAACAATTTTTTTTGTTTACATGAGAGAAAGAAAAAAAAGAAAAACATAAACTACGTCCTAATAAAGGACACTCCCATATCAGTTAGTAAGACTGATGATAGACATGATAATAGTTGATGTATCATCACAAGAGACTCAAAATGATTAATACCTAGTTTTTCAAGTATATCCGCGCAAGAGTTTCTTTCTCGAAAAATATGATGAATGGAAATATCACACTCCTTATCCAAATACATCCGAATGAGTTCCAAGAGGTTCACATAGTGATGAAGCCTCAACGCTTCCTTTGACACTAAGTGCACTACATGAAGAGAGTCAGAAAAACAAACCAATTTCTTATAACGAGTCTCCCAACAAAACTTAATCCTATTCAGAAGGACATGAATTTCTGCATGCAAAATATTGGACAATGTACCCCACACTACCATAGAAGGCAAATTAAAATTTTCCCTCAAAATTCCTAACCAATCCACCATATACTCCTTTACCTGGGTTAGATAAAGCGCTTCCATCTACATCAAGAACCATTGTATCATTATCACCATGTTACCAACATACTTCATGAGTGAGCCTAACTAATGCGGTTGAAATAGTATTGTCAAATGCATGCTGTGAAATTTTGAATTACGCATAATCAGCTGAAACTGTAGTTAAGACTATTGGTTGGATACCATCAAACACCATCTTATTGCATGTACACCATAGGTTCCACATTACCTCTCCTTCTCTGTATCCCCCGACATAACAAATTATTATTTTTATATATTAACTAAGCGTTTTCCATTAGTTAAAGATGCTAATCAAATAGGTTTTTTTTCCATATATTTTTCTGGTACAAAGTTTTTTTTCCATAATATTTAATTTCCGTCAACTTTTATATCACTGAAACGCGTATGTGCTGGCCACCCTAGACCCATTACCTTCTGTCCAGGTATTAGTATATGGATGAAAATGATGTTTCATTAGACAACAAAGCTAGGATATCTAATCTTGTGGTTTTGGCAATGGCAATAATTACTTTATCCAGGGAAGGATATATATGTTGGAGAATTTCTGTAAGTTCAATGACCTACTAGGCTAATAATGATTTACTTTGTAGCACCCTTATTTGATTCTTTTCTTTGAGCTAAGCTGATCCCACCCAAGGTTTCATTCTTATTGCTGATAATGCGCCAAAGAGTACGACTTTGCTAATTGACAATATGTAATATACTTTTGTCTTTTAATGTTCACGTGTAACAGGCAAGACATACTATAATACCATGCATGCAGTATTTATTGAAATTTAGAGACCATTATTCAAAACCAAGATTTGAATTTTGAAGTAAGTGCTTTAACATTATCATTATAAATTTAAAAAATATTATCACACACGGCAAAAATTTTACGTTACCGACTAATGATGATTTAAGTAATTAATCAGTTAATGGATTGATTGTGGTTATTATATACTCGATGTTCACATGTTGTATGTTGAACTCGGCGTATGTAAATCAAAATTCATATCCCGATGCTATCAACCAAATACACACAGAGCTAGATAATTTGTCAAAAATAATAAAAAAACTCACATGGTTATTTTTTTTCTCACACAGAGAAAAAACTCTGACGGATATGAACCTCATATGTGGGCGAAGCCAAGATTATATGATTGGAGGAACGAACTATTAAGTGTGACTATTAAGTATAATAACCTTCAACTTAACCATGAGATTAGAGGGACTTAATGTGACTTTTAATGGCAAGCACAACACAAGAGTGGGTGTGGCAAGAGGGAGTAACGTCATATACGTGGCAATTTGAGTTGGAGTAGGAGGTGAGAATTATCTTGACCGACCTATCTAAACTTCTCAAGATCCAAACTTGAAAGATAAGGAGGTAACACATGACGTTAATCATCTTATAAAAAAAAGACCTTTTTTTACTTTGAAATGAAAAATTATTACGATTAGCATTTCGTAAATCTATTTTTTTTTTTAAATAAGGAGGTAACACATGAGCAAGTTAAAAATGATATTTATTTTTAAAAAAGTGATTTTTATGGGATTGTAAACAAACATAAATAGCTTCAATTTTTTTTAAACCTCTAAAAAATCTCAAGATTATTTTAACATAATTTTTTTAAAGCTAAAACAAACACGTCCTTAGTCTATGAAATCAAAAGATGCACTTAGAGACGTGCTTGTAATTTTGAAACATTACTGATTATAGTGACAACGCCTAATATATTTAGAGATCATAATTTTTCTTTACATTTGATTTAATCCTTGTAATATAAAATTATTTGATTTTAGTCCCTCTAATATGAGCTACAAATATAAAATAAAATTAATTTTAAGAATATCCAAACAAAATAAATTGATTAAAACACATATTATAATATAAAGTCTATTTCGATAGGTATTATTACATAATTTCAGGAGAAACATGAGAGAGAGAGAGAGAGGGAAAGCTAGATCACCAGCGAGTTGCCGGAGTTCGGTTGCGAGGAAATTTGGGAGGGAAATGAAGGTGACATTAGAAAGCGATACATTTGGAAGCACAATGTCAAGACATGTTTGAGGGACAAAGGGTTGGAGCAGTGGAGTAGTTTTTCAGGATACCATGACAAGTTCAATTATCTTGAAGACGAGGGTATTGGCGATGCGGTAACATACTACTTGACAAATATTTCTGAAGACATTATGTATGTTGATATCAGAGAAGGGTTTCTATCCTTAGAATTCCTTCTAGATGTCTTTGTTTCAAGGAGGAGGAATGAGATGGGCAAGAGGTTTCGTTTCATTCGGTATGGTAAGGTCTGAGATAGAGAGAAACTGAGGAATGTGTTAAACTCAATTCGGTTTGGGAGTTTTAGGGTTAGATCAAACCGAACAAGGTTTTGTCAAGATGTTACACTTAATCATGCAAAGGAAAATCATCACAGTTTGTGAAGGAAACAAAAGAAAGAGTTAATTATGTTTAAAGTAGACTTTGAGAAGGCATATAACTCGGGCTATTTAGATTCAATTATGATAAAGATGGGTTTTTCGTCTAAATGGCGGCAATAGATCATGGAATGTATAAGTACGAAAATGATGTCAGTTCGGCTGAATGAATGTCCAACATATGAGTTTAAGGTGGGTAAGGGGTCTAGGCAAGGGGAGCCTATCTCTCCTTTTTTTATTTCTAATATCAGCGGAGGGGTTGTATGTGATGATAAACTCTTTTGAGGAGGCTGGAATTTTTGTTGGTTATGACGTGGGCTATGAATCTTCTCTTAGAATCTCTCATATTTAGTTTGAATATAATACCTTAATTATGGAAAACAAAAGTTGGTAAAATATCGTAGCGTTGAAGGCTATTATGATTCTCTTTGATTTTATCTCATACTTGAAATTGAACTTTCATAAACGTTTATTTTGGAGTAAATGTTTCATGTTCCCTTGTTTATTTGGGTCTTCCGATTGTAGTCCTTAAATTTGTCTTGTCGTCGCTTCTTAAAAAATAATAATACTCACAGGTTGATCATTATCATTTTTAATAAAATATTATATATTTCTCTCTTTTTTTAACTATAATGAAATTCATACGTATTAGAATGACAGACCCAAAAATGGGAACTTCTTCACTAATTTTATTGGAATACATGAAATAATGCAATACGGAAACATGGCACATGCTTTCCAATCTTATTGCATCATCACTAGTTTTGTTTTTGACAAATTGAACGATTTATATTGCATAAAAACTTAATAAGCTATTCTTGCATGATCAACTAAAAATTTAGTGAGGTATCAGGTATGGATTCAGATGCTGAACAATTTTAAGAAGAAAGTTGATAGTTTGATCCCTAAAAAAACCTTAAAGATTTTAGAAAAGTATAGAGAGAAAATAGAAGATGTGACGCATGATGTATTATGTATATGAGATGGGAAACAAAAATAGACATAAAAATAGAGAGTTTAGAAAAGTATGGGCGGTCAATCCCAATTACCAGTTTATTATATGTTACCATTCATATCAACTTTCAAATATGTATGTATTTTTCAGGCTAAGTGACAAATATTTTGCAGTTTTCACATGATCAGCACATGATTTTTAGACATTAGCTACATTGTTAATTAATCACATTTTAGTTCAAAAAGTTTTCAAACCAACAGAAACAAATTAAAATTAAAATCACTGTTTTTAACTGGGATCAGTGATATTTTATAGGCTGACAGGTGTATACTTACATGATAAATTGTTAAAATTACTTAAGGAGATAACTAATATGGTATAGAGAGATAAGGTAGGACACAAAAGAAAACATTGATAACGTTACGTATATGATTTAATTTCTTACATATTAGACAACGGGATTTGAGTTGTTAAGAGACAAATACAGACTAATAAGAACAATCTTGAGGCCTCGTCAGTTCATTTTCAATAATAAATGAAAAATGACAAACACAAACAATGATATCATATAGGATTTAACGTTTTTTTTTATAGCAAATAGGATTTAACTTGTATATTCTATAATTGTGATTTTTTTCTTCTTCTTTCAACAAGCATCTAATCACTTCTCTCATTCATTATATATGTATTTGTAGATATTTTCAAAACTAACATAACAAAGTGATACTGTGCTCCTTAAAATAAAGTGATACTATGCTACAGTTGAATTGAATGTGTAAAAATAATTTCACACCTTCAATACATTCATAATAACTATGCATCCGTCTCTAAATATAAAACTCTTGAGATTTTTTTTTGTCATTTTTTTTCTAAATTCTTTACTAACGTATTCTTTATTACTAGTATTATGTTACTTGTTCTTCTCCAACTTGCAATAAATACTACTTGAAAACATAAACTAATTATCTAAACAGCATGCAATTGTAAAACAAAAATAATTGCCAATAAATTTATTACTACTATAAATTTTGGGTAATGCTATCTTATACTCTAAGATATATGTTAAGATCACACAAATAAGAAGTATTTATTGAGAATCCCTACAAAAATGTTCATTTATTGTGAACTTTTTTTTCAACATTTTGATAGATAAATTGACATAATTCCGACTACACAATTTTTACTTACGGATCATTAACATTAAGGACACATGTTAGCCTTTCTAAACTTATTATTTCAACGTATTTCTTCTCTAATATTTTTTTTATGATGAAAATTTATTTGATGAATGATTCCCCAATCCAAGGTCTAAAGCAAGTCTTAAGATCTTAGGGCTAAAAAACTACTTTAGATCTAAGGTTTGTCTTTTTACTGTTAAATCAAATTCTTGAAATATCTTTATCATTGACTTATTTTCAATTATTCAAACAAATGAAAATTACTTCACAACAACTTATACGTATTAAATGATTTCATTGAGTTGATATGATCACAAAATGACAAATCACAAATTGCAACTTATATAGTAGATACTTCCAAACTGAACCATATATAGGGTTAAATAAGTTTTTCGTTTGATTTTAGTCCCTAAAAAATTAAACTGATTGTTTTCATCCTCACAAATTTTTTTATTTTATTTTTCTTCCTTAATGACCATTTTTTGTTCATATAAATGGCAAAATTATAACTTTTTTATGTTCAAATTGTATCCATGTTATGTCCGTTTATTATATTCGACATTTATATATTCATATTATGTT
>Ga0315915_1003672_pt1 | contig 19436 bp, 13 predicted proteins | sample MpolbnodulesMG_FD_207738 | JGI IMG/M metagenome (GOLD analysis project Ga0315915, IMG submission 207738) | Medicago polymorpha root nodule microbial communities from Los Angeles, California, United States - branched nodules | ecosystem: Host-associated > Plants > Roots > Nodule | place: USA...
TTTGTTGAGGGTGGTGGCTTGACTTTGGGCGGAGGATGGCGGTGGCTAGAGATGACAGGGAAGATGTGGTGACTTGTGAGGGATTGTGTGATAAATGTGTAGATATTATCATTTTAATTTCTAATAATTCTAGATAGTTGATTAAATCAAACGGTATTTTTAACGTGGTCCACCGGTGAGGGACTTAATTGAACCCTCACCCTAGAATCCACCCTTTTTATATTACTTTCGATAGAGAATTTAAATTTAAGGTGAGAAAAGAATACTACTTCAATCTATGTTAGGAAATACCTGAACTCGAAATCTGATGTCAAAGATCCGTCTTCTTTTGACCACCCAATCAAATACTTGGAGTTACTCATACTTTTTATTTAATTATGAAAAATGATTTAATATGAATTGCTTTCGAGAAAGCAGGATCATTTTTGGTTATGGTCCGGTTAGGTCATAACTCAACAATGGACAATATCAAGAGTTAGATCAAATGCATGGTTCTTATAAGAGATTGTTTACACTATATAAGCTCCATTTCTCCTTCAATTTATGATGTGGTAACAGGCAAGTGATTTGTTGGGTTGAGCTGAATTTAAAAAAAAAATGTATATTTTTTTATTGACTCAACTGAATATGTATCTAGACTATAAGTGCAGTTTTTGACCTCTAAAATTTCCATAAATGCATTTTCAGAAAACATAAAACGTGTATGCCTAAAATAATGCCAGGGATGGGAAAAGTTTCTCTCTATTTTTATAGTACCTGCATTTTGTCAACCTTAAACCTTAACCCATGTCTTATATCAGGTAAATTGAGAGATGGTTGTTTGGTATGGACAAATTTTGATAACTCGAGAGAATGGTGTGTGTACTTTGAGAAGTCAATAACATTGGTTTATTGTTCTTATTGTTGAAGTTATTTTTCCATATTTTAAAATGAAAACAAATAGAAATTAGAAAGTATCATATAAAAAGAAGTCGACCTGCTAAATGAAACATATATTTTATACTATTGGCACTTTGAACAACGGGTAGGTACCACATTAAAGATAAAAGAAGCACAAGACATGCATAGCAAAAGCCACAGGTAGCTACAACAACAAATCATGGGACATAATAGTCAACTAACATCTTACAGAAATACCAAGACATAATAGTCAGACCAAAAACCCTTGGTACTTTGAACCTATGCATCCCAATAGCCTACATAAATGCATCAAACAATAGTCTCTAAATCCACAGTGAAAATTAAATTACAAATTCATGGGACATGCTGAGTTCTTGATCTGATAATCCCAAAACACTCGTATCTACATATATGCTATGAAAATAAGTAGAGTAATCACAGACAGATGATTTCAGATTGAAAACTAAAGTCATTATAGACTATAGTATATTACATCTCAATATTTCAAGAGGAAATTTGAAGAATAACAACCATAGATCTTAATAGATCTCCCTTGGGTTTTTCCATGAACTGTCGTAGCTGCCCTCTTTCATCAACTTCCACTAATCCAAAATCAGAGGCACGACTATGTTAAAAAAGAAGAAAATATTAATATTTCAGAAACTGAATGTGTAGATCAGTTGTCATGTGAAACATTCACAGTGAAAGATGATCAACAAAAGCTAATAATATTGACCTACACAAGTTCCATGTAATCCATTCGATAGAGCTAATCACCACACAATATCAGAACGTTCTCTATGTTTTTATGCTCGACATCCTAAACTCAAGTTCCAGAAGCTTATTTAATTTTCTAATTGACAAAATTCCTGCTAAATCTACAATAGTATGACCATGAAAACTATTATTGCATACCTCAAACAACCAAAGGAACCGTCTTATCGCATCGGCAGTACCCTGAAACCCCTTATTTCCCGATTCAACGAGTTTTTGAGTTGCTGCCAATATCTAACATAACAAATTTCTAGCCTCTCATGATTTAAGTGAAAGCAAACAACTAATTCATGGTAACAAAAAAGAAGTGTACCTCAATAAAACTACCGCCACAGTTGATGCCACCTCCCAAATTATATGTTCGATCAATCGATGGTTGAGGGACTGAGAATTGAATTATTGTGTAAGAACGTAAATTTTATTAATTCCATTATTGATACAGTTACTCATTGGTATGTCAATCAGCCTATAACATCAGCAATAATGAGCTCCATATCTTGATTCTCATTGCTACTAATCACAATCCAAGAATCAATCACCCTAAATCCTATTTTCCAAATGTCCAAATTCTTTTTGAGGTCCTCAATGTTGTCATAATCCCTTGACATTGAAAGCCCTATACAGAAATACAACCATTCAAGATGTAACTTTCTTCCTTTTGTTCATTTTAATATTGGAAAAATTACACAAAATATTAAGTGCACTCTAACATAATTCCCTCTTTTAAATATGGAACCTCACTAATCAGAAGTTAAATTTTCAAATATAGCTGCAATAATTTTATGTAAGTTTTCAATTATAATGCCAGAAATTAAAATAGCAGTTGTATTAGATCTTTTGCATCCCCCAAAATTCAATCACCACTCTGAACTTCAATAATCATGCACTACCTTTACAAGCAAACAAAATTATATAAAATAGTTGTAATGCTTTTTGTAATCAAATTTTTCTGTCATCAATTTTCTTAATCCGCATGCATGCAAAAAATTCAATCAATTTTTTGTCATCAATTTTTCTGTAATCAATTGTGTTAGAGCTTTTGCATCCTCCAAAATTCAAGCACAAAAAAAAATGATATCAATCATCATAATCACTATTATAATCCACATGCATGCATTTATTTACCAGAATCACAAAACCACACATGCAAAGATGATACCTTTGTAAAAAAAACGTCTTTCTGGAAACCAAAAATTCATCTTTCCGGATTAATCCAAAATAAACCCAAAAATGCAAAGAAACAAACCAAAACTGAAAAATTAAACCCTTAAGATTAAAATAATATCTTTCTATACACATGCAACAAAAATCCCGTCAGAATAAAAAAAAGGAATAAACAAAGCTTTAACATGCAATCGGATGGCCAACCAAAAAATAAAACACAAAATGCAGAAAACTCATTCAATGTAAGCCATGCATGGTTTTAGATTCATGAAAAGAAAAAAAAAACCTTTGATGGAGAAGAAGCTCAAAGAGTGTTTTTCCAGCTCAAATAGCTCTCCCACTACGATACTTAGGGGTGTTTGCGGTGCGGTTTGGTTCGGTTTTGAGGCTAAAAGTCATCCGAACCACAAGATAAAAAGTATGCGGTTTGGTTTGGTTCGGTTGACTTTCAAAATATAATCCGAACCAAAACAAACCAAACCAATCCAGTTTGGATTGGATCGATTGTTGCGGTTTTAGACAAATTTTTTTTTTTTATTTTCAACGTTAAAATCAAATTAAAAAGCTAAAGCACAACATATTTTCAACAATGTTTTAAATTTCTTCCAACATTACAATTTTATTTCTATCTAACAATGTTCCCAACTACGTAGACCAAATTAAAACGTGGACAAAAAGTAATCCTATTTTGTAAGAAATTCAAAAGACTAAAATTTTAATAATTCTCTAAGAGTTCAAGTAGCACATAAATACGTTTTTGATAGAAAAAGCAAAGAAGAAACTTAACAGGAGAAAATAATATTTCATTTTATTAAAGTTTCCATTGAATTTTTATGAGTATTGGTCTAGATAATAAGTATTTAATTATTTTTTTTTTTTATATTGCGGTTTGATTTAGTATGATTCGGTTGGTAAAATCAAAACCACAAACCGAACCAATCCAAACTGAAACCGCAAAAAACCACATTTGGTTCGGATGTATTCAGATCATTTTTATACTCAACCGCATGGTTTGGTTCGGTTTTAAACACCTCTAACGATACCGATGAAGCAAGGAAATTATGGGAGAGAAATGTTTTTTTTTGTTTGAAAAATATGGGAGAGAAATGATGATGAGGTGGCACTCACAAAATTTGAAAGACTTATATGATTACCAAATTGCCCTTCCTAGGGGCTAAAATGGAAAATCATATAATATTATTTTCATATATAGTATAAGTAGGTAGATGTGTGTTAGTGTAAGTTCGGCTATCCAGGACAATTGTATGATGTGTTATTGTTAGCCTTAAGTCCGTCATGATGTCAGATTGGGTTGTGACAGCCACCGAAGCTTGGGGAGACATTTTTATTTTTTTTGAAGGAAGCTTGGGGAGACATATTCCTATGTTATACATTAGAAGTTCAGGTTGGACCACATCAGCATAAGATTAATTTGATTGCTTGTGCTGATGTTATATCACTTTCCACTTTTGTTTACTACTAATCATTTCTAAAAATTGTAGTCTCAAAGTATTCTTATGTACCATCTCCCTTTTCCACCGTAATTGATTTATCTTCTCATCATCCATCAGTATTAGAGGCATTAGTATTTAAACTTGATTCATGTTCTGCATTGTGGAAACAGATTTTCAACAGTCCCTTTTCCTTTTTTTTTTTACTTGCTGAATGTTAGTGTTGATCAAATTAAATTATGTCATCATTAAGTGGGCATAATGAATTATAATTTTAATGTTTTATATAAATTTCACTAATCAGATGATCTTTTGCAGATATTACTCCTGGTATAGATATCCTACCGCTTGCCGGAGTACTAAGTCACCCTCTTTCATTTCTCTGGGCACTACCGTGAAGTTGTAATATCCTACCGCTCGATGATTTGCTGCGAATTCCTGGATATGGATGACTTCTCGTACCTCCTCCAGCATGTCCAGATTGCATCTTAGACTTGTCTCATTCTCTTTCTACCTGGCAAAGGTTATCATGAGTGACATAATGGTACGGTTGGTTGCTTTTTTATCTACAAGAAACAAAAGGTCAGTAAAGATAAATAATTTACATTCTTCTGAGAAATTCTCTGTGCCAAGTGGGCGTGTTAATTTCTACTGGGAGCATCATGCCGGTGTCGTATACCATAGAAAACAAACTCTCTTTGGTTGTTGAATGGGGTGTTGTCGATACAACCATAGTACCACTGCTAAATTCTATTGCTTTAGATGATGATGAAGTGGATATTCTGCTTGATGCACATCGAGAAATGTGCTTGGAAATTGAAGACATGTTCTATGAGGAATTTATTGCATTGGGTGAGAGGATCGGTAGTGTAAGTACTGGTTTATCAGAGGAAACAATTATAACTCAACCGGAGACAAGATTTTACACACGAAACCCTGATATATTTATTTTAAAAAGTTTCGTTACAAACGTCATAAGGGAACTCTTCCAAATTAATACTATTAGGGTTTGATGTGTAATATTTTGTCTCCAGTGGAGCTGTAATTGTATCCTAAATTGATGAGGAATTTAGTGCATTGGGTGTGAGGACCGGTAGTTTATTAGAGGAAACAATTATAACTCAACTGGAGACAAGATTTTACACACGAAACCCTGATAATATTTATTTTGAATAGAGTAAATAGGAAATGCAAATTGTAAATAAAACATATTTTTCAAAGTTTGACATCTATAAAGTGTATTGTATATAAGATCAAGATCAAATAAATTTATTTCACAAGAAAATATGCATACCTCAAATGTAATATTTAAAGAAAATGAATTCTTAAAATTTAACGAGTAAATAAAAGAAAATGAATTCATAAAAGATATTAAAAAATATTATGTAAAGAAAGAGTTGTGCTTAACTTGTAACTCAAGCCTTCTCAAAATCTTATGAAATAAGAAAGAATAAAATCATAATCAAACAGTTGGTCATAGAATAAGGAAACAAGATCTTGCAAAATTCTAAAAAGAAACAAAGCATATCTCGTGTAATAAGAAAGAAGAAAATCATAAGAAAATATTTGGTCATAGATTAAGGAAACAATCTTGCAAGAGTCTAAAAGAAGACATCATAAAATATTGACATTCAAATAATGACTATTACTTTAAGAGGATATTCAAGTGGTATAGAAATACAAATATTGCCTTTTTCTTTCTTGCTTCAAATCGATACGAAGATCAAACAGATCATAATTTCTATCATTTGTAGTTCTTTAGGAACTCAACATCAAATCTTTGTGATTTATTTCCATATTAATGCAAAAAATCAAATATATCATAAAAATGGCTATCATGCTCTAAATTATATTTCTTTAGAAACTCAATATCAAACGATGTTTAACAATGTTGCCTTAAACAATTCTGGAAGTATGTTTGAATACAAAATTTGTTAGTTTTTGGTAATTATGATTGGGGAATTTAAAACCTTTTTTTGTCTTGTTTCAAGTAATAATATTTCTCTATATTATATTATAAGTCGTTTTGACATTTTCATAAAAATTAAAGAATGAATATTATTTTTTTAGGGAAGAATGAAGTTAATTGTGTATTGCAAATAGAAATTATGACTTATTTTACCAAATGATTCCTTATTAACGAAATGGGAAAAAGATATTAAAATAATTGGAAAAAAAACAGTAGAGTATGATAGAAAAAAAATCATTAATTATACATTGCTATTATAAAATAATCTATAATATAACACAACTAATTTTTTCAATATGACTTATAATAAAATACGAAAAAATATAATATTAAAAAAAGACTGCCTTTAGATTTTTTTTTGGAATATGCCTATAGAATTGTTAATCATATTTATTATTCTAACCACGATTTTCAATAAAAGGATATCATAATTAATTAAGAGTAAAAGCAAATATTGTTCACCTGACCAAAAAAAAAAAAAAAGCAAATATTGTTCAACAAAATAAAATAAAAGGAAATCATGAATAATTGTTGTAAATCACGTTTAATCCATAAATATCTCACGACACGGGTTGGTCAAAAAAAAAAAAAAAATCTCACGACACGAATATTGCATCCTTTACTGTAAACCCTAAAATCCAATTTGTTTGCTTTGCTTAGCAAGAAGAAGCTATGGCAGCGGCGTTCCTCCCCGACGAACTCATCATGGAAATCCTCTCTTGGCTCCCCGTTAAATCTCTTATGAAATTCAGATGCGTGAACAAGTTTTTCAAAACTGTCATCTCTAATCCTCAATTCGTTGAAGTTAATCTAAAAAAATCAGTACGAAACCCGCACCTCACATCAATTTTGCGACTAAACTACGAGGATAAACAAGTAATTGATTGGAATCTTGTAACCTTCCCAATTTCTCGTTTACTCGAGAATCAATCGACCTCCTTTCTTTGTTATGATCCTTACTATCGATTGACCAATGACTACTGTCGTTGGTGGGTCGTTGGTTCGTGTAATGGATTGCTATGCTTGATTGATATGCTTAAGTCACGTTCTCAAGATTCACGAATCTGTTTTTGGAACCCCGCCACTAGGACAAAATCTGAGTATTTGTTACCCTCTTCTAATAATTGTATTTGGTTTGCTTTTGGTTACGATACTTTGGCCAAAACTTATAAGGTGGTGGCATTCTGCAAAGAGTTGGACGTGGAGCATGGTAATGCAAGAATCGGGGTGAAAATTTTCAGCATGGGGAATAATTCTTGGAGAAATATTCAATGCTTTCCCATGCTTCCACTTGACAGATTTAATAACCATGGGGTGTATTTGAGTGGTACTATTAACTGGTTAGCTCTACGTGATCACTCTGTTTCGGATCTATTTCATTGGAATGATAGATGTACTACTGTTAAGCAATGTGTGATTCTTTCACTTGATCTATCAAGTGAAAAATACACTCAATTGTTGCTTCCTCGGGATTTTGATAAGGTTCCACGTTATCAGCCAAAGCTTGTTGTTTTGATGGGCCGTCTTTGTTTTTATCATGATTTTGAGGAAACTCATTTTGTTATATGGCAAATGAAGGATTTTGGCGCTCAAGAGTCTTGGATTCAACTATTAAAAATTAGTTATAGCAATTTCTTTTCACCAATGGAGCATAAATGGTTAGATTTGTTACCACTATATCTTTCTGAGAATGGGGATACATTGATATTGGCAAATGATCACGATGACGACGAGGCATTTATCTATAACTGCAGAGACAATAGAGTCAAGAGAATTGGAATTACCAATAAAATATTGTGGTCGCGGACCAATGATTACGTTGAAAGTTTGGTTTCGACTCATTGAAAGTGAGTTTCCCTAACACGTACTTATAACTAGTTTGATTTTATGTACTTCATATATGTTGCTATTAAATCCTTGTCAGTATATAATAATATATTGTGTGAATATTTTGTATAATTGCTTGGCCACTTAACTTGTTTAAAATGTAGAATAAGTATCTATTGGTTGGATGTCTGGCTCTAATGAATTGGAGGAATTTGTCTTCATGTTATTATAAGTTTGAAGATGATACTTTTTTAAGGTAATTAATTTGATGGAGAACAATTATCATAGAGGTAAAGTCAATCACTGTTAAATATTCGTATAGGAAAAATTAAATTGTCCTTGTTTTGGGAAGATAATACATATTTAGAACTGAGATGCAAGGGAAAACCTAAACACAATATTATTTGAACAATCGACATTTCAAAAACTCTTTTAAATGACTCCTGGATTTTGTATACACATCTTGCTATAAGGTATAATTTTGGGAAGCTTGCATGGTTTATGTTTGAATTAAGTTACTAGGAAATTGATTTTGATTGTTTAGATAGCATATAAACAATCTTCCCTTGAAGTGAATAAAACTTTAATGGGTGGTGCTTGGAAATTTTACCAGTGATGGTTTTTGTCTACTCAAAGTAATGCGTTCATTTCAAAAAAATGAATTTTAACTAGAGCTCGTTAATATTTGGTATGAAGGATTATTTCAAAATCATGTTTTAATTTTCTGTCGTCGGTTCTATATTATGTTTGCTGCAACATAGAAATAATGCAGTCCAAAGACTAATTTGCTGAATTCTTTTTGAAGGAATTTTGCTGGATTTGTTTTCTTCTCCGCTGCAATTTTGTTTCACAAGTTTGTTTACGAAATACAAGACTGAGTGGACCGGGCACTTAGCTCACGTGCGTACCCATCTCCTTTCATAATCTATCTCGTGCCTTGCACAAAAATGTATAGTTGACAGTGCTGGTACCAGCATCATCTGAACGCTTTTAAAATTCTTATACACATGTTCGCAGTCACTATGTCTGATGGTATTGTTCTTGTTGCCGTCACAATGACCAATTCACCATAATTTGTGTTCTAGGAATCTATTTCTACCACTCACATATGAAAATTCAACCATCACTTTTAAACATGAAAGTTGGTTATTTACTAGTTGAAAGAAGGTGATTGCTATTTTCAAGATTTGGCTTAATTTAGCATTACGAATATAATAATTTTATTGGGAATGATTTTGATACTATTAGTGTATGCAACTATGAGATATCTAGAATAATTAAGGAAGTATTTTATAATTTTATTTTAAACTGTAATTTGTTACTGTTACTAAACCCAATTTTTTTTCTTTCTAACTTGAGTGTGTTGGATACATTGTCAAAAAGAGAGGATCGAACATGACAGGAAGCTGGATGCAATGGTTCTCTGTCTTGTACATTGGCACAACCACTCATAATACAAACAAATTGGAACTTTCAATCTAGCCAGAGTCCATTGCCAAGACAACCCCTTTATTTCCACGACCAATTCTTCTGCCTCCTTCACCGTATTGTTGAAGACTCTACTATTAACCACATTCCAGATTAACAAAATTGTTGCTTGCCAAATTAAACAAAAGCCTTGCCCAATTATTTCATTTTCGCTTCACCACAAGAACATTCCAAGTATAAACACATATTTTGAGGCGTAATAAACATGATATCTAACTGTCGCACCACCAAATTCTATACCTTACTAGTCACGTCACAAAACAAAGAGGTGATTCATATTTTCCCCTATCGAGTCACATAAAACGCAGTTTCCCGAAGCCTCCAAAGGAAGAATATTGCAAATAATAAGATTAGATTTCATCGGAATACAATAAGTAAAAGTTTCCACAGAAAAGCTACCAGTCTTGATGGAGCTTTGCCTTTCTAAATATAACCAAAAACATTATTCTCACTCTCGTTCCATCTATCTTCCCAGACCCTAGATTTTTCCAACAATTTGTAAGTTGATGATACCGAAAACAAACCATTCTCCTCTGGTCTCCATTTCCAAAAATCTGTCCCTTGAGTAGAATTAATAAATCCTTACAATACCTGAATCGAAAGAGAGTTTTCACCGGGAGCCACGAGATAATACAAATTTGCGTGAAAACTCTCGAGATAATTTGTATTAAAAGAAAGTCATTCAAACCTTTCGAGTGTGTTAGGCTTTCTTTTATAGACTTGCGTAGAGTAATCATCGTTTCACCCTTAACACACTCAAACTTTGGTTTTTTAATATAGTTCAAAGGAAAAAAAATAGATGCATGTGTATCCATCATAAACATAAAAGGCTTGCTAATTTTACTGGTTTGAAATGCAATATAGTAAAGGGGTTTAAAATAACATTTTGAAAAGAAAAAAAATGTTCTGACCATCTTTCAATTGAAACTAAATTGCAGAAAATAGAAAATGCATGGTTAAGAACTTTACTTTGATTCAATTAGCTAAAGCTTTTATTTTTTGTACTACAAATGTTATAAAAAAACATAACGAGAATAAGATCCATCAATTACAAAATTTCAAAGCATATAAACTGTTATAATTAAGGAACTTCCGTAATAGAGTTTCACTTACTATAATTGAAGAACAAATATCTGTGCTTTTGAAAGGCACATGGTGAACTTACTAGTTGTTTTTAACGACAAACATAAGTTTTTAGTTGTTATTTTGTTAGTTGGGAGAATTGAATCTATGACCTCCTTATGACTCAAACCTTATTGCAAATTTATCGTTAATGTTTTACCTTTATTTATCATTATTTAACCGTTGATTTCTTCTAGGTTTTTGATGAGGAACACCAAGCCTATAATGCTGTTCTGCAGCTCGTGAACTCCCAAAGAGTTGCAAGATTCATACATTATCGGCATTTTACTTTTCAACAATTGAGGGTACACTGAATTTTGCATGTAGCTGGAATATATCCCAAGAGGTTTTGTTAGCTTAGTATGAATGTGAGGTTCTTCATGTTACTGCTACTTTGAATAGAAATTTGGGCGATTTGATTGACTTTTATTTGATTTGACATTAAAGGTAATTTTTGCATTGCTTTGCGATGATTTGGTTTGAGTACCAAGAGTTGTCTTATTAAGTGATCTATCTCATATTTTGATATATAAAAAGTGTTAAAATATGTGTCCATGCTTGGAATATTTAGCATGCTCGCTTTGTTTGATTGAATAACAATTTCAGTTTATGTTACTCCATGACTGTTAATACAGTCCTTAATTGTATCAAAAACTTACTATGGCTGAATTAATCTCTGATTTTTGTGTCATTAATATGAAGTGACTATATTCACTTGTGTTTAACTGTGACAGTTTTTTATGATAGTGGAATCTTGGAATTGTTTAATGTTTCCAATCAAAAGATAATACTTTATTTTATTTTTTGGAAGGAATTACAAATGCAGCGATTAGGTAGTTAGGATATTGGTTTTGATTGTTTGGGATTACTTTTGTCGCTTCATCGTGGTGGTGCTTGGAAATGTCTTGATTTAAAAATTTAAGGAGGAGTGTAATTTATAGCTAGGTATAGAGTTTGCATTTGTTTTGACAAATCTTATGGAGTGTATCCTAAATTTACTTTCTTTTTTCTCAGAATACTTCTGTATATAAAAATAGAGAACTAACTTAGTAATGATATAGTGCTGCAAATGCTAACAAGTTCCCCAACAGCATTGGTCAAGTAATAAAATACACCATTTGAAGTTAATTTCTAATGCATTGTATCTTATACTTTTGAATTACTTTGCATTAGATGCTACTAAGATTATAACATTCTTCTTAGTGACTAAAGAGCCTCATTCTTCTTAGTAGTATTCAACAATATAAAAAAGGTTTACTTTTTTTCTCTTGGAAATTCTGCCACAACCATAACATTCAAAATCAAAATTATAAGTAACCAAAAAAAAAATAATCAAAATTATATTGCCAAAATACATTACCTCTTGGGCATAAATACATGATTGTATATGTAAACTGAAAATAAAACGCTCGTTTTAAGGCCTTCAGACAGATAGAATGTTAATGGCAGAAGGAAAATACAACACATGAAGAACATGATAGAGGTGATGAGATAACACCTAAGTTAGAAATCATTCCTTTGAGAGTTTCAAGTTCATTTTTTTTCTTGGAGAGTAAAAGTTTGTCTGCTGAATGGTTGTCAATTTTTTGTAGCACAATTTGATTGTCAGAATAAGGATACTAGAAGGAAGAATTGTGTTGTTTGCATTATTTGTTCTCCCTTTCAAGCATAGTTATCTTTGTGACTCTAATTTGGTAGAACAGAAGAAGGAAAGATGCGGGACTTGAACCAGAGAATACAATACAAGAAGCCAGCCATCTCAAACACAGTTTTGGCATGGAGCATTACATTAGGTGAACCTGTCAGTTCAATCAATTGTGAAATAAGTAATTTAATCTAACTGCCATGACTTAGTTAATTGTATATAGAATGCTCCTAGCTATATTGGTGCCATGACATGATTGATTAATCATAGATTCGTTTTTTCTTGTGTGTTTTGTTAAGCTTTCGAAAGCCAATCCTTTAACCAATAGACATTTAGCCTAGTGATACAAATCCAGGTTTGATCCTTCATGTTTCAATGATTACGCTATATATGCTCCACTTTATCTTATGGTTATACAAGATCTCCTAAGAAAAATGAATAAAAAATTCAAATTGCAGTTGAGGCCATTGTATGATTAGGGATGACAATGAACCAAAGCAACTCAAACATAGTTTTGAACATGATTGGACAATTAATTCAATGAACATGGTTCAGGATCAAATAAGTTGAACGTGAGCTATATATAATTTGTGGGGGGCTGGTTCCTTAAAGAGGGTCATGTTCCTTTTATGTATTTGGGTCTTTCGGTACGGGCAAATCGGAAGAAATTGGCTACTTGGGAACCTTTCTTGGAATATTCCAATTTGTTTCCAATGTATCTTTCTGAGAACGGTGATACCTTGGTATTGGCTAATGATGAAGAAAACGAAGTAATTATCTATAATTGCAGAGACAATAGAGTGGAGAAAGTTTGAATCACTGACAATATAATGTGGTCGCAAGCCAAGGGTTATGTTGAAAGTTTGGTTTCGATTCATTGAAAGTGAGTTTCTCTTCCACATATAACTTGTTTGAATTTATGTTACTAATGTATCTTACTAGTTTATAATAATATATTTTATGAATATTATGTGATGGCTTAGCCGCTTAACTTGTTCATTTGGTAGAATGAGTATCTATTTACCATTGTTGGATGTTTTGGCTCTAATGAATTGAATGAATTTGTCTGGATTTACATTCTGATTATTAGTTTGAAGATGATATTTTTAAAGGTTACTTATAAATTGAATAAAATGTGACATCTCAAGGTGTTTTATTGGAACAATTGAAATTCCAAAAACTCTTTTCAGAAATTGCAAGATTTTAAATGCACTACTCTATGCTCACAATCACGAGCCTTTTCCTTGTCTTTTTTCGGTGAGGTTTTACTAAGGTATTTCGATTTTGTTTTTGCAAGAGAGTAGAAAAATAACGTGTTTATTTAGTCAATATGTTGAGTGATCAGACCTCGTCTTAACTTCTGTTGGAGCCGATGATCAGCCCTCTTCGCAAAAAACTTTTAAGAAATAGTTTCACTTGTATGATTTGAACATTTGAATCTCTGAATCCATTTCCTTTCCGTATTTATTACTTAGTTTTTTTTCTTCTTATTCTTCTTCTTCATCTATTTTTGTTACATATGTATAAGGTAGCTAAGCAACTTTCTATTATCCTTCCTTAGCCATTAAAATAATATCTATATAGGCATGCTTTTCTGTATGCTGCTCTATTTATCCAACTTGGTGCTGTAAAGAAGTAATCAAATTAACAAAATAAAAATGTATAGGTCCTTCTGGAAGATTGAGGGTGGTCTTCTTTTGTTAGCATGTAACAAAGTCTTGAGTATACAATTTACTGAGTAACTTTAGATTATTGTATTTTTCTATTGAGTATTTGACAAAATTGTGTGTTTATTAATAATATATTTGTGGCTTTTAGGATGTAATTTCATTTCTTTGTAGACATATTTTGGCACAAATTTTAGAGCAGCCTTAAATTTTCATTTGCCATAAAAGAATTTGATACCATGGAATATGAAAGGATATGCAGAGAAGTGAGAGAACTATACTTGATACCATAAAGCACCTCACACTTACAACATTTACAATATTTTCTAAGTTACTTGTGAGGCTTTTAGGTGCATGTATTGAATTTCCTTCTATACAAGCACATACTGTCTTCAATAAACCCTTCATTTCTTTAATGTCTCTCTATCTTTCAAGTGCATCTCTCCTTTGTTCCTCAAGATAGGAGTAAGCTTGTTTTAAGATGACTCTACTCGACAATACCTTATCCATTTGGTTGAGGTTATGAGCATATGGCTCGTATGTATCCACAAATCTAAGGTAGTTCCTTGAAATTTCACTCAATTCAAGCTACTTCCTCCACCTTGGTGGGAATTTCTTTCTGCAATATTACATATACCAAGTCGATATCTTCTTCAGTGGATTGAGAGACTGTTGATATATAACGTAAAACTATGAGAACTACTTGCTCAGCTCCTCTTCTGAGATTTCTGGTTTAGGAGTTTGTGGTTGAGTGGACTCTGTTAGAGTCGCCTAAGCCTAAAATGGATAATTTAGGCAAGACATAGGGTTCTTATATTGAAGTCTTTTTGACCTGAAAAGTTTTTTTTTTTTTGACAGATGTTGGTTGATTTCACACAAATATTCAAAAGAATGTACAATTAGTTGAACAACTTAATTTTGTGGTAGACCTTGGTGAAACCTTAGAGTCAAAGGTGACCAATATACCTTTAGGTGCTTGTTGGGAGGTATTTATCCTCTACAACACAAAAAGGAAAATGGGTAATCAAAAAGACAAAGTTCGGAATGATTTGTTCTTTTTAATTAAACAAGATTTCATTAGATGTTTTCTTTCTTTTATTCGTTGATAGTGTTGTTTCGGATGACTTCCTTTTGCTGATCTTGGGTATTATTTGATATGAGGGCTCATTTATATGAACTCCTCTTGATCTTGATCTCTTCTTTGAAATTAGTGGTTTTTCTTCGTCTTCTTCCAAGTTAACTACGGAGGTTTCGTATCTATTATAAAGAAGTAGGAGAAAAAGTGAGAGTTAGGTTTGATAAATATAGGGAGCACCATGGTGATAGATTCAATATGCTAAGCCAATTCTTCATTGGTAGCTTCACGCATCACTCGAACTATACAAACATGCACGGAGAATAGTTTTATTGATAATTTTATTCTTCAATGTAAGCCACCAAATTATAAAGGCATTGGTTTCCCCAAGTGAAAGAGAAAATTCCTACTTGGGGAGGACTCATTAAATCGAAGCTTGACATGAGACAATACACCTCATCTACGTCGGATACATCAAGAGTACATTAACCAACACCTCGAACGACATTATCATAGCATGGTGATCCCTACATCAAGTCTAGGCCTATTAGCATGGTCCTTTCTTCATCAAGCCAAGTTGATACACCTTATCTACTTCAACTACATCAAGAGGACTCATGGGAGAACAAATATCTTCGCCTAGAGGGATATGGTAAACGATCCTGATTTGTCGCGCCACAATTTGGGACTATATTTCCTTGCGGATGTCTTGTTTTTCTGCTTCATAGTTTCAGGCGTCTAAGCAGATCTCTTGCTCTCAAGATTTTGGGCGAGTTCTCCATATTCACCATCTATAACGTCACCTAAAGTCTCAGAGTTATGCTCTAAAAAGAAACATAGCTAGAAGAGACCTTTGAAAAAATATTCTCAATTGGGGATATGGAGGATGTCATGATTTTCAACCCCTATGATTGGCAATCCATGTATAACCAGCACATAAAGAAGTGTACGGGCCACCATACCCCAAGGGAAAAATAAAGTAGCTAGAAATTACTGACTAGTAAGAGAGGGATGAAGGTCAAAAACACAAGAAATGAGGGTTTGAATTGTGTTGGTTTTTTTTTTGAAAATCTTTTCTAAGTTAAAACAAATCAGCGTGCAAGAAATGAAAGTAGCAGAGAGATAGAAAATCGATACAAGTATTTATGTTGGTTCACCCTACAATCCGGGATTACGTCCAGTCCCCTCACACTTGAGCGACTATAATCAAACTTGATTACAAAACTACTTAGACACAATGTCTAAGATTTTCTACCTCTCCATGGGGACTTCCTTCAATACATGTCCATAATTTTCTTTCCTTCAATACATGTCCATAATTTTCTTTAATTATTTTCACATCATAATAGATCTGGGGTAACACAATTTTTTTTCCCAAAGAAAATTTTATTTATGATGTGTAAACATCAGGTTAAAAATATTGTGTGCTAAAATTGCACTAATATAAGCATAGTACAAATCAGAGGAAAAAAGCGTGTAACTTTTCCATTACACTTATTTTATCCAAAGTTTGTCTTTTAATATTGAGATATTTAACATCTTCATTATTTTTTCTTTTTTCAGTATGATATCTATTTAGAAGGATGTCTTAAAAATCAATAATATTTTATGATACTTAGAAAAATATAATGCAATTTCAGTGTGTAACTTTGTTCTTCCATTTAACAATACATTATTAGAATATGCACAAATATTTTACCCCATCTTTTCAAGGATTTTGGATCCATATTTATTTCACCTAAAAAGAGTGAGGGCTAAAAAGAGTATATATATAAATTCATGTAAAACATATTCTCAAGCATTAACCTAAATTAAAAATGCTAACCCAACATTAATTGTACAGTCGGGATATGCCACATCATCATAAATTTGTCAAATCAACTAAGAATCGAGCTTAAGGACTTTTTAAAAAATATTGATATTTTCACAGGTATAAATCAATTTTTTCGCAATGAGTAAAATCTAAGTGACTCATATTTTTATGGACCAATTGCATATTTGAATTTTTTTTTTTTGTCAACGGTTTAGCCTGAAGTTAAGGTAAATAATTTTTTTATATTATTAAGTAACAATTATATAATTTAAGCCATCATCGCACCTTAACATTGATCATGTAAAAGCTAGTTGTTGCACGTTCGATCTTCGGCATCCTGAGTAAAAAAAATATTTATCTAAACTAATTTGATAATCTTCCTTAGCCTCAAAGTTTATTATATATTAAAATCACATCTAATCTTTTTAAGACCAAGATCATAGTCCTAAACCCTAGAATTGAGTCCCCTCTCTTACTACTTGTTAGATCTCCATTTTATTTATCCCTTATCTATTTTCCTTCATGATATTTCATTTTTATTTCTCATATTTCTAGGTATTCTTCATTTTATCATCATTGTCTCTATGAGTAGAGCAATTGCATATGCGATTTGGATTTCCGAGTGAGATTTGGATTTGGAGTCTAACAATTTCAACAGTATTCTAGATCTGATTAATTAACAAGGCCAACTATGTGTTCAATTTTGGGTTAAGTCAGTTCACATCTGAATTTCATAACATAGTGACGATGAAGGTGAAGATCATATTGAAGATGAAGATCTTATAATTTAAATTATTATCTATCTTACAATCAGATCGACGAAGTACCAAAGGTATATCTTCAATACTAAATATTTTTTTTATATTTTTCATCATTATAAATCGAATTTGATTTTTCAATTTAATAAACCAAATCAAAATTTTATTGATTTGATCATATTTTCTAGATTTATTCTAAATTTATACTTCAATAATTATAATTTATGAACATTTTCTTGGTAATAACTGGATATTCTTTTGATTAATTTTGTTTTTAATATAAAAAAGTGGTTTCAATTTTTTTTTTATTTCTTTGCAATTGTGGATGTTTAAGCTACAATTTTTTTTTAAAGTAAGCTACGATGCTATGTTTTTTTTATCTTTGAATTTGAGGTAATCACTTGAATTACCAATTAATCCAATGGCTATCTTGTTGTAAATCTACTGATGATGACTAATGATGTCCCAAACAATTGTGATTCGGCGATTCCCTGCATTGACATCTCAAAGATTGAAAGGTCACCAGAAGTACATTACTGGTATAGATTTGAACTTCTTTTCATTTTATATAAGTGTTTAATGTTAATTTGTTAGGCAAGATAAAGATTATCTTTCTGCTGGATTTGTGCGTGGCTTCAATTTTATCATCATGTATTTCTACTATTTTCCATATCACTTGATACATGTATATCTTTCTCCTGAGTTTTGTCTCCTTGATTTCTTTGTATTTTCTATTTAAAGAATCAATATCCAACCAAGCAAATTAAAGAATCACTTGTAATTCAAATGAAGACATTAATTTCCGATGAACTTTTGCGACACACGATGACATTGTTAAGATTTAAGTTACAGCTTGCCTCACTGAGTTACAAGTATTACAGCACCAAATGCCATGGGGAACAAATAAAGATTTCAGTTACATAATACATTTCATCTCATTGATATATTTATTTATTCTACCTCTACTATTATTGTGGCATGCAGATTATTCTACTATCAGTATTGCTGCTCCCCGATAAGGACCGTCCACATGTCCTCCCTCCCGAAAGACATTATTGAATAGGAGATTGCAAGTCTTCTACAGGATCATGAAATCATTGTCAACTGAAAGTCATTGAGATGACTGAGAAAAAGAAGGCTCTTTTTCGGTTTGAGTCCAAAGAGGCAATTGAAGCCCTTGTTTGCAAAGTATTCAAATTCACTTTCTGGCTTTGTGGTCCGCATCTCATTTTCACAGTTGCAAAATATATGATGTGATGCAAATCGGTAAGAAGCAAAGTAATTATATCTTGATTTGGTACAACGGATTATTAATTTTGGAAAGATAATTTTGTGTAGCCATTTTTTTATTGTTCAAATTATGCATAATGAACATCGTATATCACTGTGAACAGGAATTTGAATTTCCCCTCATCATTTGTTATATCAGCAGTTATTATTATAGGAAGACGGATTAGATCTGGTTGATGAAGCCATAACTAAGATTGAATCTCATCAGCCAAAGAATTATCATTATGAGAAGAAGAATTATTGATCTTTTGTGGGTATTTACATGGAGACTACCCCCATACGTAGCAAAAACAGTATCAAGCGCAAGAAGAATATGACAACATTGGAGGAAGAAAAAGCTGATCAAGGAATAATTAGCAAAGCCATAACTAAGATTGAATCATCTCAGGCAAACAATCATCATCAGAAGAAGATATATTGATCTCTTGTGGATATATACAAGGTGACTACACTTATCAGCATCAATGGGACAAATAAAACCAACACCCACCCT
>Ga0315915_1003677_pt1 | contig 19424 bp, 4 predicted proteins | sample MpolbnodulesMG_FD_207738 | JGI IMG/M metagenome (GOLD analysis project Ga0315915, IMG submission 207738) | Medicago polymorpha root nodule microbial communities from Los Angeles, California, United States - branched nodules | ecosystem: Host-associated > Plants > Roots > Nodule | place: USA...
ATATATAGTTAAAAGATGAGATTGCACTAAAAGTGATAAGTTAAATTTTCTAGAGATTAATCATAACAAAACAGTAAACACTCGTCCACAAGTTCTATTTTAATCGATAAAAATGTCAAAATTATTAGATTAGTCGTCAATCATCGCAATTGAAGTTCAAACTCTAAATCCTCCACTTATGTGCATGAATTTCAATAGTTATTTGTTATTCCATCTATCTAATAAAAACAATAATTACTCACATCAATGACATGAGATGGTTACCAAAAATTTAATACCGACATTAGAAAAAACAAACTTGAATAAAAGGACAAGCACAGTAAATGCTCCTACAAAATATTATCAGGACCAAAGGACCTTATGTCCACAAATTAAATCTACTATATACTTTATATGAACCGTTCATGTCAAATTGTCAATTGAGGGACTTATAATTTGCTTGCCCTACACGTGTGCGACCCTAAAACACAGACTGCCAACACAAATCTCAAAATTTGGCAACTTTAGATTTAACATGTAAATATGTTCCCCAAGTCTATTTCAAGGCATGGTGACACAACTTTTGATCATGATATTTTATTGGTTTACTTTTCAAACTTCAATCTAGCTTTTAATAATGCAAAATCAATCGACCTAACCTATTTGAGAAGTTAATAATTCAATTTAATAGCATTAAGTCACTTTCTTTGCGGTACAAATACCACTATGTCACTTTAAATCGAATATATCGTATTAATTGTAGGAGTTGATAACTTTCTTAAATTTCTCCTCAAAGAACATAGTATCTTTTATTTTTTCATTAAGTAGTCTAGTGATTGAAGCTCACACATTTTAATATAGAAAAGTGAGGTGTCTAAGGTTCGAATTTCGACCTCCACATATAATATGCAATATTCATATCAGCTGAATTAAGCTAACAAGATGAAAATATCTCTAAATTTCAAGCAATATCAATATGTATTGAGAGATAAGGAGAGTATTGATCATCACATTTAACATTGAGAAACCACACACAAATGAAATTGAAATCCGCAGGCATGAAATACACATTTTGACCTTAAATTTATCATTCAACTCACAAAACTTGACTCAAAATATTATGGCGTTTGTATATACAACATGTCCATTGAGGAGCTTTGTCCCATCTCTTCTGAGTTTTATCAACTTTGGTCTCATCATAGGTCGTTATGTTTAGGAGAAATGATTATATAGTCGTAAATACAAATAAAAAGTGATTAGACACAAACATGAATAAAAAAAATTAACCGAAGAAATATTGAATGTTTTGTTTAAGTTCTTTCTCATTTATTTTGCTCCATTTATGCAAACGTACCTAAACATATTTTATTTATATTTATGTTCAAATAAGAGTAGTTCTACCTTTACATAATAATAATAATCATTACAATAGATTCTCTTAATTGAAAACCTCTCAAATTTTTCAATTATTTAATTGTTAAATAAGAGAGGAAAAAACGAGATAAAATTTTAGACAAAAAATGAAACTAATTTAATTAGAAGAAGTCATTTCCGACCATTACTAACTAACAAGGGTAGAGCTTTAAAGAATCAGGATACTCCAAAGAAAAGTATTGAGGATGACAAACTATTATTAATAGTAGTTCTTGTGATCAGTTGTCACATCCAAACTCCAAGCCAAGCAACCCCAATAATATTTAACACTATATAAATTGATCTTCATGATTTATTTGAATTAATTAAGTCGACAAAACATATAAGTCGTAAAGAGTTTTAAAAATCAAACATAAAATAGACTCTGAACTTATCAATTAATTTCTTAATTTAGTATAGTAACCAAGTCTACATCAAATGGGACTTCTTTAGATTTCACTCCAAAACAAATCAAACAAAAATTAAGAAGGGTCATGCTCTTACGTGGGATCATGGTGTTACATCATCAATTGAACTTGTTCACAAGTCGACAAAGTTTCAAGAAAACGCCAAACAAGTCACTATTTGTCGTGTTAAAATGGGTTATACATGGATAAGATCATACAAATGAAATGAAAGGACCACTTAAAGAATTAAATATTAAAAAAGCTTATTCTTTACTTAAATTAATCTTATTGTAAATCTTTCTTCAAACACGTGCTACGTGTGAAGTCCTAAATTGTCAATGGATATGGTCAAATCAAAATACTCCACCGCCGTTTATAAGAAATTATATTATGACTGATAATTTTTTGGCAAAAATAATTTTGTGATAATAAACAATAGAAACAAGAAAAATGAAGAGATAGATCATAGATATTTAATCAGTTACACTGACACTAAATACACACAAACCTCGAACATCGATACATCGGTACTCATAGTAAATTCTAAAGAAATTAGACAATTCAATGTATTTATACGTATTAGTGTCGGAAATAACTTATAATTGACACATCTAATATGACGAGTATCCGTGTTCAAACTATTTAACACAATAATTTATTTCTTTTTAGACTAATACATTAGTTTATAACACCCCAAATATGCTTTAGCCATATATGTGCACAAAAGCTTGTCTTTCAAGAAAATCATATCTTCCCATGTCTTAAAAGATTCAAATAAACATTATAATTCAAGCATTAACAAGTACATAATATACCAATACAAACAATGAAATAAGACATAAACAATGCATGGAGATAAGAATTGCATCTTAGCACATCCAAAATAGTTCTAGTAGATTATACAATTGCATGACAGAAAAATAAGAACATGGTTCCTTTCTTCTTATAGTACATCAATTAGATTAGTAAACAGAAACAAAGAACAACATCACACACTTGGTAATAATAATTCATAATAGTAATTAATAATAATAACAATGATTAGAGAGCTATACAAAAAGAGTTTAATCTCCTAAATCGTTATTGATCAGATTAAACCCTAAACCCTTCAACCTTAATCACTCATACCTTATGAATAAAACTATTTACAAAAATTTCACTCCCTTACTTCCTTCCATTCTATTCACACTGCAAGGACAGTAAAATCTTCAAACATCAAAAGTACCAACAAAACAAAAAACAACCTCAAAACGATGTCGCTTTTAACGAACCAAACCAATTACCTCCAAGAAAAAAACCCAACAACCTCTTCACTTCACTTCAACAAATCACAAACCCACCCAACATCTGGACCGGGTTGACCCAACTCCAAACCCAAACCCGAATTCCCATTCTCATTCTCCAATGAATTTTCTTTGCTTAATTTCTCAAACATCTTAGCCCTAATATCTCTTCCACTCTCAACTCTCTCCATTATAGGCTCCTCTTCACAACTCTGATCCCATAAATCAAACCCACCAACCCGGCCTAAACCCGGTTTTTTTGTTGGTGTATTAGGTAAACTTAAAAAACCGGACCGAAGCGGTGACCCAAAAACCGGTGAACCAGAACCGAAAACCGGTGAACCAATTGTAACATTTCTATTAATTGGCATAGTTTTCATTCTCCCCAATTGTAAATTACGTAACGACGCCACCATCTCGTTTGCCATCGGTGACATCGGTGGCGAGGGAGATTCTGGCGGCGTTGTTATAGTAACCATTTGTCGTAACGGAGAACCATCATACGAATCTCGAGACGATGAAGGACTTTGTTGAACGTTAAGACGGAGCTGTTCCGGCGTGTGAGCGAAAAAACAAACACGCCGGCGACAGCTGGTTCCGTCTTTACACGGCTGAGTACGGTAACGAGCAGGATGAAGCCAACACTCGAAAACACCATGCGCGTGTTCACACGCATCACCTTTCTTACAGTTTCCCTTACGAAAATCAGGACACGCCGTGCCGGAGTAATGAAACTTCCTCGGATCACGGCGGCGTGCCTTTTCTCCGGGATGTGCGTATGGACACTCCGTCCAGTCATGTGATCTTCCACGTGCACATCTTCTTATCTTGAACTCGTACATACGGAAATGATCACATGAATATGCATCCACCGTTGAATCCGCCGCCGCCGTCGCCGGAGATTCCGAATCAGAATCGTTGTTGAACTCGTTTGACGGAAGATAACGTTGAAGCGCTGCAAGGGCTTCCCGGAGATAGTAATCTCCGGCAGAGTAATCACCGGTGGAAAAATCTCCGGCGCCGGTGAGATCGCCGGCATTGCTATCGTAACCGAAACAAGAAGAAAGAATCTCAGCCGTTGGATCATCATGATTCGGCCAAGGAGGAACATGAACCGTTGGATTAGCTCTCAGCATCATTTTGTGGATTTTGTGTTGTGAAGTGTTTTTGGTTTTATCTATAGATGTTTACAAAACAGAGACAAGGTTAGGTTGCTTTATAAACTAAAATTTAACTGTGGTTAAGTTGAAATTTAACTGTGGTTAGTTTTGATTTTTTTTAACTGCGGTTAAAGTGGAGTGGGAGATTTTATCATCACCGTACATGTAATAGGGTTTTTTCTGACAGGTGGGTTTATCGTTTGCCACGTGTGTTGATTTTGGATTTGTTTGACACGTGGCATGTGGTGATTGTGTTGTTTGGATTTTATTTTTTTTTGTTTCTTTTGATGGCCCTAGTCTTGTGAAAACGGTAGAGCGTGAGTTACGTTACATTAATCAAAGAAGATAATATCTACTCTAGGGTAATAATTATCCATAACTAGAATTAAATTAAATTAAATAATAAAAAATGTCAAAACCTAAAAATAAATTTTAGTCAAAAAAACAAAAAAAAAAAATATAAGTATAATGCCAAATAGGGACATCCAAAAAAAAAAATTTAAAGCTTGCACAAAAAAGGACAATTGCACATGGGTTTATTCACTTCTCAAATTAAAATAAGAAAAAGTTAGAAAATTATAGAAACCAGATTGGGGAAATTAGGAAGCCCATGGTGTGGAGTGAAACGAAGAGTTTCAATTTTGATACCTATTTTTTCTGTGTATGTTTCAATTTTATTATTACTACTAATTATAAAAATGGAATACTATTGAAATAAAACCAATGGGCAAAGTATGGTTTTATTGGAATTTATTGTAGTCGTGATTTTTTTTTCTTTGCCACTATAGACTTAGAAAATCAAACATTATAGGTCATGCTTGAAAATTTTGGAGAATGACAATAGTTCTATCAACATATCTGATAATCTAAATTTGTTAAAAAAGAAAAATTGAACGGCAAATGTTAGTCTTTAATTGTCAGGTTAATTTTTTTTTTTATGTGTTTCGGTTCGAATTCAGGATCTCTAACTCTTTTTTCTTTAATTCAAACCAGTTGGGCTACCTGATTTATTAAAATATATGACATTACAATTTAAACTTTTTATAAATTAGAACATTTGTACGGTTTTGCAGACTGAGAAAATGAAAGATATCATTCAAGATATGTCGGAGAGCAACATTCGATATCGTAACCTTTTTTACTAGATTAACAGCAATAGAAGAGTCTATTTGACGAGGAAAAAGTGTATAGTTAAACTTCTACAAAGCTTCAAGCAAAGGTGAGTCCGTAAACATCGACATAGAATGCAATAGAGATTTCTAAATTGTAGTGGGTATGTACCAAGCCAAGACATGATCCTCAAGATCGAGAGTCCATTATTCTAGCTTAGACCCAATAAGACGTTCGTCTATATTTACAAACCACATGCACCGATGAAGAGCCAAATACAACAAATAATACACTTAGAGCACATATGATTTCTTTACATTATGAAGGGATCGCTCAACCATTGAGCCATAAAGATAGAATGCACATGTGTTTTGGGGTTCTATAAATAATGAGCATCATGCCAAAATAAGATATACACTCTGATCCGGACAAGGCCAATGACTAATCCTCTATACTGCCACAACAACTTACATGCATCGATGAAGAGCCACATTATAGTTCATATGGGTCATCCATATGATCAAACTTATGCCCTGCCATCACACCTTAAAGGCCAAAACTTACATTTCCATGTCCAAGGGTATAAAAATAAACTATGGCACACCGAGATCATGTACATTCTCTCATTCAATAAAATTACCTTAAAACTCATTGAAACTTCACTTGCTTGAGTGTCGTAGAGTCTTTGCAGGTACACCCCCTCTCTGATGAAGAATTCCTTATGATTGCAAAGAAAAAGCTTCAACCATTGCGAGCCATCGCAACAAGAATCTATCGTCGCCTCCAGGCGAAATCTTGGTTCTATAAGCAGAACATCCTTTTATTTTGAGAAATTTTCTCAAAAATCCTTGAGAGCTTACTAACTTGAGTGTCATAGTGTCTTTGAAAGTGCATCCACTTGCATTGATGAAGGACAAACCATCAATCATCACTAAAGTTGTTTCACACCTCATCTGACCGACCCTTTTGTTATTCGAAGAGAACATTGACATCGTCTATGGGAACAAAGTCCTCATAATTTCGTTCCTCGAATCCTCCTTATGTTTTGATTATTTATAAACAATAGAGGAAATCGAGACCAAAACCAAAATAGCTACTTGGTCTATTTGAGCATCCCTTCCACTGCACAAAACACCACCGTCGATCCGTTTTTCGTCACAAGTGATCATTTCTACGACTAATCCACCACCTCTTTCCAAACCGTTTTAAGAATGCATGTCATCGCTTGTTGGAAAATCCAAATATTAGGAAGATCGATTGGTCAAAGAGAGCAACAACTCCACACGAATTTGCATTGAGATTGCATTTGCTCAGCGAGCAAACTTTACAATTGACCTATGTGGAGTGACTATAAATCCATTTGGTCATAATCGTACCCCGTGCACCTTCGCAACACGCACAACGGGAACACACTTCAGTATAGGAGGGCTAATTGATCATTTAGAAAACAACCTACAATGGAGACGTATGGAGGGCTAACTGATCCGGACAACCATCAGAAGAATGTGGACACCATTCTATTCTTCAAAGGGGCTTTTGGACCAATTTAGTGTCAGTTATTTGTGCGAGCAATGATATTTTGACATCCATTTAAGGACAACTCGTGACAACTTTGTTTTTCTCTCTTCTTATTGGTCAAAAACAATGGAGAGAGAAAAAGGAAGAGAGAGAATAAGGATATTATGTGAGTATAAGAGAGAAAATTGTCAAAAAATTGTTACGAAAGGTTGTACAAATATCATTTCTCTATTTGTGCTTACTTTGAAAAAAGGAGTCAAGACGTGGTTAAAAAGCGTCCCATGCCAGGTCTTAGAAGATAGTTCATGGCGAAGATAGTTCATGGCGCAGTGCATTGTGACTCGTAAGTAGCCCAAGTCAACCGCTTCCTTCCTTGGTAGCTATCGTCCAAGGGGAGGGCAAATCTCTCATGAACTATATCGATTGATTCACAAAAAATTGTAGTAAAATATATCCTACATTAATTATTTTTAATGCTTTTAACAATGTTTCCTTAAGGAATTAAGTTTAGTCAAGAAAAAAATTAAGGATTTAATGTTCCTTTCCAAAACAAACAAAAAAACATTAAGGTGTTGGTTCGTGTCAATATCCCCTCATAGTTGATGATGGCTATCTAATCCATTACTTGACTTTCTTTTCCGACCTTCCATCGTTTTATTTCTATCTTATTCTCTTTTTTATAAGCTTGTTTTTTATTATTTCATTTTTACGTCAAAGACAACAAATCTTAATTAACCATTTTTATTGATTGTTATCTCCGTAAAAAATTAGTTATCCTCTTACCATAAACTACTATATAAAATCTAATCATTTTTTATTATATAGATATATTGAGTCAAATAAATGTTTGGTCCTCATAAAATCTGAAGAGCAACCATTAAAATGCAATACACAGCAGAATTTAGTTTTTTTAATGAGAGAAACTTTAACTTCTTTTTAAACTTTTTTCTTCTTCATTCATCTATGAGAGGTGGTTTTAAATCATTTTGTAGCCATTTTGCCATTGTATGCTATTAACTTGGGTGATGTGAGTTTGCTCGCATATTCATCCTTTACGTTTTTAGCGATGTTTGTATTGGATGTGATGTAATCTATCAATTTAAATGAATGCATATCGTTTTGTTTTTGTTTAAAAAACATGTTTGGTCTTTATAAATATAACAAATTTTATTCTTAAGAAGCATGTTGCGTTTCTATATAAAAATATTTATATTTCAAAAAATTTATGTTTAACAAATTCATACTAATGCATTCAATGTTAAAGCATGTGTACCATAACCGGAGAAATACTTATTTGGTCACAAGCCCAAATGTATAGTGTTTATGCACACATACAATGATGAACTTGTCCCTAAAATATTTATTTTACTTTATTTTTTATTATGAGAAAAAAATGTCTCTTTGTATGTGTGCCTAAATACTATACATTTGATTCTGGTCACATGTTGGTAATTTCAGGATGGACAATGGGGTTTTTTCAAGGTGGAATCCCTATAGTACATTATTATGTTTAGTGTGTGATCTTGATCAGCATTCAATTTTCATCAATTTGTATTAATGAAATCACCAAGTTTGCTTGAGGGCACCTCTCATGAATGCCTATAACATAAGAGAATTGCTCTTCTTCCATAAGTTAACTCACGTTGAAAAATATACTTACATGAATTAACTTACGTTGAAAATACACATGCGTGAGTTAACTTACATTCAACTATTTGACATGAATAAGTAAAAATGGATGGGAGAAAAGCAATTACCGTAACATAATCTATAGTGGCTAGATTTATTAGCAGACTGGGCTTGGACCTAAGGAAGATAATGATTCCACATTAGAAATAATAATAATAATAATAATAATAATAATAATAATAATAATAATAATAATATCTGGTATTTTTCGATCTTTAACAAAAGAACGATCTATGTCCTCGTGAGCTTAACTCAGTTGGTATGGACAATGCATAAAATATGCAAGGTTCGGGGTTCGAACCCAGACCACCACAAAAAAAAAACGAACGATTGATAAGTGCTCAAAAATAACATATTTTTATGAGTTAATCTAGGCATTTTAGTGACTTGTGCTGCAAGTTATCTAAGGAAAAGCTACCAAATTGTGTTCTTTTACCATTTATGCTTTACATGCCTTACTCAACTCTTTATGTGCAGGAAAATGCAAGCAAGGATAAAAATGTACCAAGTTCACAAGATTTCGCCATTAGCGAAATCTGCGCCATTAGCGAACTATTTGGCAAAGTTCCATTGAGGTTTTGCCATCAGCGAAGTCATCAGCGAAGTTCAAGAGCAGAATGCCAAACTTCGCTATTAGTGTATATTTCGCCATTAGCGAAATAGTTGGCAAAATTCTAGTGAAGTTTCGCCATTAGCGAAGTTATCAGCGAAGTTCAGAAGTAGAAGGCCAAACTTCGCTATTAGCGTATATTTCGCCATTAGCGAAGTTACATCAGAGAGATTTCGCCATCAGCGAAATCATCAGCGAACTTCAGAAACTTCAAGTGGATAAGGGACACGTGGAGCATCTCCATTGGTGTAGAGGCAAATTCTTTGCATTTCGCTAATAGCGAAATATTTGGCTATTAGCGAAATCTTGCATAAGCAGCCATATAAATAGTTTTCTCTTCTCTTTCCAAAAACAACATTACATAGTTTTGATATTTTTCTGGTTTTAGAGAGAGATTAGGGTATTTTCTTGAGAGAGAAACACAAAGCAAGGTAGTTAGGAGTAGATTCAACCCAAGATTTGTTAAGGCATCATGGATCTAGGCATTGAATCTTCATCTTTTCTTCATCCTTTGCAAAGCTATCATAGACATATGTAGCTACATCTACCCTTGTGGGTTTTGAGGTATTCAAACAAGCTATTATGTAATCTTTTGATCATTTAATATATGGTTCTAACTATTTATTCAATATTGTTGTTATTCTTGCATTTACTGTTTTATTGAGATTTAAAATGATATGGACACATACTTTTGAATCTAGAAATAGGATAACAATCTATCTTAAGTTATCACTCTAGACATGGATGTTAACATTTGATAATCACTTTTAATCTAGAACTTAATGCTTTTGGGTAATTTAATCGGTTGGGAAATCGTCGATTAAACTATCCAATCGACTTTGTGATTGTTTAAATGTTTGGGAAATCGATGTTTAAACGATCCCTTATAAATAACGATGTCATTTGGACACGAATGATATTGTCGAGTGATTGTGATAATATCGTTTAAAAAGCTAGAATCCGTTATTTGATTGAGAGATTGCAGTTGTTACGCTTGGTTGACGTCTCTGACCCCAATCGAAATAGCCCTATCTCTTCTCATTTAACTTTTATGTCGAATAGAACAATAGTTTTACACAAACAAACAATTTATACCCAAACACTTAACCTGATGAATATTGTGCAAATGCTTATGAAATACGCAACTCCCTGCGGAAACGATCCTATTATACTTACGTGTAAATAGTTTTATAACATGTAAAAATCTTACATCAGTAGACTGATGATCACATCTCACGGATCATGGATAAAAAGTTATCAAGTCTTCATATAGATATAAATATTAGGAGTAATATTTATATTGGATAGACCCACCATGAGAATACTACATAGTATAAGTTATGAAAAGTGTCATAAGATATTCTCATAGTGATAGTGGTGTATTCCACCTTTTGACCTGAAACCACTATGTATCCTAGATGTTGGAGTCAAATGCTTTGTCACGATTCAAACATTGTCTGTAACAAGATCACTATAACGTTGGTTGATGGGTACTCCACGAATCATGCTGAGGGACATAGATGGAATTTGCCCCTCTATATAACAGGAGAAATGTCTACTGGCCCAATATTGAACTGGACAAGGGTGACATGTTATGCCTTGTGTTCAATATAGACATGAGGGCAAAAGGGTAATTATACACATGATCATTATCACATAAAAGGTTTTGTCATATCACATGACATTCTTGTCACTTGGGTAGCAGTGATGTGTTGCTAGGTACCGCTCACTGTTTATAATATTAAATATGTGATTTAATATTATTGTCAACTTTACGGGAACCTATAGGATCACACACAAAGAATAGATAGATGAGAGAAATAAATAAGTAAGACTTATTTATAAAATAATAAGTAGGACTTATTAGTAATTAAATAATTAAATATGATTTATTATTGAATTTACGAAAAATAGAGAAACACGGTCCACCGTAAGGTACGGTGTGTTTAAGTGAAATATGGTGCACCGTAAGGTGCGGTGTACTTAAGTGCTTGTCTTGCTGACCACGCAAGTGATTCTATAAATAGAACCCTTGTGTTCAAGCATTACTAACTTTTTGTGAGTGCTTAACCTAATTCACAAAAGTTGTGAAACCTTAGCCGTCGTTCTCTAAACCTTCTTCTCTCTGAATCTCCGTTGAAATTGGCTAGCACCGGTCATCAGAGAAGTTCTGTTCGTGTGGAATAAGTAGAGGAATCGCTACTTTGCTTTGCTCGTGATCAAAAACAATTCTGTTACAAAGGTTATGTTATTCAAGAGGTAAACACATGAATCCTCAAATTGTTTAAGTATGTGTTTGATTTGTGATTAATGATTTAATCAAGATCCGTTTCAATTGGATTTCTTCCGCAAAGAGGGTTAAAATTTTGAAAACCCCTCTTAAAATTCCTTCATAAGCATCATGTGGTGCGTCATGTTCGTTGGTATCCTCCCCCAAAAGGTTATATTAAAATAAATGTGGACGACTCTTAATGTAGGTTTTGGAGGTATTTTGAGGAACGATAGCGGTATCTGGATTCATGGTTTTTTCGGATCTTGTGGTAGAGCTTCTAATTTATTGCCTGAACTTTCAGCAATATGGAGAGGACTTCAAATGGCTTAGGATCTTGGTTATAAGTCTATCATCTTGGAATATGATTCCCATGCAACTTTGAATTTGATTGCGGATACTACACAGAATGATTTTCATCCACATGCAGCTTTACTCTCTTTAATTAGAAAGCTTGCTTCTCTTCGTTTGGTGGTTTCCTTTACTCATACCTTAAGAGAAGGCAATGAATGTGCTGATTGGTTGGCCAAGTTTGGTGCTACCAACGTCGTCTCCTTGAAAATATAGACAACTCCTCCTCCTCAATTAGATATCATTTTACTTGCAGATATCTCTGGGGCATTAAGGCAGCGAATTAGTTAGTCTTTTTCTTATATTTTCTTACTTTTCCCCTTAATAAAAAAAATAGCCTTTGTAAAAATAAAAAGGTCTCGTTAGCAATATCTTAAGGGCATGGGCCAAAAATTCCATAAATAGAAATTTTATCTCAAAAATATAAGTTGTTGCTTTCAATCAAGTAATAATTACACAACTTTTTTTTACATAAAAACTTACTTATTTTGTTTGTTTAACCAATGTCTTTGGAGCACTATTTAGCATTCTCCAAAATAAAAACACCTAATTCATCATGTAATTTTAGATTCTTCAAATTTTAATCCTTTACATGGGCTATTTTTAAACATTTTAAAGAGTTACTTTTAGACTTCATGGTTTTGCCCATGAAAAAACAATGAATGACACCGAGCACGATAAATGTTAGGGTCATAGCAAAAGAAACTCATGGTTTCATCAAATAAAGTTGGACCGTCAATATATAATTAAGGGCACAACACCCTCCAGAAGGACCCAAACGACCTTAGGCGCATTCCTCTAAGGGCGCCGCCTTATAAGGCTTCTAGAAACATTTAAAATGCTCTAAAACTGACTTAGGGTCCAAGTTACTTGGGGCCTATAAGTCACGAAATTACAAACCCATGAAAGGCTATAAATACCCCTCTTGAGATCATTCTCAAGGCAGGACCTAAACAGACTAAACTCTAGTTTTAGATAATGTACTCCCTACAAGTACAAAAGTAAAGGTGCAGTTTTACCAATCATGAAATAATTAGAGAAATTGCATGATATACCAAAATGTTTGTTCAATCTCAAGCGAGAGACGTCAAAGAATATAGATACACACCCATACCCACCGACCAAAGAAAGAATTCTAAGGGTGAAGAAATACCCAAAAAGAAGAGTCTCTGAATAAGGAATGAAGCAGGAGTTAAATTTCACCAAAAACTGCAAAAGGGAGAAAGGGGTTGAATCGAAGAAAAAATATTGTGAGATGTTAAAAGTAAGAACCTCTATTTATAGGAGCGAAAATCCCTCAAAAGTAACAAAACCAATCGAAACGTGTTGTTGAAATGGTTAAGTATTAATTACAACTGGCAATTTCAACCACTAAATGATATGGTCAAAGTGAAAATTCCTCACTCAAAGAATAACCAATAAGAAGCGTCCACAAGGATGAAAAAATGTCTGACATGGCTGATAACTCTTGAAAGAGTAACGACGTCGCCTTTAAAAATGAGGGGGGAAAGGATACCAGGAAACACGACAGACAAGCACACACCGGAACCAAGTCTTAAGGGACATATGAACGCATACCCCTGAGAGCAGGAGCCCGACGAGGAGGTTACACTTACAAAGATCTAAGACTTTTAAGCAACGAACCTCGGAGGCCATGCCAACACTCACTAAGAAAAACTTATTTGGAAACTCCAATAGATAAAATAATTGCGAAAAATATGTGACCATGCGGGTCATAAGACATCGATTAAAGCCAGTAATAAAAAGAGAAGCAAAATTACAGCCATTGCTTTTATGTATGGGTGGGAATAGGCCAGGCCGCCCGTCAGAGGCTTATGGTCTGGCCTACTTAAAGCCCGACTCGGCCTAACTCGTTTAATAAATAGGTTAGGCTCAAGTTTTATAAAAAGTTCATTACTTTAAATAGGTCAGGCTAAGGCTAATAGAAAATGATGCATCTAGTATGTAATAAATATAACTAGAAATTTTACCCGTGATACCTCCCGGGTCATAAACAATGGAGAAGCTAATATGTTGCAATATGACGTCCGTTTGTTTTGGATTTTTAAGAAAGAAAAAAAAATCTATTTTTTTAACTAAAAAAACACTTTATTTTTTGTAGTGTTTGATTTTTATTTTTAAAAATTCTTTCTTGCTAAAAAAATTCATTTTTAGCCACAAAATAAAAAGTTAATTAAAGTAGTTTTTTTCTAAATCTATTTATTTTATAAATGCAATCAAATCAAGTGTAAGAGTTTCAAAACAAACTAAAAATGATTTTTATGATAATAAGCAAACATAAATAGTTGTAGATTATTTTAACTAAAAAAATATATTTTTTAAAGCTGAAACAAACACATTCGTGATCCATTACATAGATAAAAAAAAACTCAACATAAACAATAGTTTAAGACATCAAAGTTATAGAAAGGAACAACTTGTTTCTCAAGCTGAAAAATCATTGGTGGGGCAAACCTAGGAATTGATATCTTCCTTCGAAACCTATCCTTCAAATGGATAACAACCTTGCACATACCAACAAACACTATAGTCACCCAGGATCCGAGACAAACACCGTAGAAGTCTTTTAGGGCATGTCAACCCTTAGTCAAATAAATGTTGTCATTGTTCCTCTCGACCAACACCTCAAACTCATTGTAGTTAGAATCCACCAGACTTGTGTAGCGTCCAATTTGGTCTCCAAAGTCATGACCAAACATTCTTGGCAAAACAACCATACCCTAATACTCAACAAAATACAAAACAACATGTCAATAGATGAATGTGAATGGAAAGGATGATTAGAACAAATACAAGCAGAAAGAAAGTCTCACGTGTAGAATATCAAGTTCAACGACATACGTCATGTACTTAGTACGGAGATCATTGACAACTCTCTCAAGTTCAGATGTGGGATTTAGGTTCAGAGGGGCTGGCAACAAAACACCAACAAAAATGTTAGTATTACGATAACATGATTTATATTACAGCAAGTATAAAAAAATGGCAAACCCTAAACCTGTCAAAGCATGATAACATAGCAAAGCTTGTATGTCATTGTTGGCAATGATTTTGTGAATGTGATGAGATTTAAAAGGATGGGATCCAAGCAGAGTGAATCAAGCATATATATACACATTCATATACCTATCTTATAATAATCATTTAGCATTGGTAAAGTAACAAGCGCATGATAAAATATAATAGACTTGAATGTAATCAGGAAAGGTGGAAATCCAATCAACAGTGCATTAAGTGTCATAAACGCATGGGGGGATGTTATGGAAAGTCAATCAACAGCGCATTAAGAGTCATAAACGCATGGGTGAAAAATTCAACTTTATTAATTGTAATAAACGCATGGGGGAAATGAGTATTTCAATTCCTTGATGTTATGTGTGCAAGAAAGATTAAAGATTAGATCAATGACTGATAATACATCAGTGCCAAAGGTTAAAGATCCAACGGTTAGCATAGTTTGGCGCCTAGCAATTAGGTTTAGGGTTTGATTAGGTCATTGCAAATGTTAATTAGGATTAAAAATAAAGTAAGATCAACGTCGAAGTCCAAGAAATAGGTTACATATTTCACTTGCATATCATTCACAATCTTGTCCTATTCGGAAGAAGGGTTCTGATCCAGCAGTGATATAACATGATTAATGAAACATTAATAAATAATAAACAAATATGTCATAAACATATAACTAAAAGAAATATAATATATAACAACATCAAAGAAAAATAAACTATTTAGTTGCTCTCAATTTCACAAAGAATGATCTTATATCATATGATAAGCACACCTAACAATTACATCAACGACATAACCAAATCGTCACCAAACTGCTTCACGAGGTGTAGAAGAATCAAGAGGCTCTGTAATTACCACATTCATTGAAAAAGAATAACCATGCATGTCGTATTAGGTTTCTTCGTGACAGTCGCGACCCAGAGCAATGGATCGGCTGCCGAGATCATCGTTACAAATTTGAAAAGGGAGGAAGCGTAAGAAAAGTAGGAGCTTGACATTAATTTTCTGGCCGTGAAGGACGAATTAGAGAATTAAGGAGTGGCAGATTTCCAGTGATGATGTGTAGAAATTAGTAGTAGATGATAGGGTAAGAGAGGATCCAGAAGGTAGGGGATGATGAGGGAATCAGAGAGAATTTTTGTAGAAAATATGAGAAAACTATATCATGTTTGATTGTTTTTGTAAATGAATGGAAATCTTGGGATAAGAGTGGGAGAAGAAGAAAAAATAAGAAGAAAGAAAACGAGAAGAAAAACATGGAGAGAAATGAGAAGAAAAAGAACAGCTAATGAATTAGAAGAGAGAGACCGAAATTATTATAAAAGAGAAGGTGAGAGATGGAAGAGAAAAAGAGAGACCGAATTAAATGTCACGTTTATTGAAAAAGAAGTTATTGATACCATAAGTAACTGAAAGAAACAATTTTATTGGAAATCAATGACATTAACTAACAACATTTATTGTCAAATAATGACATCAATTATGACATGCGTTAAAGTTACGGTTGGGAAAATTCGAATTCAAATTTGCAAGGGGGATTGGTTTAGGGGTAAATAAGTAATTAGAGATTGTAAAAAAGTTTAAGGAGAGAAATTTTAGGTTTGATATCAAGGGCTAAGATTAAGTTTTGATTCATCCAACAACCAAAATGAATTGGCGCCCAAAACATTAGGGTTGGATTAGGAGTGATTGTTGCAATGTTAATTAGGATTAGAAATAATATGATATACATCATTAATTGAATGAATCTAAAATGCAAAGTTTTGCTTATAATAGTGACGGGAGCCTGGAGGGTCTACTACATAATATAATACACGCATATTAGTCTCTACAAAATAATTGTGACAACCCTACAAGATTTTATTGGATATACATTTTTTACAAAATTTTACTAACTTATTAGCCTTTTTAAAAATATATGTTTACTGGCCTTTTTATAGGAAGATCGTTAGGGGGCCTTGGGGTGAAGCTTGCTTTGTAACAATTTTTTTTTTTTGTCAGGTAGCCTAGTTGCTAGAAATCACCTAATAAGGTGAATAAGTGTGAATAAGTGGGGTGTCTGGGGTTCGAACTCCGGCCCCTACATATAATAATGCATTGTCCTACCAACTGAGTTATGCTCACGGGCAATGATTCTAATATATTGAAATCCTTCACCGGGTCTGAATTTACATTTATAATATTCTAAATAAGTTTTCAAGAAGTCGTACAAAAATTTAAGTTTAAGTGTAATCAAACAAATTTTAATTACACAAGGACTAAGAATGTGTACATAATTTTTTTATAGGATCAAAACATGTTACTTTTTTTACAAGGATTTAAAACAAAATTGACTATGTTTCTAGAGATCTAAAACTTATTTAACCCTAATTTTAAACAAAATCAAAATTTAATAAAGAAAAACATTTTTCAGAATTAACAAGTGTTTTTTTTTAAATTTTCTTTTACATTTTTTTTTTAAGGAAAATTTTCTTTTACAGGTTAGCGTAGGAAAAAAAAAGACAGAGATGCCTCTCTAAAGGTTCATTTTGAATAGATAAAATTTATAGTTTCTAAGTTTTAATTTTTGATCATAAAAAAAAGTTTTAATGTTGGTTCCATAAAAAAAAAAAAAAAAGGTTTTGAATATACACACGTGGAATACATGCGACGGTGGTGAATAACAGCGTGTTGCAATTGCGCCTTGGACGAAACTCGAAAGAACCTGACCCAAAATTCAATAAGATGTATAAATCCCAAACACGTTCTCTTCTTCTTGTCTTTAAATTAAATAATAAATAAATAGTAACATTATTATTCCTTTGTAAAAAAAATTGTGTCAATAAAAATTGATTCATATAACAAGAAGATGACTTATACCACACACGATCGTGAGTTCAACTCGTGTAACCTACGTTGAGACATGTTCTAACTTTAGTGAATTAATAGAGTCTAACTTATCTAATTTTTTTTTATGAAAAAAAGTTTAGAAGAGTTAAACTTCATAAACTCACCAAGATACAAATACGACTCAAAGTTTAAATCGTCAACAAAAATATTTATATATCACACATAAAAAAATCTTCAAGTTGATAATGGAAGTGGAGCCAACCTTTTTATATGTGAGTCAATTTCTTATCTACTTAATCGATATTCATTGATCTCATCTACAATGGTGTGTTTTTCAATTTTTTTTTGGTCGGGTGTTTTTCGGTTATTTAACAACATACTTAATAAGTATCTCATTGTGAAATAGATAATTTAGATGCATATGAAGAAGGGTGACCATAGAAACACCCTCTCACTTTACTTTTACTTTTCGTGGGATCTATTTAAAAAATCATACTTAAATAAATAAATTTTATTGAAGATTATTGCTAACATGTGCTGTTAGACACAAGTTAAAGAACACAATATAAACAAATTTTATATTGAAAATTGTGTTAATTTATTTCTCAAAAATTAAAGATTAATTTTTAACAATATATATTTTCTATTTCTATAATTTTTAACGTGTGCCATTAGTACACATAACATGATCCCATATTAAAATCTAATGATATAAAATTAATCGCTGAAAGGTGTTGGGTTAAAAGAAGATGATACGTATTATCATAAAATGAATGATGTGGGCATATGAAATCCACTTAAACATACAAAATGAAATACTCGTGTGAACGCTCTAAATTTTATTTTATCTTATAAAAAAAAACTAGGAATATTATTTTTTACAATTAGGTTTTTTTAAAGATTACAATTAATTACTAATAAGATTACTATCATCAATCAATATCAATATTACTAATATATTGGAGTACAACCATATATTAATAAAATGAATGATGTGGATATATGAGATTCATATAAACATACAAAATGATGAGGTACTTATGTAATGCTCTAAAATTTATCTTATCTTAAAAAATAAAAAAACTAGGAATATTATTTATTACAATTAATTATGAATAATATTAATTAATATTACTAGTATATTGGAGTACAACCATATATTAACACCACCACCATTCATATCACTACCATTCAAATCACAAAGAACCTTCACACACTCTTATCATTTTCACGTTCTTTCTTTGTTTTCTTCACTCTCTCACGAAGAAACGAATCAACACAACAATGGCGTCACCCTCTTCAACACGCGTAGATCTCGACGGAAACCCAATCAAACCTCTCACAATCTGCATGATCGGTGCCGGTGGCTTCATCGGTTCTCATCTCTGCGAAAAACTCATGTCTGAAACCTCTCACAAAGTTCTCGCTTTAGATGTTTACAACGACAAAATCAAACACCTTTTAGAACCTGAATCTCTTCCTTGGAATGGTCGCATTCACTTTCATCGTCTTAATATCAAGAACGATTCAAGGCTTGAAGGTCTTATCAAGATGGCAGATCTGGTAATTTTCAATTTTGCAATTTATTTTTTTTTGAATTTAGGTTTTTGATTTTGATATGTTCTTGAAAATTTGATTTTGGTTTCTGTGTTTAGGTTATAAATCTGGCTGCAATTTGTACTCCTGCTGATTACAATACACGTCCTCTTGATACAATTTACAGCAATTTCATTGATGCACTTCCTGTGGTAAGTTATTTTGATTAAAGTTTAA
>Ga0315915_1003678_pt1 | contig 19420 bp, 17 predicted proteins | sample MpolbnodulesMG_FD_207738 | JGI IMG/M metagenome (GOLD analysis project Ga0315915, IMG submission 207738) | Medicago polymorpha root nodule microbial communities from Los Angeles, California, United States - branched nodules | ecosystem: Host-associated > Plants > Roots > Nodule | place: USA...
TCTCTCTCTCTCTTTTTCTAAGATTTTGTGTTTTTCATTTTCTCATCTCTCTCTACAACTGCAAGAGAATCACTATACACACTAAGGTAATGTATCTTGATCTTAAGGTCTTTTTTCTACAGCGCCGCATGATCACTAGTTTATCCTAACCACAACCACAATCCTAATTTCTACAGCGCCGCATGTTCAATTCTTTTCCCACTGGCTCTTCCATCGGTCTTTTTCACTTCTCGCTCCACCCTTTACCTTCCTCACTTCCTAGCTAGTTGTTGTTGTGTTTGTATTCCTTTGAGTACGGCTATGCTCACTCACCTTCGTTTTATTTTTTGAAGAAACTAATGTTTATGGAAAATACAATTTTTTTTCCTTATGCAATGAGTTGTGAAAACTTAAAAAAAGAAAACAATAAAAATTTTAATGAAAAAAGATTATTGTCTGGTCAGGTATAACCGAGACCGGTTCACCAGTTCATCAAGTTCATACCGGTTTTATCTAGTTGTACATACTAGTGGTTCTGCAAGGCTGTCCAAACCGATGCTTGGTCCGGTTCCTGACCGAACTAGTTGATCCGGCCGATCTGGTTTCGAAAACATTGGGAATTAGTGATCTTTCAGAAAAGTTGGTTGAAACTAGAAAACATATTGTTTATCCACTAGTTTATCGGATTTTGAAGTTAGTGATGATTTTGCATGTTGCCACCACAACTGTCGAACGATTCTTTTCTGCTATGAAGATTGTGAAAAGTAGATTACGTGGTCGAATGGGGATGAATGGATGAATGATTTTATAGTGACTTATATTGAAAGGGATACCATGAAGGACAATGATGATGAGCTGATTATTCAAAGATTTCAAAAGATGGCAAAGTGTAAAGGACAATTACAGAGCCTATATGCAAATCTTCTTTTTTTTCTTCAAGATTATATGTAAATCTTTTTGATACATTACAATGTAATATTTTGAGTATGTTACTTTTATATGCAACATTAATTGTTGTTGTTGTTGTTACTACTATTATTATAAAAGTTTTATATTTTGCACCCCCGACCTATGGTCCTGAATACGCCACTGCCACCAATAACGTTCCCGACCCGCTCACTTTTTTCTCCCTCAACACCCTTCTTTCCAATCTCCCTCTCCCTCACCCGTAACATCCCCTCCGTCTCCATCTCCTTAGAATTCTCAAAGCGATCATACCTTGCAACCTTAGCAAAGACCCAGTAATTACCAAAACAAATATTATTTAGTGCTTTAGAAAGTTTCCCAACATCACATACATTGCTAAAGCGAACAAAACCATATGCCTGGCCATTCACGTTACACTTATTTTCCAAGTAAACGTCTTTTAAAATTTCACAGACCTCAAAACTTTACCGTAAATAAAAATAGGGAATTTGCTCCAGTACGTTTCAAAGGTAAAAAGAAAAGAACCTCTTGAAATCTGACCCCACATGATCGGGCCTATTATGTTGTAGATAACGAATATCACAATCATAACAATCCCCTAACCACGCTGAAACTGGACGCGAGCCGTGACGAGTGTATCGCGACCTTGACTGCACAATACTCTGATCATGAAAAACCCTATCCCTAACCTGTTCAAACCGATGCACACTAATACCTCATTGTTGTGATGTTGCCTGCTATCTGTCCTGGCCAATATGACCCTATCCACATACTTTCCGACGTCGCCGACTCACCTCTGTTCATTTCCCTCGATCCCCCCAATTTATGACACCCTGATTGGACCCCGATCCCCTAAAGAACCTCACCGTCGGCGATAGGAAATATTGGCGTGGATGCCCTCGATGAAGCCTAAGGCTTTGTTTGGATTGACGGAATCAGATGGAATGGATTGGAATAGTATAAACAAGGAATCCATTGTTCGGACATGTAAAAATTGAATGGAGTGGAATAGAACATGGTGGAATCCATTCCATCCTATACACTCATCTCTTTTTTCATTCCCCCCAATTTGGGAGGTATACAATGGAATAAAACAACTTAATTAATTAATTACCTTTTTATCCCTATTTTCTTATTGCATCACATATTATGTCTTCATCTCCTCCTTCATGTATTGTGTCTTGCTTCTCCAGGTTTTTCTTCTCCTTGGTGTCCCTATCGTGTGTCTTGCTTCTTACAATTCAATTTTTATTTTTTATTTTTGTTTCATATTAAAATAGGACAAAAGTCTCAATTGAAAAGAAAAAAAAAACTTAATAGTAGTTTTAACCCCCTATGTTTTAAGAAGTTGCGATTTTGACCCCCTAACAAAATAAAATACAAAACCGTCCCCTAAGTATTGCTCATTTTACAGTTTTGACAAGTAAATGCACATGTGGACGCCACATGTGTAATTTTTTTTTAATTAAAAATAATAATTTTGTAAAAAGTTACACGCGTGGTGTCCACGTTAGCATTGACTTGGTCAAAATTTGTCTGAGGGACCAAAACTGCTATTAAGCCTAAATAATCGCCAACTTGACCTGTTTCTTCTATTTCAATTGTTTTGCTCTGGTTTCTCCTGTACGAATAAAAAATTTATTTTCATTTCCCCACTTTTAAAATCATGCGTACTGCGTGTTTCGTTTCTTTCCTTTTTTTTCACTTTCATGAACTCTTTTTTTCTCTGTAAACCATGAATTCATAGTTCCCTTTTTTTTCTACCTTTTATTCTTTTACTTTCCATTTGATGCATATTATAGGTTTTCAGTTTTGTTCATTTTTCTAATACAACACTGTTATTTTAAGTAAGGGCGAGAATGGAATAACAAAAAATTATAATTCATTCTGTTCCGTCCACTTTTCAAACAATGAAATGGAATGTTTGTTCCATTCCACTCTGTTCCATTATATTCCATTTCATTCCGCTCCGTTCGGTTCCATCATTCCAAAGAGAGCTCAAGGGAATCGCCCCTCTGAACATTTTTCGTATCTGTTAATATAACTCCAAATGCTAAATATGGTGGCATTGAAGCCAACAAATATGGTGGCATCTAATGAAATGACATCACAAGTTGACAACCAATAAAATACTTGGGTCATATTATCCTCTTGCATGCTTTTTGTTTTATGCGATTTCCCTTTTTCCTGTTGATAGGTTCTGGGCAATTTCCTTGAGCTAGTACATTGGTGAAAGAATTAGGCATGACAATGGGGCAGGGTGGGGACGGGTTTTACATTTCCCGTTCCATACCCGATTCTCATATACTTATCCGTTACCCTACCCATATCCAACGGAGATGAGAAATTCAACCCCATCGCTGTCCCTGACGGGTTCAGGTATCCCCGCCCATCCGCGTCCCCGCATTGAATACTTTTTTTAATAAAAAATAGAAGTTTTTTTTTGCACCCCCTAGAGAAATGTTGTAATGCATTATCCAGCAATATGCTCACTTTAACATTTGTTAGACCGATTGATTTAGTTGCTCCTTGAAATATCAATGGTAGTTTTTATAACACGACAATTATCAAACAAAATAACATATCATACCAACACAAAGTAATTTTCTACATTTGGGATGTGTTTGAGTATGGGTTTGGGGTTGGTACCTATATACCCGTTACCCATTCCATACCCGTGTTTTGAAATCGGGGAAAACCCAAACTCATACCCAAACCCAGTTAAAACGGGGAAAACCCGTCAAATTGAGTTTGGTTCAGGTGGGTAACCACGGGTATGGGTTTTGTTGTCATGCCTAGGACTAATCATCAATTCATTCATAGACAATTTTTTGCATTAAGGAGGGACGCCAATTATGTACCATCAAAAAGGAAATGTCATATAACAATATTAAACAATTTAATTGTGACATATAAATTAATTCAACTATTTTCATTTCTCTTTTGTATTTAAAAAAATTGTATTACCACATGTCACATTTGAATTTACCAATATCATATTACATAATGTCATACAAGTACAATGCACTTGTGACTCTGTAAGGGAGTAGTAGAAGGTCTTTGGCATGCAAAGTGGTTGAGTTTTAATGTGGCAAATTATACGTGGATTTATAGTTGTGGTGAATACTATTATTATTATTATTATTATTATTATTATTATTATTATTATTAATTATTATTATGAAGGGGCAGTAGTGCAATGTGATTGGAATGAGTCTTGTTCAAAGGATTTGACAACTCTTGCCGGCTGGAGTGAAAGGTGAAGGTCCAACATTTATGTCTTGAGGACATGCGTGTTCATCCTTTAGCTAATACTCCTCGTCGCTGTATATAAGTTTTTAATGCCGTTTCATATTTATTAAGGAATGTTGTTTATGTAAATATTATGTTTATTTTATGTGTAAATAATTTTTTTTAAGAAAAATATGTAAATATTATTAAATTGTTCTTTGTCAGTATGTGTATTAAATTTGATTTTTTCTTCATATTTTAAGATAAATTAGTAGTATTTTTTTTAAACGAAAAGACAAGATAGTAATATTAATTAGTGATATGTTTAAGAATAAATAATAAACTCATCTAGTAATTTGTATAAAGAATTATATTTAGGGACAATACATTTTATCAAAATGCTTAAAATTATGGACGGAGTGAATATTAGGTATAAATGAGATATGAGATATGTTTTATGAATCTTGTCTGACACAAATTAATCATTTGTTAGCTGCCGTGCCGACCAATCAAAAGTTTCTTTACCACGATGGGTTAAGATATTATTTCTCTTCCCTTGGGCTACGCCGCTCATGTTAGTAAAAAAAACATTAGTTGGTTATCTATTCTTAAAAAACCGTCAAGCAAACACTCACACCTTCAATGGGACATTCTGCCACAAGAGATCCGAGGAAATGAAGTCATGAGTGGAAATCCTATTAGTGAGAATGTGATATGCACCATTGACAGAACACCCAAGAATATCCAAATTTTTGGCGAGTGATTAAAATGGTTGGGATTTAATGCAGTTGTGCAACATGAATGGAAGAAGTCTTGTTCAATAGATTAGACAACTTTTACAAACGGAAATGAGAAGTGAAGGTTTGACATTCGTGAATACAACATGTGTATTGATGATTTAGCTAATATTAAAGGTATAATGGGATCTGAGATAATTTTTGAGTTTGTCCGATTCAAATTAGTCATTTGTTAGATGCCGATCAAGGAAGGGTTTCGTGTGTTTGGTTAAAATTAATTTCTTTTCTCTTGGGCTACTGCCCTCGTGTGAGTAAAGAAGCGTGAATATTTTTTCTTCTTCTTCTTCTTCCCGGTTCAAAATCATACCAATTTATGATTACTTTGAAGGCATAGTCAATTATGACACAATCTTCAAACATGTAAAAAAATTGTAATTCACTACTTTACATTACATTCAAGACGTGGAAAAAAAATAAAAGTGGCCATATTTTAATTTTTCAATGACGTATAATTTCTAATACATACCTGCTCACGATATGACAGCGATTTGTACATTTTTTTTCTCAATAGTTAGATCATCATGATTGAAAAATTGAATATTATTGATTTGAACCACTAAAGCACAAAATGAAATGCAGGAACGTTGTATGCACATGCCATTTCTTTCTATAAATAAATACATCCCATCTGTGGTAACCACACTTCAGTCTAGAGCTCAAAACAAGAGAAAAATAATGAACTCTTCTTTCAGTCTCTCATTGGCAGCTCTATGCTGTGTAGTGGTTGTGCTTGGAGGGTTACCCTTCTCTTCAAATGCACAACTTGATAATTCCTTCTATAGGGACACTTGTCCTAATGTTCATTCCATTGTTCGTGAAGTACTAAGAAATGTTTCTAAGACAGATCCTCGTATACTTGCTAGCCTCATCAGGCTTCACTTCCATGATTGCTTTGTTCAAGTAAGTATTATTCATCATTTTTAATTATTTAGGTGTATTTTCTAAATCATGTTTAGTTTTTGGTAAAACTATAGTAGCACACTATAGTAATTTTTAAACTCGGTATCTGATCAAGGACCGACTGATCCGAAAAACATTTTTGGTATTTGTAGCTCATATATTTGATATCTATGTTTATGAAAGGGTTGTGATGCATCAATCTTGTTGAATACCACTTCTACGATCACAAGTGAGCAAACAGCTTTTGGAAATAACAACTCAATAAGAGGTTTGGATGTTGTGAATCAAATCAAAACAGCAGTGGAAACTGCTTGTCCTAACACTGTTTCTTGTGCTGATATTCTTGCACTTGCTGCTGAAATTTCCTCTGTTTTGGTATGTTCCATATCTTCTTTGTTCCATTTCCATTTTTCTAGTTCTAGTTTACAAAAACAACAATACTGTAATAAAAAAGCAGTCAAAAGATGAGTTGAGAATCCTTGCCAAAAAAAAAGTTAACTATTTTCTTCTTTATTTTTAACATGAAAATGACATGAGAAAAGGAAAAAAAAAGGATTAAAGTGTTATATATAATGACAAAATTATTTGTCGGATTTTCCTCACGGGAAATTATTTGTAGAGTTTAATTGTTATTCTTTCGATCTCATAGTTTCTCAGATTTGCTTATTATTTATTTCACACACCTAAGAATAAACTGCTTCCTCCGTTTCATAACGAGACGTTTTAGGAAAGAAAAAAAATTGTTTTGAAATGAATGTCATTTTACATTTTCAATACAATTTTATTTTTTTTCTTCAATATTGTCCTTAATAAATACTTCAATTTTTCTCTCTCTCACAATTTCAAATACAACTTTAAGTTTGTCTTTCTCAAATAAAGTAAAGATAATTTAGTAAAAGTGTTATATTTATTGATTATTTCATTCAATTTCTTAATCTATAGGTCAAAATCTTAAACAACACTTATTGTAAACCATATGGAGTGTATAAAAGAAAATGAATAACAATTTTACTAAATTATCCTTACTAAGTATTCATTTGTTTACTCTTATCACAAGGGAAATGTTAAAGTGGAAATTATGCATTGAAATTGGTGCAAATTTATTTCTCAAAAGTTGATAATTAACTTTTCTCGTTAAATACTTTCTTTGTGAAGAATTCTGTCTTAAGGTAACATGAACACATGCTAACATGACTCTTATCATAAATGCAAATGAAAAATAATATTAATAATTTATAAGCAATATACATAATTATAGGTTACAATTAAAAATAATAATAATTTACAATAAGAATTGAAAATAACATTCATTTTAGATTCTTTTTTACAAATGTAAACTTTATTTTGTCTTTCCTTTCTTTTACTCTTATTGAGCTCAATACTGTAATTCTTCACCTTTTTTTTCTTTCTTAAGGACCGTCATTTTTTACTTGTGATTCTCATTTATTCTAGTAACATAATTTGCAGGCTCATGGTCCTGATTGGAAAGTGCCATTAGGAAGAAGAGATAGTTTAACAGCAAATCTAACCCTTGCTAATATAAATCTTCCTAGTCCCGCTTTCAACCTTACTCAACTGAAATCTAACTTTGATAATCAAGGTCTCAACGCTACAGATCTAGTTGCACTTTCAGGTATAAAAATGTTTCCTAAATTAGAGAAATTATTATTAATTAAAGTGATATTATTATACATGAGATTTGAACTTCGTTTGCTAATGGTGATATACCTCATGATGTACATATATGTGTGTATTTAATTGTATATATGTTTTGGTAAATATTTAGGTGCTCATACAATTGGTAGAGGCCAATGTAGATTCTTCGTTGATCGATTATACAATTTCAGCAATACTGGAAATCCCGATCCAACTCTCAACACAACCTACTTACAAACATTGAGAACAATATGTCCCAATGGTGGACCTGGTAGCACCCTCACCGATTTGGACCCAGCCACTCCAGATACATTCGACTCGGACTACTACTCAAACCTAAAGATTCAAAAAGGCTTGTTTCAGAGTGACCAAGTATTGTCTTCCACAAGTGGTGCAGACACGATTGCCATTGTCAATAGTTTCAACAACAACCAAACTCTTTTCTTTGAAGCTTTTAAGGCCTCGATGATTAAAATGAGTAGAATTAAAGTGTTAACTGGATCTCAAGGTGAAATTAGAAAACAATGTAACTTTGTTAATGGAAATTCTGGCCTTGCCACTAAAGTCACTAGAGAGTCGTCAGAGGATGGTATTGTTAGCTCATACTAAGTAATTTAATACAAGTTGCATAAGAAATGTACCTAATAAAGAGTGTGTTCTAGAGGCACATACATGTTGTGCTCTTATGGTGGATGGCGATAGGTTTGTACTTTGTAAACTATGGCCATTGATGTAGTGTTTGTAAGATCTATTTTCCTCTATTATGATAATTATGTGTTTCATATTACTGATAATGATGAGATATGGTAAGGATTAGGGGTGTGTATGGTTTTAAAACCAAACCAAATTGAAACCACATATAGGTTTTGGTTCAGTTTTTAAACCCATTACATTAAAAACCAATTTTCTAGCAAAATCAGTTTAGATATGGGTTATAACCAGTTCAAAACCAGTTCAGATCCAGTTTGTTCTAAACGTTGGTTTTGTGGAATTGAACTAGTTTTCACAAGTAGCCGATGAAAAAAAGTGATTATGAGATGCTTTATGAGAAAGAAATGATTATGAAATCCCTAATTTTTTGTCAAAATAAAATAATATCCCTAATTTCATTGCCATAAAAATATAGATATAATCACTCTTCCATTTTTTTGACGTTATCTTCTTCTTTCTTCTTCTCTTCATAAAAATAAACTAATCAATCCAATAAACACTCAATTAGATCAGAGATCTGTTCTCTTTCTTATTCAATTTCAAAACGAGATTCTGGCTGGTTATTATTGAATCAGTAATAATAAACACGCAATTTTTACACATATCCAACCGGTTTAAAATCGGGAATCGCGTTTCCGAGAAACGCTTTTCCGATAAGCTGTAGAATCACGTTTCTGAAGTGAAATTCTAGCGGTTGTCACTTTAGGAAGCGATTTGAGAAACATGAGTTGAAGAAAAAAGGGACTCTAACAGTGATTTGAGAAACAGGATGAGTATGAGAATGGGAACTGAACGTGAGTTTTGCCTAAAAGAAAAACCCGTTTGAACTGGTTAAAAACCGGTTTAACTTTTCTGTTATTATATGGGCTGGTTTAGTTTTTCACTAATTGGATTGTGTTTTTAAAATATGGATCAGGTTTGGTTAGTCATTTGGTTAAGGTTAACCAAATTTTTTGAACACCCCTAATAAGGATGTTGAAGTATTTAGACTTAAATACATTTTTAGTCCCTTGAATTACATTATCAGCTGTGCCACTTTATCTCTTCAAATTTTAATTGTGAATTTAACCCTTCAAGCTTATCTCATTTATGATTTATTAACCCCTCCCTCAGTCGAATTTTAACCAAAATACATTTATGTGACAAATTTTTAACATGGGTGTGATTGTAATTGGTCAGAATGAAAATGAGTAAATACAATTGAATAGTCACGTGCAAATCATCCAAACCCAAAAAATCCATCATTCTTCTCCCTATCTCACCTTCATCATGCATCCAAACCCAAGAACTCTTGCTCACATTCCTTGACAAGATTTTCACTACTGCCCTCAATCAGTATTTTTTTTCAATAACATTCTACACACAATTTTACTATTGAATTCAAGATTATTAATTATTTACTTAAAAAGAAAAAGATTACTAATGATTTTCTTAAGAAATATCTTTTACGGGAGCGGTGTCTGCAGCACTTTCTCTACCGTGAGAATACCTTCAATCAAATCCTAGACTTCAAATGAGGGTTTTTAAAATCTAATAAAAAAAAAAGAGAGAAGAATTGTAATGGTTGTGATTAAAACTTGAGCAAAAACAAGTGAAGTACAATTGAGACGATCCATTCCGGTCTTTATATTTTAATTAATTTTTTTTATAAAAAAAGACAATTGTCGTGATTATTTTATTTTTTTAATCCATTCTCCCCTCTCGGGTAACTTTTGTAAACAAAGAACAGAGAGAGATGACAATTTGCTAGGCAGGAGAAGTATATAGGTTTAGGTAAGTAAAGAACTTAAAAATCAGGTTCTAGATACTCTTTATTATATTCCAAAAGAACTTAAAAAAAATATTATATTCCAAAAAAAGTTATTCAAAAGTTGACATGAACTGTATGAATCGAACATTTCAACGCATAATTAGATCATGACTTCTCTTATAAAGATATATGCAACGAAAAAGGAAAAGGAGAAAGAACCTGCAGATAAGTAAGACCAAAAAAACTAAGGCTAACACGTTTCTTCATAAGAAAAAAATCACTGAAATAGAGTGTAAGGGCATATACTCTAAGGTCGTACTACAATAATTTGATATCAATTATACAATCAATAATCACAATTCTTTTACTTGTTACTCTCACTGAAAGATCTTGGCATACTTTTTCTTGTCATGAAATTGAAAATAATACACATATAGAATGGGTATATGATAATTCAAGGACACAAACGTGAACAAAATGAGTTTAACGAATTTATATATCATGTCTATGAAATAGTATACGTAATATAGCCTAGGCACCGGCCTTAAACCATACACGTACGTTGATCACGAAATCTAAGAGACCCAAAATTTTAAATCATTGAATATAACTACGGACATTTTGAATTGGAAAATAACAGTATGTGAGGTTGTACAATGTACATATGAAGTTGGTAATGACTTATGAGGTTATCAAGTGCAGCAGGTGTATGACTAAGTTTTTAATTGAAAAGTAAACACTGTCTAACTTTTATTTTTTTTCTTTCTACAGCAGCAGCCCTAGCTTTTTATTGTGTTCTTTATTCTTGAATAAAAGGGTTAGTAGTTAAATAGAAGGAAAATTCTTTAGTATCCAGCGAAGTATCCACCTAAATTAAATTCCTATTACATTTAATAGTTTTTTTTATAAAAAAAAATAACTAAAATGTGTAACAAATAATGCCACTAAAGCAATTGTTGATAATAATCCTCTTTTAAAATTTGTGGATAGTACTAATTTGAAAACCACTAGGGAGGTTGTTGTTGATACTATGCATCTAGAAGACATGGTTGCTCAACGTAAAGAAAATTTGAGTGATTTAGCATATACATAAACCACTAGGTCAGGGTAATATTGACATGATTTATGAAGATGATTCAAACTCAGCTAACATTTTCTGTCAAGAGGATCGTCAGGACTCAGGAGGATGTAATAGCAAATGCAATTTCTTTGGGAGGTAGCTCCATTATGGTGACAGACTCTTACTTGTCAAGCATATATTATTTATGACATGCAAGTTTTAGGGCTTGTTCCTATAGAGGCCAAACAAGCAATGAATTTTCTAAGTGAATCCTAGGCGAACATGGCTCAGAACGATGAGATTGTTGATTTAGATGAAAACACGAGTCATCCATTTCAATCGGTGGTCCCGAGATAGAAGAAGAACAAGAAAAAACAACAGGAGGCGAGCAAAAGTTTCAAGGTGGGTAAATTTAGCGGTTCGTCTCACTAGTTTGCTTTTTTTTGCTTTCTATTTGTGTTGGGTCTCTTTTGCTCTTGCGGAGGGTTTTGGTTTTGTCCCCCCTCTTCTTTGTACTTTTTTCTTTCGTTTAATATATGTTTAGTGTACTACAATTGGAAACCCATCTGCATCTCATCTTTCGCTTAAAAAAAATAAACTTACTATTGTCACTATTAAAAAAAAAAACATTTTTCACTGATTTTCTACATATGTTATCAATTTTTCATTAAGACTTTAATAAACATACCTCAACATATAGTAGAAAAAGTTACATATATATTATTTTACACTATTAATATTAAAGTATATGAACTATAACTTTTTTAAGCAAAAACAAAATCAAAGTGCAAAAGCACATGGTGGAGATTTACATCCCAGGTATGATCAAATACAACTAAATAGAGTGTTAATTTAAAAAAAAAAAAATGCTAAAGCACAAACATCATATTCTTTCTTTAATTACAAACTAATCCTTTTTTAGCAACTACTCCTTTTCCTTTTTGGTTCTAGACTCTAGTAACTACTCTTCCATATTGCTTTAATAAAGGTAGTAAATATTATTAAAGCATGGGAAGAAAATTCCACGTTCTTTAGATAAGATTCCAACCACCAACATGTACGAGTACGAACCATATTATTAAAAATAGAAAGGACATTGCATTGGTCGTTTGACCCAAACTAGATAAAAGCATCACGTTATTGCTCATAATAACAAACATTGTCTGAAAGAGGTAAAAAAAAAAAAAATGAATCCACTTGGTCTAAGTGCAACAGCTTTTTGCTGTTTGGTGTTTGTGCTAATTGGAGGAGTACCCTTTTCAAATGCACAACTAGATCCTTCATTTTACAATAGTACATGTTCTAATGTTAGTTCAATCGTACGCGGTGTGCTCACAAATGTTTCACAATCTGATCCCAGAATGCTTGGTAGTCTCATTAGGCTACATTTTCATGACTGTTTTGTTCAAGTATATTCTCCATCTCTTACCTTGACATTTTCATGACTGTTTCCTACTATTTATTTTTCTTTTTCAAATTTAAATTTTGTGGACAGTGAACATGATTTCGTCAAATTCGTTGTGATTTCAAACATACGTACATAATGAGTTCAAATGTATAAATGCTAATAGTTGTTGTGAACATTGTTGCAGGGTTGTGATGCGTCGATTTTGCTGAATGATACGGCTACAATAGTGAGCGAGCAAAGTGCACCACCAAATAACAACTCCATAAGAGGTTTGGATGTGATAAACCAGATCAAAACAGCGGTGGAAAATGCTTGTCCTAACACAGTTTCTTGTGCTGATATTCTTGCTCTTTCTGCTGAAATATCATCTGATCTGGTATATATTTCCTTGTTTCCTAGTCATACATTTAAATGAACTTCTAGCTAGATAGTATGTTTTTTAATTCCAAAACTTCCTTGTTCATAGAAAATTAAAGAAAAGAAATGTAGATATTGTTATGAAAATCAAAGAAAAGAAAGTAAGAACAGAATGAGAGTATGAAATAGAGTTGTCAAAAACCATTTTTTGAATAACTTATGAAACAACCAAGGATAAACAAATAAATGTAGGTATTGACAAAAAAATCAAAACAACAACGGAGAGAGTAAGAACACAATAAAATATATGAAAGAGAAAGTTGTATACAAAATTGTCACAAAATGATCGTACAAATGTCATTTCTCAATTATATATCCGGTGGGATTTCAAAAGCTTGTAAGCCCCAATTCGGGTAAGGCAAGGCTATCAAATGATGTGGTCCAGCAGTGTCTGGTTATGTTTATTTTGGTTTGGACTGATCTGATGGTTTTAATTTTACATGATCATATCTTATGCTCTAAAGTTGTACTTTCCTTTTCATGATGTTTATATACATTGTTAAAGAAATACTAACCGTAAAAATAAATAATTAAAATAGTTTTCTAAAAATGAATTAGTTATTTCCCTGCAGTATTTCATAGAATTTCAATTTTATTAATTAACATCATAAGCCATAATATATTTTAATTTATCCTACAATGCAACAAAAATTGCAGGCAAATGGTCCTACTTGGCAAGTTTCATTAGGAAGAAGGGATAGCTTAACAGCAAATAATTCCCTTGCAGCTCAAAATCTTCCTGCCCCCACTTTCAACCTTACTCAACTAAAATCTAACTTTGATAATCAAAACCTCACTACTACTGATCTAGTTGCACTCTCAGGTATAAATTTTTTGTTTCTTCAAAAAATGTAACATGAATGTGTGTACATATAGTGTAAAAATGACTAATATTAAGAATCCCCAATCAATTTTTAGGTGGTCATACAATTGGAAGAGGTCAATGCAGATTTTTCGTTGATCGATTATACAATTTCAGCAACACAGGAAATCCCGATTCAACTCTAAACACAACTTACTTGCAAACATTGCAAGCAATATGTCCCAATGGTGGACCTGGTACAAACTTAACCGATTTGGACCCAACCACACCTGATACATTTGACTCCAACTACTACTCTAATCTCCAAATTGGAAATGGCTTGTTTCAGAGTGACCAAGAGCTTTTTTCCACAAATGGTTCTGACACTATTTCTATTGCCAATAGTTTCGCCAATAATCAAACTCTCTTCTTTGAAAATTTTGTTGCTTCAATGATAAAAATGGGAAATATTGGAGTTTTAACTGGATCTCAAGGTGAAATTAGAACACAGTGTAATGCTGTGAATGCAAATTCTTCTGGATTGGCTACTGTAGTCACCAAAGAATCATCAGAAGATGGAAAAGCTAGCTCATTCTAAATATAAATTCTTCTGGATTGTGCTAACATATATGATATGTGCATGTGGTGGATCACGATGATTAATCTCTATTTGTATGCTATTTCTAGTTCTATGTTATGTTTTTGTTTTCTTCTTCAAGTTGATTAGGGACCGTAGAAGCTCCCTAATAATATTTGTGTCAAAGTTACTTAGAGTGTTATGTCATAATGTTATTTTCTAAAATACTTAAACAAGTATTTATATGTTAAATATGACTGTATGTCTGCATGAAATTCTTTTATATTGTCATTCATAGTAATTAAATCCATAAATCAACAAAAAAGTAAAAGCATTTGATACATCAACTGAACTAAAATCTATGATAAGATGGAAACAAAGAACTAAATGTACCACCATATAGAAACAAAGGAAATGGAAAACGAATGAAGCGAGAAACTTGTATAACAAAGAAATAGCAAAACATATAGAACACCCAAACTCATAGCAAATCTTCAAATAGGCTTGGTCAAATTATTTTTGCAAGCTTATTCTTGAGAAGTATAGAAATGCCAAGAATGTTGACGACGCCATAATTGAATGTATAACAATTCCTTGTAATGTAACCAACCTCTGAAAACAAGGTATCGAACAAACAGTTAAAACATATAGCTTTTGATTTTGATACAACTAATTCAACACTTATACAACATTTTTAAACTATTAATTTGAATTATATCTCAACACTCCCTCTTAATTCAAATTCTCTAGACTAAACACGTTGAACATCTTCCTCGTCTCTTTGATCATCTGTCTTGAAATAGGTAAGAGTGATCTTGCATTTGTTTACTTGATTACAAAGAAAGTGGAACTTGGTCTCTATGTGCTTGTTTCTCCTATGATGAGCTATGGGATTTTTAGCAATGTTTATTGTTGATTTGGTGTCTACCATGAGTTCAGTTCTTTCTTCATTATCATTCTTCATATCAAGCAATAGAAATTGCAATCATATGCGTTGCAAGCTGAAATGTATTCAGCTTTACTGGTTGACAAGGCAACAACAAGTTGTTTCTTTAACTACATGAAATTGGAGAGTTGAAGATTTATGACATATATCCCATTGTGCTCCTTATTTGCACTCTATCACCACACGAGTCTGAGTCACAAAAAACGATTAGTTTTCCTCTTTGGCCATCATGTTTTGGATATAGAACACCATAATCACTTGTACCTTGAAGGTATCTAATGACTTCTCATCATATCATGTATTTAGATATTTTATCGAGTCTTTTTCTTAATTTATTTTAAGTTTTTAGGGGATTTTAGAGTGAGTTACTTATGATTTTGGGAAAAGTCGATCTTCTATTGAAAATAGTCTTTGTAAGTCATTTCATTTCTCTAACCAGACAACTCTATATTTGTCATTGTCTTATTAGTGTTTTCTGACGGGTTGATCTATTTAGGCGATGCTTGGTCGAGGTTACGGAGATATGAGACTGTTACATTGAAGAGTTGCAGACCAGACTTTATTTGGGGGAATCTTGTCCCAAGTCACAAGACATGTCGAAGGAGACCATGCTTGGAAACAAGTTTGAAGATCTACATCGTTGTTCATGCATCTTTCTTTTAACTTTTGAATATGCTGTTTGTTACCGTAATCATGTGTAACTAAACTTCCGTAAATTTTTCTTTTAATGACAAATGTTAGTATATCAAGGGTTACGCAAGTTTTCTCCTTGTTCATGTATTCCCCTACTCTCTTTTTTTTCCGATTTTGATCCCTTCTATTTTTTTTCCGTTGTGATTTGATAGTTCTTCCAATTTCATTCAAATTTTATATTGAAGTGGCATAATCTTTTGACGATGCATCCAAAGTGCTTGTTTATAGAATTTCAAAGTTTATGAATTAAGAACTTCAGTTTTCTTGACAAAAAATTAACAACTTAAGTTGTTATCTATATTTGCCTAAGCTTGTATTTAGCATTTTGTTAATTTCACAATGCAACAAAATCGAAGGCAAATGTTCTATTTGGGAAATTATATTGGGAAGAAGGCTTAGTTTAACGGAAAATCAAAGTCTGACAACTCAAAATCCTCCAGCCCCTCCTCCAAAGTTCAACCTCTCCCGACTAAAATCTACCTTTGTTACCCAAGGCCTCAATGCTTGATTTAGTAGCACCGTTTCATGTATAAAAAAAATTGAGAATTTCTTTTCCATCCTAATCACTTCTAGTTCTCGCGCTCTCTAACATTTCAAAAATGTCTTGGGTTTTGGATTAAATAATACGAAAGGAGGATTTCTCCTATATTTTTGGTGGTAAAATGTTTATTTTTCACCGATTCGGATTCTAAAATAAAAAGAGTATTTGAATTTTATAATTCGAACACCTTTATACACCCAACTTCGAAGCATATAGAGGGCGCGTTCGGTTTATAAAATATGAAAGTGTTTGTATTTTCAGGTTATAAAACCGGAACACCCTCTCCCCCATACACCCTCATGTGCCGAAAAATCATGGGAAAAACATATTCAAAATATATAATTTGAATTGGTTTACATGTGATTGGTTTGGTTTCCTTAAAAACTTGCGCAGAAAATGAGGAAAAATATCAAGGAACAAAACTACAATAGACTTTGCGCCCTCAAAAACCAAAATTCTACTAGTTAGATCCCTTTTTTTTTTAATTCTAAAAAATAACAATTGCATTAGCTTTATGTGATTTTTAGAATTTTTTATTGGTATTTTATATTTTTTTGATATTATTTGATGGGTTTGGTAATCCTTTCACTTTGTTCTTTTTTTGTGGTTTTTGGTACAAATTTCACAACTACTTAAATGAGAGGAAGTTCTGGTTGTTGTTAATACATATAGGTATGTTTTGGATTAAATAATCCAACCATTATTTTTTTTGTTCAGATTATGTAATTCAAACGGGGCAAAATGAGAATTTAAGAGAGTGCATGAGAAGCTGGTAGGGTGGAAAAGGAAATTCCCTTAAAAAAATTGTTTGGAAAATGTTAGGGTTTTTAATTTCGCTCATGTGTTTTTTTTATGCAATGTGAATGTGATGGATAAGGATAAATGACCTCAGTTTATATTATATACATATATAGATCTATATTATTATTATTTTAAGCAATCATCCTCTTTATTTTTTAGAAAGTATTTGGTGGACACCTCTTAAAGTGTATATATCTTGAGAGAGATTGAGAGCGATGTGGTAAATTGATAATGTGATAAAATAAAAAAAAGATAAAAAAGAAACGGTGGAGAGAAAAGCAACGATTGACGTTCAAATCCTAACATGAGTGAAAGTCTAACACAATATCTTTGATTTTGGTGTAGACAGAGATGAAAATCACTTATACTCATGCTCTTAGTGGGATGGGGATTCTCTCCAGTGAATTTTTCACTAGATACAGTTCAGTGTCAATCTCCACCATTAAATGGTTATTTAATAATTTTGACTAAGTCAATTATAAAAAAAAATAAAAATATGGGGTTGTTATTCCAATGCACTCTCCTGTCACCAGAGAGGATCTTCTCCCCTCTTAGTGACCCTCGGGTATAAAGGTTACGGGTGGGCCAACAGCCTGACGAATTAGCACCACGAAAAATAACATATTGTCTTATCTTGTAAAAAATATATATGTTGTTAAAATTTTACAAGAGATGATTATATTATGTACTAATTGTAATTTTAAAAAGTAATTTAAAATTTTGAAATATCTAAAAAAAAAAAACCACATATGGTCTTATCTTGTAAAAAACATATATCGTCAAACTTTTGCAAGAGATATTTAAAATTTTAAAGATACAGAAGTGTTTATTTAAACGCAGAAATAAAAAATTGTGATAGAAAGTATTTGTAGAATCAAAACTTGCTGAATTTTTTTAGGGTTAAATATGTTTTTAATCCCTATAAATATACCAACTCTTTGTTTTAGTCCCTCTAAAAAATTTCTTCAACTTTTAGTCCCTATAAAATTTTCAATCACTATTTTTGGTCCCTATTTTTAAGTTAATTTTAGTATTATTTTTTTAATGAAATTGTGCAGATATGTGTAGAATATTGTAAAAAACTTCCCCAGAAAAATTAAATTTTTTTAACGAAACATAAATTAAATATGAATTTTTAACCGTCAAAAATATAAAAATTCATATTAAATTCATGTTTCGTTAAAAAATTCTAATTTTTTTTTGGAGTGATATTTTTTATTTTTTGAAATAAAATGTGTATGCTTATAGCATTTCATTAATAATAAGAGAGTTTATACGATAATAAATAGTGGGACTAGCGGTTAATGCGGCAACCCCAGCAAGGGTGTGAGCTACCTCATTTGCTTGTCGCCTGTTGAACTTGACCTTAGAGTTTGAGAAGTGTGTGTTGAAAAGACTCTGGCATGCTGAAATTACCTGTCCAAATTCTGTAACATCAACCTGATGATGGTGGAAGGTGTCTATTGTAATCTTTGAATCCAAGACAACATTGACGTCGTCAAATTGCATGTCACTTAGCCATCGTAAGGCGTGGAATAAACACAAGGCTTCTCCTGTGGCAACATAATGCACAGGAGAGAGCGAGATAGTTTGAGCCAACACAAAGGTACCTTCATCATCACGGATACATATTCTAATACCTGTTTTATTCAACTGATTCGAAAATGAAGCATCAACATTACATTTCAGACGGCCTCATTGTGGACGCTACCACCTGTCTGAAGCCATATCACTCGTTGTTGTAGAAGAAGAGGAAATGCGAGTTGTAACTGAATTTCCTTGTCTTATCGGTGTTATTGTTGTTGTCTGATCATTACGAACTGAATTTATTGAAATGTTGTTTCGACTAGCTACCGGAAGAGTAGCATTAGCTGCATGCCAATCCTCCATAAGGTGACAAGCTCGATCTACTACATAAGCACATGTTTCTGTGGCCTCTTGCCAAAGTTTGAGATTTCTTTACTTCCAACGGACAGCTACAAATCGTTGACCAAGTTCTTGCGAGAGCTGATGTAACAATTCGAAAATGGCATCAACTGCTGAATTCTTTTCAAGAAACATTGATGAGTCGATAAATTAGTATTTTTAATATGTTATTTGAGTTTATTATATTTAGATTTAATTTAGTTTTATTTAAATATTATTTCCTTTTTGAGCTATTTTACTTCAATTGCAAATAATTATATTTCAGGAACGAATATCTGAAGATTCAGTCTTGGAGCAA
>Ga0315915_1003679_pt1 | contig 19419 bp, 7 predicted proteins | sample MpolbnodulesMG_FD_207738 | JGI IMG/M metagenome (GOLD analysis project Ga0315915, IMG submission 207738) | Medicago polymorpha root nodule microbial communities from Los Angeles, California, United States - branched nodules | ecosystem: Host-associated > Plants > Roots > Nodule | place: USA...
TTGTCATCTGATTTGTAAGATTGATTACTTTATCAAAGTATTGACTAACTGTTTCATCTTCTTCCATTGTCAATACTTCATATTGTCTTCTCAAAGCTTGAAGCATCACTTTCTTCAATTTACCATCCCCATCATACAATTTCTCCGATGCATCCCATGTCTCCTTTGCAATTTCATAATGCATGATCTTCTCAAAGATCTCATTGCTTACACTCTGATGCATCAAGAACATAGCTTTACCATCTTTCTTCTTCAAATCTTTGTGTGCTGCTTGTTGTACATTAGTTGCATTCGCTGCTAGTGCTGGTATGCCTTCATTCACCAATTGTTGGGTCACTGGGGGAGCCAGGGGGACCGTCCACATCGAGGCAATAACAACCGCACAAGCAAGAGAGACACCACACTCTTACCCAAAACCTTAAGGCAATGGGTTTATGGATCATCTTACTTATAAGGTGTTCAACTGTTACTCTTTTATCTGATGTGGGATATATAACTCATACTTGTACACAACAACAATTAATTGGTCCATTACATCGTCTGGACTTTCTTTCAAAATTCAAAGTCAAGAGGAAGATACAGTTGGAAGCTTTTGTTGAATAATATTATGGTATATTCGAAGTTGCTAGTGACAGCGCTGTTGTTACGAAAACAAAATGTTGAATTATGTTGCATCGAATTAACTATATGTTTTCTTGTGCATATAATTTAGTTGGTAAAAATATTCTAATATATAAATGTTATGATTTAAACATTAGATTTCTCGCTTATTTATTTTAATTGTGAAATTATAGCTTTCAAACTATTTGATATAAAAAACTACATCAATTTCGATTTATTTAGTGTTTGTTTTGTTGATTTTTTTCGGAGAGTTAGAATTTAGAGGCTCATGAGTGTTAACAAAAATACTTATAAAACTCTATTAAAGAGGTCCTTACATCAACATCACAAGTTAAACTCAAGACGTTGAACAATTGAGTCAATTTTTTACCAACTAAATTAATTAATGCTCGTTGGTTAGGAAAAACAAAGTTAATTAAACACTTAATTCACGATCTAGTAGTTAATCTTTTGTATTAATAACTTTATATGGTATTTTCTATAAGCTGAAAATTAGTAGGAAAAACAAAGTTAATTTGAGTGAATTTTGAGCTACAATATTTGAAGAAAAAAAAGCATAAAGATTTTCATATTAACACATGTGTATATTTTCACATCCAGACGAATAACACATCATCATACTCAAACGATGGAATTACAAAGAAAAAAACTTATAGATTCATGTGAAAATCACTTATTTAGATTGAAATTGAATAAAAAAATATATAAATTGTTGATTTTGGATTAAAAAATTGACACAAAATCACCCCTTTAATAAAGAAAATGGAAAAGAAAATATAGAGAGATAAAAGTAAGGCCTATCAGAGAAGTAACTTAGATAAGAGGGAGTATTGTTTAGCTATTTTAGTAGTTGGTAATAATCCACCATTAATTAATAAAAAATTTTGTCACAACTTTGAAAGACAAATAGTTTTGTTATTTAAGTTAGTATATCATCTCTCAAAAGAAAAAATTACAGTAGTTTATACTTCCTCCGTTCCTTTTTAAGTGTCTTTTTAGAGTGAACTTTTCGTTCCTATTTAACTGTCGTTTTGATATTTTAAGGGTACGATTTGTCAATTATACCCTTTGTCAATTATTCTCATATTTTGCAATAAAACTAATTAATGCTATATATTTGGAAAACTAAAGTTTGTTTTTTTAAACAAAGTTTGTTTGTTTTGTTTTAAAACATAATTTGTTTCTTGTTATCTTCAAATTTAAACAAAATAGGTTGGTTTGTTAATGATGTCTCAACATCAATATTTAAATCTCGTAAAGGAGTAATCTCAACATTCAAATCTATGTCACACAGTGTAAATCTAACATTGGTTGAAGCCATAGTTGAAGCCTTAATTTTGATTAAAGGAGTTGGAGGAAAATTAATTTTTTCTTAGCTTTTGATTAATGGGAAGTTTGAATAATTTTGATATAGACTTAAAATAATTAAAGAGATATGCACAATATTTAGAAAATTGAAAATTGTTTGTTATAAGAGAAAGATAAAGCGCGCAAAAAAAATAGGAATTTGTGGGAGAAAGATAGAAGTAACTAACCATTGTTTGTTACATATTAAATTTATTGTAAAGATAAAGTGTGTGCAAAAAAATAGGAAACTATTAGTGGATTATAATGAGGGTATAATAGGAAAGAAATGTGCAAAAATTCGCTTTGCTATTTTTGTGTTAAAATTCTAAAACGGCACTTAAAAAGGAACGGAGGGAGTATCATATTGCGTCATTATAATCTAATGCAATTAATTAATTTCAAACATTTGAAAGGACACTATATGCACATCAAGCATTTATTCTGATAACAAGTGTTCATCAAACATTGAATACAAAGATCTAATTATCATATTTTATTTGTATATATTGTAATTTTTTCTTTCAATTCACTGCAATAAGGGTTTAAGATGAAAAGAACTAAAAATATTAACTTTATTTTAAGGTGACAACAAAATGAATCCCACAAGCAAATATAAATTATGCGTGACCAAAATTAATTTTAAAATAGTTTATTTTAAAAAATTGATTTTTGCTTTTCTTTTTTTTTTTTTACAAAAAATTATTTTAGTTGAATGTAAATAAATTTGAGGTTAGAAATCAGTTGTAGAGATAAAAATTGTAAACATAATTTCAAGCTATAATTAATTTTAAAGTCAAAATCAATTTTAGTAGAAAACATCTAATAAACATGTAAAAATCAATTTATATATCTCCAAAATGTCCCTTAAAAAAATCTCTAAAATGTATTTTATTTCCTCCATTAATAGAACCTAACATATACTAAACAAAATTATAAGCGGAATCTAATATGTGGTAAAAAATATATTATAAGCAACATAATTCTTAGAGATCGTGGTTGGACCTAACACAATCTCACAAAATCAACTTATGAGGTAAAGATTGCCCACATCTATAAACACATGTTCATAACATATTCCCCTCACAACCATCTCTATTGGACTTGGTTCGTGAACATAAATTGGGGATGACACGATAAAGGAAACCTGATAGCAGATGACTTGACTTGGTTCGTGGAGATAAATAGTGGATGGTCCGATAGCAGAAATCTGATAGCAAGTAGTCCAATGAATCTTAAAAAGGCTTTGATATCATCATAGAAATCGTGGTTGGATCTGACATAATCCCACATTCAACTTACAAGGTAAAGATTGCCTCCACTTATAAACACGTGTTTTTTCCGAGACTCTTTAACAATAATACATTCATATAAAATAGAGGGGGTACTTCAATCTATTACGAGAGAAAATTTAACAATTGTAAATAAGTAATGAGATTGTTGGCATGACATGTTGACTTCTAGCTAATTAAATTAAGAGAAATGCTAAATTATGTATAAGAGCTAAAAATAAAAATTCTTTTTTAAAAATTATGCATTTAATGTTTAAAAATTTAAATATTTATCTTTTCAGTATAAAATTGAACATTTCTTAATTTCATATTTTTGAAAATTAATTTAATTTTTTTAATGGCTTGATTTCATTTTTAGCACTAACTTATGCTAGACACCTAACGTGACCGTTAATTAATAAACACCCAACATATTTGGAAATTTGTGACGTAACTATAGTATAAGGCTCAAATCAGGTAACTAACTCCCTCTTCAAAATGTATTTAAAAAAAAAAAAAAAAAAAACTCCCACTTCAATATACTAAAAAATGCTAGCAATTTGACCTCCAAGCAGTACCTACATGTGGTCTCTGTTTATTTTGAAGTACCTGTGGTTGGTGGTATTGTCCCATAGAAAGTAATTATATGGTAGGGCAACTTTTGCTTGTTTGAATGTGAGGTCATCGACCAACTCACGGTGCATGCCGGTGATTTGTAAAAGCTGAACATACTGATATTCTTAAATTTTAGTTAATATATCTATCATTCAAGAATACCATTTTTTATAAAAAAAAATAGTATTTTTAAATGATAGATATATATCATTCAAGAATATCATGACATGTTATGTTTTTGTACTAACTAATTTTAAAATAAAATAAATTTTAAACAAATTTTTTACCCACAAGATTTGATTATCAATCAAATTTCAAGATAGATAAGAATTCTTCAAAGCTGCAAACTTCCAAGTCAACTTGGAATTTTTTTATTCACACACCATGTATTTCTGGTTACACTCGAATTTGCCTGAAAGTTTACAATAATATCAAAATTGCTCTTTTATATAAATTTTCTTAAAACCTTGATTTTATTCATTGTCATTCTAAAATTTCACCCACTTTCACCCACAAACAATCATGAATGTACAATCAATCTCTATAGAAGATTGAAGAGTGAATCAAACTATTTTTCATTCATACTCGATTGCATATAAGTAAGTGAATTTCTTCTTCTTTTTCAATGATGCTAGAGTTTCAATTTTTTTCTTGCTGTTCAACGTTGATATGTTATGCACTGTACAACGACGGTTATTTGATGCTGCAACACACAAGCGTTAACGTTAATTTATATTGTTGATGTTAACTTAAATTCAGTTTAAGTAGGTTCATATAAACTTAGTTTACATAATTCAATTTAGATGACCTACTTAAACTAAGTTTATTAATAAAAATATATTTTCTTTTTAAAATTTTAATAGATAACCTTCACAATTTAATTAGAGTATGAAATAAATATGTTATATTCCATAAAAAAAAGTTATGTCATTAAAGTTGTTATAAAATATCTCAAAACTAGAATAAACTTTATTTCGTTTTACTATTTACTAATTTAAGTTTTTTTAACTACACTTAGACTAATTTTTGTCTAGAACTAGAAAGCAGAAAAAAATAATGGAAGTTCTTCGTGCGGAAAAAAAGTTTGACACACACATACATGTGCATGTGGACGCATGTCGCATGTGGACGCATGTCGCATGTGTATATATATATATATGGGATCTGTTAGAATACACCCACTAGTTTTTATGTGGGAGTGTTTTAGTAAGCTACACTTTATGGTGCATTTAACTACTTTTTAGTTATACCTTGCTAAAACACACTTTCTAAAAAATAAGTGGGTGTATTCTAGCAAATGCCTATAGGAGTTGCTAACATACATCCACTTATGTTTTAGAAGGCTTAATAGCAATTTTAACCCCTAACTTTCCCAAAGTTGCGATTTTGGCCTCCTAAGAAGAAAAAAAACTACAAAACGCCCCTTAAGTTTTGCACATGTGGTAGTTTTGACCCCCAAGGCCAATTTTGACTTCGTCTACGCTGACGTGGCACCCTAAGTGAGGTGCCACGTGTTATTTTTTTTATATTTTTTATTTTGCCTTAGGGGGGCCAAAACTGTCACAGTTGCAAAACTTAGGGGACAGTTTCGTAGTTTTTTTTCTTCTTAGGGGGCCAAAATCGCAACTTCTGAAAACAGGGGGCTAAAACTGCTATTAAGCCTTTTTAGAATGAATGTTTTAGCAACATTCACCTTAAGGTGTGTTTAACAACTTTTTAGTTATATCTTTGCTAAAACACACCTTAATAAAAACTAGTGGGTGTATCCTAGCAAACCTCATATATATATATATATATATATATATAATATACACACCCTCTCTTTTTTAAGAAAATGAGGTTTTAATAAAGCATGGTAAAAAAAATCCACCTAAAAATTGAATTTGGATTCTTCAAAACTATTCGTAAATGAAAAACTATTTACACTACTTGCAAGAGTGCTTTGAGTGAAAACCCTCGCTTAATTCCTTGTCGCTTTTGGGTTTTTAATTAAAATAATAATCAAAATAAATAATAAAGGTTAAATAAAACATAATTCTATACAAATTAGAATAACACAGTTTTGATGACTATAAGTTCCAAACTTCATTAGAAGTAACAATGTTAATGTTTGGCTTAGATACATTGATAGCAGTAATGTTTGCTACCCTCTTGGCATCAAATATTTGGTGTTGGAGCATAAACAAGATGATTCTCAACATATTTTTACTGCATGATAATATGGTACGTTTTTGTGCTAAGAAGAATCTATCAACAACAAATAGATTATTTTTCAAATGGTATCCTCCATATAATAGATGTGATGCTAAATGTGGATGATAGTTTCTCAAATGGCACTATTGGAAATGGTGGACTAGTGACACACGATGAATAACTGGATTGTTTGTTTTTCTTCTAGTGAAGGTTATGGGGATACTCTATTTGCTAATTAAGTGTTCGCTATTTATCATGGTTTGTCTCTATTATTGCACCTTGGATATAAGAGAGCAATTTGTGAATATGATTCCAGAGATGTTAAGTTATGCTTCTACATGTATTAAAACATTTCAGAAATTTTGTCTTTAGAAAGAAATTACTAGTATTTCAATTTAGATTTTGGAGTCTCGGATTGGGCCTTTGTTTCCTATGTCTTTTTTGTTTAAGAGCCAGAAGTTTTACAAAAAATAAAATGTATTGGAGCATCATCATGGCGTGTGCACTGAGCATGCATGCATCACCACTTTCATTCGTCATGCATGAAGTTCTCTTTCTCATTTATTAATTCCTTCCTAGATTCTCACGACGTCAACTTGGATTAAAAAAAGCTTTTTTTAATAACACAATTTTGTATTTATTTTCAATTTTTTTTATTTATAATTTGTTTTAAAGAATTTGTTACTATTTAATAATATATAAAATCTATCAGAAAAAATCTACAAATTTTATCTCTAGCTACTTATATATGAAGAGTTACTTGAGATTCTCCCTATCCTCGAGCCTCCTCTAATCAATTTTTGTTTTATGAAAAAACAGAAAAAAAAAATTATTGGCTGACAATTTTTCAGATATCAATTTGGGTTTTTACTCAGTTTATATTATATCTATATAAAAAATCAATAGAGTTGAAATTCAAACCGTCACTTACGACCCTGTAGGAGGTCAACCCAAGCTTACCACAAAATGCATAAATACCAGTGGTTATTCTTAGTTTGTAGTACCTATTTAAATTTAATTACTACCACCTTATTATAATTAATCTCAGTAACTTGTCCATATTATTGAATTAATGGAAGGAGAAGGAAATAAAAATACAGAAGCACGATACAGAGGAATTCGTAGGAGACCATGGGGTAAGTTTGCAGCAGAAATTCGTGACCCAACAAGAAAAGGCTCTCGCATTTGGCTTGGAACATTTGATACTGCAGAACAAGCTGCACGTGCTTATGATGTTGCTGCTTTTCATTTTCGTGGTCATAAAGCAATTCTCAACTTCCCAAATGATTTTGCTCATTCCAGTACTAATTATATTCCAAACACTACTTCAACTTCAAATTCATTAATAACCAATTCATATCGTCATGATCTACAGCAACAACAAGATGATGATACTTTTGATCAACTGGAATGCTTGGACAACAATTTATTGGAAGAACTGCTTGGTCAGGTGCAAGATGATGGTGCAGGTAGCTCTAGACGTGAATAGTAAGAATTATCTACGTGCATGTAAAAGAGACTGTCTTGCTTTATTTGTATGAAATTAAATTTGTGGTTTTCTTGCAATAATGATTAATTAATAAAGATTTTTTGACTTTTTGAATGAAAAAAAAAATGTTAGCGTGAAGATGTATTTTAGTTTCGTAAAATATTTGCAAAATCAAAAGCATTTCATCAGAAAAACAAAATCAATATTTTGTCACTGAAAAACAATCGGGATAACTAAGAGTTAGTCCCTATTTAAACCACTGTTAGAAAAGGTTTCTGTCGATAATTAAAAATTAGTGATTTGGTGTTGACAATAATTGAAAAATCGGGGTTCTTCTTTTGTTCAAGCAACTACCATTTAAACCCACTAGTTAGAAGACCGACACTCAGACATATATATGTTATGGTGTACGGATGAGTAAGAGGAATACATGCATGTATGGCTTTGACTGGGGTTTCACCACTTGTGGAGCTTTTACGGTAACAATCAACAAATTTGTGTCAAGCAAAGTGACCCAACATGAGAAAATGTGTTATGTCAATTGACATGCTTTTATACCATTTGCTTTTGACACTTTTGGCTTCCTAACATGAGAGGTGGTTTACCATCTACATAGAGTTCAATGTCATATTTTCTAAGTTCATAAATGTTGTGTTTATGTGGATTGATTTTGTCATTCAAAAAGACCTAGCGACGCAGCTTATTGCTGACTTATTCATGTGTAAGTAATTTTTTATATATAAAAGTTTTTTTTAAGCAAAATGAAAACAAGATTAAATAAATTAAAAAAGAGGTACAGAGAGGGACATTAGACCTGATCCAAGTATAAATCGGAATACATCGTGATAATCAATAAGACCATCCCTAATCTATCCTAACAAAAATTCACTCCACAAAATACAACCTAACAAACCTGTGTTCGGGCGCGAAACTAAGTTTAAAAAAAGAGTAATAATTGAACATTTACAAAGAAACTAAAAAAAAGAAGATTGTGAATTGGATTTAGTACACATTAATTACTCGGTCATAACATAAGAACTGACTTTTTTTTTTTTTTTAAGAAACCATCTACATAGACATAGTATTGCAACATTGAACTAAACTAACATGTATTTTGTGATACAATACTTACTTTTTTGAATGTGTTATAGATCTATTTTAAATTCAAGTGTTGCAGACTTGTAGTTAATATCATGTGTCATTTTTAACCGTGCATCTTTTGTAATTGTTGATCTTTTTATATTTTTTTCCAGAGCGTTCCTATATATTTCGAAGGATTATATCTCGGGACAGTTTCACAAAACTGCTTTTCGCTTGATATATCATTTCCGTTTTTTTAGTATTGTTAAGGAAGGATGATATGTCATTGAATAATTCTTATCATTGACTGATTTATTTTGTGATTAATTTTTAAGAAAAAATATTTATTGAAGAAGAAATTATTTATAGACTTTTTCTGGGGTAGGGAAAACATTGCCTCTTTTTAATTACTATCAAAGATAAAATTATAATATTTTTTGTTATTATTAGGACTTAGTGTTCCTTCTCTAGATTAAAAGCTATTTTTTTCTTTTTAGAGATCAATTTGAGTGTTGCGATTTTTTCTAGGAACTAAAATACGGTATTTACTCTATATAATAGTTAACCAAAATATGTGTAGAAATAGAAGACAACATAAGATATGCCAAATAATTGCGGGGGCTCAAAATACAAGAATTGGATAACCAAAATATGTGTAGAAATAGAAGACAACATAAGATATGCCAAATAATTGCGGGGGCTCAAAATACAAGAATTGGATAACCTGCCACATGATTGCAAGTTGAAAATTAAAATCCTACAAATTTAAGTCCGATAGCAGCTCCGGTTCTATTAAAACTTTGTTGTTGTCCTCGTGAGCTTAGTTCGGTTGGTATGGACAATGCATAATATATGTAAGGTTCGGGGTTCAAATCACAACCACCACAAAAAAAACTTTGTTGTTGTTGACCTCATCCAAAAGGATTTGAATGTACATCAAAAGTATGAAAATTTGATCATGTACATAATTTACGTGTGAGTAACGTTGCAGCTGATTTTCTAGCTAAAAAGGGTGTTCGTGATAGTAGCCTTGTTATTTTGATTAAAAACCCTCTTGATATGACATCTGGGAAATTATACCCCGTACCGTTACAATTAATCTTTTACCCCTTCGAACAATTTTTTTTTGTCAATTTTACCCTTTTTTTAGTTTGACTTCACCCCGCAAAATATTTTTTGAAAGCCAAAATTGTGAACTGGAAAGTTCGATGATAGGTTGTTGGAGTTGCAGATTCTATGAATTATGTGTGACCAAGCTTCACTCTCCCTCTCACCAATCCTCAATGTCATTCAGCGGCCATTTTACTCTTTTTCGCTTCTTCCTCCACACGCACTCATGTATTATGGGGAATCAATTTTCATAAGTATTATACAAAATTATAGTAGATCTTTTGGTCATAAGAACATGAAGGCATAAAGTCTTTGTTCTATTATTTGGCATCTCAATCACAAATCAATGGCAAATACATCCCTCGTTTCATTGTTCAATATCTTTATTTTTTTCTTTTCGGAAGATTGCAATCCAGAAATTAATTCCCTTCATAACCTAATATTTCTCTATAATCCATGATTTTTTCCCTTTTCATACTTTGGGTTCCCTATTGGAGAGAAATTGTCCGATTTAGTCTCCAATGTATGCAAGGATCAAATGTTAACTTTGATGGATGAATAGAAGATGAAAGTATTTGGAAACCTTCCCTCTACCTTTCCGATCAACAATTTTGGTATTCAATTTAGAAGAAAAATATGTGGGGGTGAACTCAAATTACAAAAAGGATAAAATAGACTTTTTGTGTGGTTTGTAGGGGTAAATGGCTAATTGTAGGGGTACGAGGTATAACATCGTGACATCTGTCCTCTTAACAGATGTCATGGACGTTGAGTTAGTTCGATCCTAGTTTGGGTCTTTTCTTGTTTTTTTTCCTTTTTGTTACCAAAATATAATCTTCCAAATGAGCATTGTATGCATATGTACTTGAAAATTGCTTTTGAAACTTCACACAAAACTAAGAAACACCAGAAAAAATGACAAATTTAACTCCAAATTCCATCGATAGTTAACTGCCACCGGTTAAAATCCATCGTCAGTTAACTGTCGATAGGGTTAAAATTGTCATTTCGTGGTGTTTCTTAGCTTTCCTTGAATGGAAAGAAAAAAAATTTCTACATACTCTAGCTGGAAAATGGGCTTTTGTGATAAATATGGCCCAAAGGAAAAAGATATAGAAATGAGCTATTCTTTTTGACAATTGCTTTTCTCACATCCATTGTTTCCTACAAACATATGGAAATAACCAAAAACATTCTAGTGGTAGTTAAATACTGCCGGCTTATGATTAGAAAACCGACAGTAGTTTATAACCGCTGGGTTATTTGGTCATTTTCATGTGTGAAAACATTAGTTCCCTCAATGTCTCTTGGGTCTTTAAAAAATTCGAAAGATAACTGTCGAAGGATATCTACTAACAATATATAAAAGTTAAAGTACAACAAAATTTCATGATCATCCTCTTTAAAACTCATAATCTCCTTGATTTTATGTGCATAATGGTCATTTTACAAAATTTAATTTAATTGCTTTTTAAAAAAACAAATTAATTATGGATAATGATCATCACAAGTGTAACAAATTTTCAGACATAAATATGAAATTAATTAAGTTATTAAAAAGATATTTCGGATAATAATCATCACAAGTCTAACAAAGTTTCTCGGATAACTATGAAATATACTAACAATATATAAAAGTTGAAGTACAACCAAATTTCATAATCGTCCTCTTTAAAATTCATAACCTCCTTGATTTTGTGCATAATGGTCATTTTGGAAAATTTAATTTAATTGTTTTTTAAAAAACAAATTAATAACGGATAATGGTCATCACAACTGTAACAAATTTCCACATATAAATATGAAATTAATTAAGTTGTTAAAAAAATATTATGGATAATGATCATCACAAATCTAACAAATTTTCTCGAATAACTATGAAATCAATTTATTTGTTTTTTTAAAAAAGGACATAAAAACAAACATTATGAAACACGGATATAACAATTTTTCACGCATATTTGTTTTTTGGATGCAAAATTAATAAGTTTTCAAAATATTCTTAATTTTAAAATTTTATTTGTTTTTTTTAATCAACTTACAATACATAAGAAAATTCTTTAAAAAAAATTTAATATATAAAAATATATATCCAATAAAATTTCATATTTATCCTTTTTTAAAAGCCGATATATTATCATGATAATTACGAACGACTATCTTTTCAATTCCACACAACAAATTTAAGTATCTACTTTTACTACTAATCTACTACTACTACTATAATAAGAAAATAAGAAATGAAAAATGTCAATTTCATAACTAATTCTTTTGATTTATCACTTCCAAGCCCAACATTAATTCTCTCAATCTTGCAAATAAAAAATGCCAATTTATTTCATCTTTTTTCTCCTTATCATCTGATTTCCTTTATCTTATATATTTAATTAATTTGTTTTTGTTTATCACTATGAAGCCTACAACTAATTCCCTATACTTTGCAAATATAAAAGTCATTTTGTTTTTTCTTTCTTCTCCTTATCATCTGATACTCTTTATTTGTTAAATAAGTTGCAAAAAAAAAATCCTCGGTCCGATTTCTAATATAACTAGTGCATTTCATGGTCAATTTTCTATTAAATAATATGAAAAAAGTGTATTATAGAATAAATATAGGAAAATAGTTTATATTATTCTTTTATGTCATAAGTTTAAGAAAATAGTTTATTCTGATTTCTTTTAATCTCTTAATCTTACTAATTTGCATATAAGAAAAATTAATAGAAACGATACTTTAATTTCTTCAAAAAAGAAACAATACATTAATGTTAATATTTTTAAAATAATAATTTGTTTTCAAAATTAAATCATATCAACTTTCTCATATGTACATAAAATTTGATTTTGGAGATATAAACACATAAATTCTACAATTAGTGTGGTTTAAACATTTAACAGTATTTTGGAGAAACAATACAATGATGTTGATATTTTAAAAATGATCACGGGTTTTTCAAATTTTATCATATCGACTATCATATATCGTTAAATAAAAAATTTCTTCTTCATATATAAGCTTACAAAATCTTCAAGGAGTGCGGTGAAAATATTTATCGGTGTTTTAAATATAAAATAAAAAGTTATTTAATAGAAGCACTACATTGATGTTGATATTTTGAAAATAGTCATGGGTTTTCAAAATTTTATCATTATGAAAATAGTCACGAGTTTTCAAAATTTTATCGTATCGATTTTCTCATATATGTACGTAAAAATTTATTTAGGCATATATAAGCATATAAAATCTTCAACAGGTGTGGTGCAAACATTGAACGGTGCTTTGCATGTAAAATAAAAAGTTATTCAATATAAACACAATAATAATGTTTATATGTTGACAATATTAATGAGTTTTCACGATTTTATCATATCAACTTTCTCATATATTTAGATAAAAATTTGTTTCTTCACATAAAACACATAAAATCTGCAACGGGTACGGTGCAAACATTGAACGGTGTTTTGCATATAAAATAAATAGTTATTTAGTAAAAACACTACATTGATGTTGGTATTTTGAAAATAGTAATGAGTTTACAAAATTTTATCATATCAATTTTTTCATATATGTATATAAAAAATTATTTATGCATATATAAGCACATAAAATCTGCAACGGGTGCGGTGCAAACATTGAACTATTTTGCATGTAAAATAAAAATTTATTCAATAGAAACACTATTATATTTTGAAAATATTAATGAATTTCCACAATTTAATCATATCAATTTTTCATATATTTACGTAAAATTGTTTATCCTCTCAAAAAGAAAATTAGTTTATTAACTTTCTAAAATTTGTATATAAACATTTGTTTTCGTGTACATTAGAAAATAAAATCCATAACATACGCAATTCAAATTTTTAACATAGTTTACTATATACAAGGAAAAATATATTCAATAAAAACATTATATTGATGTTTATAATTTTCATTTAATATTCTTAAACATTTCATGATATTAATAATGTAATTATTTTTTATATGATTAGTAGAATGTCATGTGACCCGTGCAGAAGCAGGATTTTTTTAAAAAATTAACAGCTCCGGTAAATAACTCCCGGGAGAATATCTTTAAGCGAAAAGCGATATTGAAAATCGGCCAAAGAAATTGGCCCGTGATTGTGAGAAACTCATGTGTCCAAAGCAAATAGGACTAAGAAGACTTTAGCAAGGCATCGAGATTTTGTTTAAGAGTTGAATAACTACCAATAGTTTTTGAAGGAATATTGTCAATTTACATTCCGTAATTTCCCTTGTAATCAGGTACGTAGGTACGCATGTAAGAAGAAAAATTCCATAGTGTCCTAAACGATAATTCATAAAGAAGAAAAATACATGTTTGTATGCAAGTGTTTCACAATCTACCTTCTCTAGATCATGTCTATCAAAATTGCAAAAGTAATTTGAGATTATTACTTAAACGAATATTGAATGTGGTTTCACAACTCATATAACTTATGACCGAGAGCTTTTCGAAGAGTTAAACAAAACTTCTACGCCTAAAGATAAAATTGGGAAGGTAGCACACAACGTGGCAAAAGACATTATAACAATTGTAATTAAAAGTCATTCATGTTTGAAAATAATTCTCAATATGTTTTACATGTTCACAAAATTGATCAAATTTTTTAAATGTTGCTCAATAGTTGGAGAAAGGATACAAAATGTTATTTGAACATAAACGTTTTGCGATAAAAGATCAAAATAACAAAGAAATGATCATAAGTCCGATAAAAGAAACATGTTTTGCGCTATAGATTTGATGTAGATTGAACATACTACTGTTAATGGAGATGTATGCGAAGAACTACTTAACATCCATAAAAAAATGTGATTTTTCTTCCATGTACCATGCTAAAAAAAAATTTAGCGCAAATAATTTTTGCAAACGTGACAATTATCGTAAAACATTAAAGTGTAAGTCTTTATATTTTTATCAATAAAAGTAATAAAAGTTGTAATTTTTTTTCAATTATCTAAAAAATTAAGTTATTTGATTGGTAAGAAAAGATAAAATTATAACAAAAAAGCTTAAGTGAATGGTAAAATTGAGAGTAAAAATGTTAAAACTTAAGATTTATATTTATATATAGACACACACATTTGAAAGTTCTAATTAATGAATTAAAAGGTAAAATTAGAAAGAAAAACGTCACACTAAAATTTTGTATCCTTCATATATAAGTACAGATAAGGAGTAACAATTATCATCTTATGAATAATGAAACTCACTTGAGTTGGTCGGATGATATTGCACTTGGAGTGTGCCCTCGTCAAAATCTTATGTTGGATGAGTGGGCTAATTTAGATTTTTAAAAAAAGAATAAAAATCTTACTAATACTGAGTGGAAAACATTCTTGCGGCAGTAGTATCAACTACAAACCTTTATCACGACTAATTCCTATTACGTTCTTTTTTTGGTCAACATTACTGCTATTAATACCACTTATAGGACCATATGATCTAGTGAATTTGACCATCACCTGCCATTTTTTACTTTCATAACAAGTAGTGTTGTTTTTAGCTAAAAGAAAACAAGTTGTGTCGTTTTAAATATAAAAATTGCATCAGAATCCAGAGATGATGCAAGAAGAACATCCATGCATAATGAATCTAGCTGCCATATATAATTAAATTAAATATTATGATGGTAAACGAGACAGGCACACCCGTGCGAAGTAGTAGACACATGCTTTACATAATAAATAATCGACAACTTTGGTCATAAGTATTATGAAATTTCTCCTTTGATCCAGTCCATCCTAATCATTCTGTTAGTTTGAATGATGAAAGCAGATACATGAATCACTTTGTTGTTTGAATGAAATTCATGGTTGAAGACAAGCGGGTTTTCATGGAATGATGCATTGTATATGGAGCAGCCTTTTAACGATAAATAGTGGTTTCTTATCCAATTGATTTAATTATATTTTACTATTACAAAAATATTAATACTAGCTACTAGTTTTTTTTAAAAAAGAATACTAGCTACTAGTAGTTTATTGTATTCAACACTATGAAATGCATATTCCTCTCAAAAAACTATGAAATACATCTTTATTGTATACATGACCAAACAAATCGACGATCAGTGTACCTCTTGTAATATCGTGTATTTGGATTTTTACAAAAAATCATAGATTTCATTATCTTTTGAGGCAAATAGTCATTTTCGTCTTTTAATAACAATGAGTAGTCTTGGTAGTCTTTCAATGTACTAAATTTTAAAATAGTCTCTAGTTGTATACTTCGTTTGTTAAAATAGTCTCTGAAGTCTCTAAATTTGAAAATTATTTTTAATTTGTTCTTTTTGATTTTATATATATGAAAGACTATTTTGACGAACAGAATGCTTAATGAGAACTATTTTAGAATTTCGCTATATCGAAGGACTATTGTGATTGTCCGTTAAACATTCAGGACGAAAATGACTATTCGTCTTTATCTTTTGGAAGCATTTTTTTAATCTCATATTATGTGTATATATATGTATGTATAAGAGTATTTGTGTGTGTAATATAAAGGTTAAATACTTCTTTTGGTTCTTTAAGTTTGACAAAAATACTGAATTAGTACTTTTAGTTTTTTGAGTTTCAAATATATCCTTTAAGTTTTTTTAATTTTTCAAATAGGTACTTTAATTTGTTAATTTAATGTACCTATTTGAATTTTTAAGTTTCAAATAAATCATTAAAAGGGTAAAAGTGCATTAAATTAAACACTTAAAGGATCTATTTAAAACTTTAAAAACTTAGAGTCCTAAACTCAAGTTTTTTGTCAAACTTAAATGGCAAGAATATATATTTAGCCTAAAATAAAGTAAAAGGCAGTCAAAAATAAAACAATGTAGATGGAAAGAAGATAATAAAAAAAAATCTTAGACTCTAGACAAAAAAAAAAAACTTAGACTTGATGAATCATCCAAACAAAACCTAGAGTTTCATTAGCTTCTCATAAAGAAAGAGTTTCATTACCCTCTCGTTAAAATATGATGTGACTCCAATAATTTACTCAAAAACAACTGTCTATGTCTCCTAGGTCCATGAGTGTTATGTTTAAGGAGATTGGTTTTGCCATCTAAAAAGGTCTAGCTGCGCAGCTTGTTGTTCGTTTGTTTTATATTCTAAAAAAAGAAAAAAAACTATTCTCTTTAATTCTTGTGTTTCTCGCTCATATCACTAAGCCGGAATATATCTCGATGCTTGCAATTGTAGTTCGTGTAGTTCAGATTTAAACTATTTTTTTTATCTAACTGTTGAGATTTGAAAAAACTATAACTCATATAAATCGAATTGTCTATGCTCGCTAACTATATATGTGACTACAAAAATCATTTGATATTAAGGAATTACAATCTTCATATGAGGAGATAAAAATGTTTGCTATATTATTAATGTTCAACATTATGAACAAGAAATTTGCATGTTTATACAACTTAAAATGAATGAATTGTTCAATGAAACAACTTAAAGAATAAAAACAAATGTAAGTGAATAATAAGTACAAATTAATGAATAAAGGCTTGTTTGAATCAAATATTTGGAAGTGAGTTGTTAGCTTTGAATAAAGACTTGATGATTTCCAACACCTTCAAGGGAAACGGAACTCATCAAAAGTTGCTCTAGATATTCAGAACCCAAATCTTCCAACACCAACACATTTTGAGCATTGTTCAACACCACACTCTTGGAATCCCTTTTACCCTTTTTACTACTAGTCTTAGACCTTGTTCTCAAGACATGCATTCTTTTTAGTTCCAATAAAGGTGAGCAACCACGATTTAACAATGTCTTAAAATTCATGTTTTGAAGAGACTCCTTCACAACATGCTCGGAGAAGTTAAGGATAGCCCTATATCCTCGTGTTAAGAATGCTGCTTGGTCATAAGCTAAAGCAGCTGCTTCAGCTGTATCAAATGTTCCAATCCACACTCTAACACCATTCCTTGTTGTGTCCCTTATCTCTGCTGCGAATTTTCCCCACGGTCGTGTCCTTACTCCTCTATAGAGCCTCTTCTCTCGTTTTGTTGGATTCACGTGTGATTGGTTTGTGCTTTTACATGGTTCTGGATTTAGGGTTTTTGGAAGAAGTGATGGTGGTGAGTTTTCTTCTTCAACGTGGCCATTGTATGTAATATTGGATGTGAGTTCTTGTAAATCCATTTCACAACTAGACGATGAAGAATTGGAGTCAATGTTGTTGAACATAAACAATTCTTCCCATGAAATATCAAATAAATTTGCGGAAGAATAAAAATCCATTCAATAAGACTATAAAAAATATCTTGATCTCTCTCTAGATTTGTATAGATCAAAATATTTTACCGATTTAAATGAATAAATATATTTTCTTTAGTAAAAAAGCAAAGAAATCTTTCTCTCGATCTATATGTATGTGATAATTTTCGCTTTATGCATGGAAGATTTGAATGATTTGCACTTGTGTATATATAGAAGGGAAATAAATGCATACGTATTGAGAGAGAGAATAACCAAATAGCTTATTATTAAATAAAACCGTTCAAAATGGAATGGAATTAACTAGAGAAAAGTTGGTTATAAGAATTGGAGAAAGAGGGTGGCTTTGAATTTTTGTATTACAATGGTACTTTTTTTTTTTTATTCTTTCTCTCTTATGATTAGCAACACATGTGTATAGATTATGACAAAAGGTTTAAATAAAAATAAACGATTGGACCTATTCATATTTGATAGGATAGAAAGTATGCGCACGTGGAGTCAAACAATGTATTTTCGAAGACTGTTCAATCCCGGCCCAAGATTCAGAACACCAGTTATAAGAAGCATTTTATATTCTTGTAAAAAAAAAAAAAAGAAGCATTTTTATATTATTAATTAATTGATATGTAGTTTATTATTTTATAAGGATTTTCCTTTTTGAACAATTATAAGATTCCCCTCAAAAAATTATAAAGATCTACCAACATAGTCATGTAAATATACAACTCGTTGATAGTTTTACGAACACTTTGTCAAAAAAAATGTTTAATGATATTAAAATATAATATAAGGATTAATGTTTGAACTTTGAATTTTGCACTTCTTTTTTTTCTTGATTTTATTTTGGGTTGAAGAAAGCAGGGTTGATGATGAGGAAGATGAAGATGTTGATCAATCTTTTAGGTTTTATATTTTTGTAATTAAAGAAGTTTTAAAAAATAGGATGATCATATGTGGTGTGGCAACTCAACATTTTTTGAATAAAAAATGAAAAAATAATTTATTTTTGCAAGTTTTGAAAGATAAAGGACTTGAATAAGAAAATAAAAAGATAATAGCTTAAGTGTTACAAATAAATAAGATAAAAGACAATTGGATTAATTTGCCTTTAATTTTTTAAATTTTTTTCAATAATACCAACAATATAACATTCTTAAAGACAAATATATTTAAGGGTATAACTGGAATAATAAAAAATTCAACCTTAAAAAATGTATTTCTTTTATATAATAATGTTATAGATAAATCCTCATACAGAACATCAATGTTAAGTTTGAAATCTAATTTGTCGTGCTCCACACTAGGTAGTAGGGATCAAAAAAAATGGTATCGAGCTAGGGATCTGTATGATAAAATTTACCACAAACGCAAGACACATACAGTAGAAACTCTATAAATTAATAATGTTAGGATTGGAGAAATTTATTAATTTAGAGAGTTATTAAGTTATC
>Ga0315915_1003686_pt1 | contig 19405 bp, 8 predicted proteins | sample MpolbnodulesMG_FD_207738 | JGI IMG/M metagenome (GOLD analysis project Ga0315915, IMG submission 207738) | Medicago polymorpha root nodule microbial communities from Los Angeles, California, United States - branched nodules | ecosystem: Host-associated > Plants > Roots > Nodule | place: USA...
GTGTGTGTATATATTTGCTAGGTTGAAGAAAGAAAATAAAAATATTTAGTATCATTAAATGACAGCGTGAATAAAAATATTTGTGAGGTTGTGATGATTAAACGATATTGAAATTAAATATATAAGTGGTAAAAAAAAAAATTCCTTTGTAAAAAAGGTAATAAAATTAAATGGAACCTCCTTAAAAAAAAATTAAATGGAACGGTTAAAAAAAATTAAATGGAAGAAAAAAAACATATTGAAATATAATATTAAAAAATAAACGAAAAGGTTCCTAACGTGAATTGAAGAGAGATGCTTGTGAAATAAATTGTTGAGAAGTAGTTTTTTGAAGTAGCATTCAACAACTTTTGGCCAATGCTCATTCCACTCAATTTTATGCATTAAAAAAAGTACCTTTTTTGGTAAGTACTTAATTGATATTGTATTTGGCCTAACTTCTCCTTAAAAATGTAGAGAAGTTGAAAAAAAACCCGGGTCAAACGGTATCTTAATCTCCCACAACGGCAGTGTAGAAGCAACTGAATTTGGGAGAAAAAATTGTAAAATAGTTAAAAATAAAAAAATTGGAAAATAGTTAAAAGTTTTTAAAAATATTAAAATTGAAAAATAGTTAAAAAAATCGGTGAGGTAGCACAAAACCAAGCAACACTAAAAAAATTTATATGCATTAGCGTAACAAAAAAAAAGACAGCAGACATAAAATATTACTCTAAACGTTAATGTGTGTGTATATTCGTGAGGTTGAAGAAAGGAAATAAAAATATTTGGTATCATTAAATGACAACGTGAATAAAAATATTTGTGAGGTTGTGATGATTAAACGATATTGAAGTTAAATATATAAGTGATAAAAAGATAATAAAATTCCCTTAAAAAAAATAATAAAATTGTATGGAACCTCCTTAAAAAATTAAATGGAACAATTCAAAAAAATAAAATAAAATAAAGTTAAATGGAAGAAAAAAACATATTGAAATATAATATTAAAAAATAAAAGGAAAAGTTTCCAACGTGTGTTGAAAAGAGGTGCTTGTGAAATAAATTGTCGAGAAGTAGTTTTTTAAAGCAACATTCAACAACTTTTGGTCAAAGTTCATTCCATTCAATTTTATTTATTCAGAAAAAGTACTTTTTTAGTAAGTTCTTAATTGATATTGTGTTTGACCTAACTTCTTCTTAAAAATGTAGAGAAGTTGGAAAAAAGTCGGGTCAAACGATACTTTAATCTCCCACAACGACAATGTAGAAGCAACTGAATTTGGGAGAAAAAAATTGAAAAATAGTTAAAAGTTATTAAAAATATAAAAATTAGAAAATAATTAAAAAAAATTGATGAGGGGTAAAATGGGAAATATGGCAAAAAATTAGTGATGTGATAACAAAGAGGTTGCATCAATTAGAAAATTACTAAAATGCCCCTCTTGAGGGCAAAAATGAAAAAACATAAGGCATCTATTTTAATAGTTTGTTAGTAGATGCTAACACGTAGGCTAGTAACTAAACATGGTAATTATGTCGCAAAAGCCATGTATTTACATTCTTTTGTTTTTAGGGAAATTTATTTACATTCTTAAAAATAGAAAAATTGCTATTTTCTAAACTTGTCACCGATATTTTAAAAAAAATGCCAGCACGTACGCTAGTAGCTAAGCATAGTAATTATGTCTCAAGCCATGTATTTACATTCTTAAAAATACAAAAATTGCTATTATCAATACAAATAAATTGTTTTTAAATTCATTAATATGTGCCCTTAGGAAAGTATGATTGACTTGTTTTAAATGATAAGTTTGTTTTAAAAAAAAATAGATATCAATTGATATGTAACTGCCTCATATTAATTTAGAGTATTTCTGGTTAAACTATAAATTTAGAATACACAAATTAATTTATAGATCTAAAATGAATTTTTCAAACAAATTTTGGTTTAGTTTATAAATCAATTGGCTTTTTAAATCAAACAAGCCTGATGCCTAATCAGTTATTTATCAATGTTATTTCCATATAATTTCAGCTGTTACCTATCTAGTAGTAGTACTAACCCAACAGAGATCCATTAGGGCGAAGAAAAAAAAAACTACATCTCTACAGTGTTGAAACTTTGGAAGGATATACAAAATACAAATTTGTGAGCTCTAGAAAACAAAACAAAACAACATTTTCCACCATGTAAATCCCACAAAGGGTTGGCTTGACTAATTCCCTTGTTTGGCACTGCTCTTTTTGCCTTTCTTTTGTTTTTGCTTCAATTGAGCAAGTCCAGCTGCAGTTATCTTCACATTACCAACAATTGAAGCAACTAATTCAGGATCAGTACAGGCTTTCATCAACTCCTTCTCTCGATTTGTTGCTTCTGACATGTGGCTGAATAGGTTCATTGCAGTTTTTGCAGCTGTACAATCAAATGAGGAAAAAAAAGAAGTTATGGCGACATCTTGAAATAAGATACCTTTATTCCGGGAATCTGTTACTGCATAAACTAAGGTAACGAAGAACATAGAGACTGATAAATGGAGATGATTCATTTTCATAAACAGTGTTTACTACTCATCAATTACGAGGAGCAAAAAGCGGAAGCAAGAAAATTAGATTTCTATGATTTCCTTCGACTTGGTCATAACAAAAGAAGTTTTAAGCAGAAATATGATCAATTGATGATGAAAAAATGAATATAAAATAAACAGACCTTTCCCTTTCTTCACAGGTCCGGGAATTATCTTCACTCGATACTTGTAAGATTGAACTGCATTGTATGGACCACATACGGGAACAGCATACAAGAGAATGTCATTTGGGAGTGGATTCCCTGTTAGGTAATCCACATCATTCAGTTTTTCTTTCTCTTCTTCTCCTATTTCATTAATATCATCTTCTTCCATTGCCACTCTATCTTCTAATGACAAGTTTGAAGCACTCATGTTTGGATTTTCTTCAGCTTCACTGGTTGCATGACTGTGCAACAGATCATTTGGTTGCTCCTTACAATCCCGAGATAAATGACCTACTTTCTTACACTTGTAACATATTTTTGGAGCATCTATAGGACCTGCCAGAATCAACATTATAATACAGTAAACAAGTTAAGGAATTAATAACTGCATTAATTGACACCTCAATTGGTTTACTGTCTAATTTACAATGAAGTTTATATCTCAGTAATCAGGTAATAGATACGAGGCAGTGCCACATTGAGTTATAAACATTAACAGCACATGAAAAGGAAATAAACCAAGCTTGTTCACAACTCAACTCTTTGATTGCTTCAGAGTTTGGTTCATGAACAACAATTTTATCAAATTAACCTTATTAATTATAGGTGTATTCACCATTATCATAAATACAAAGTGAAAGATAACGACTTAGAAGTGATGCGCATAATTTAACTATAGGGTACGATTGGACATGCTACATTGAAAGATAATGACTTAGGAGTGATGCACATAATGATTTAGAAGTGATGCATTGAAACAAAAAAAATGACACTTGTTTTAAAACCTTTTTTCTTTAGAAATGACACTTATTACGGGACAGAGAGAGTATTATGCATGTCCATGCTAAAATATTACATATAGAATAATATGCATGTCCATGAACCTACTATACCGAGTTTGTGAGCTAGCTCAACTAAAATGAGCTCATTTTCCTAAATTATTCAAGCTTATTTGAGCCAAGCCCAATCCAAACAAATTGGTTCATACAAAATTCAAGCTAAACATTAAGGTAACCCAATTTAAATCAGAACAAAATTCCTATTGGCTCAGCACATTGTCAGCAATACTGGTTATGAAACTTAAGAAAAGCTTACCACTGTCAGATTTTTTCCCTTTGTCCGAGGCTTCATTTACAGACAATGTCTCTTCCTTCTTGATTGGTTTTCCAGAAGACTACAAATACACACCAGCTTTAAAGTTAAATCAACAAAATTTCATCCATGGATATAAAAAGATGCAATAATCAATTCAAGGCTGTAATATGTTGCTGAGAATATCCTTGGTGTGGCATTTTAGTTCTTACACACTTCTACTATCTAATTTAAAAGCTTTTTAGGGAATATTAGTGTAATATAAATTTAACATCTATAGAACTCATCTTAGCAGGTACGATGTTTTGACCAGACACAATAAAACTTCAAATTCAAATATTAGATATGAAACACAAGACAAGCAAGCTAGAGTACTCACAGCCAATAATGACATTCGGATGCTCCTTTCTTCCTCGTCTTGGTCAGCATACTTCTCCTTTATCTTCTTAAGTTTTCCCTTTTGTCCACGGCTGATTTTTTTACCACCACCGGTCTTCAAATTTTCAGCATCTTTTGCATGCAGATCACCAGAAATATCTTTTAACTTTGATTTGTCCTTTCCATGTCCATCGCTTGGATGTGCTTCTCCATGTTTCGGTTCATTTTTAAGCTTTCTTCTCTCAGCTTTTGATATATACGGTTTATCCCTTACTGCAGGTTTGCTTGGTTCGTTATGGTTCTCACTGCTTAAATCAAGCTGAGTATTCTCAGCTTCATAACTTTTATTTGATTTGGCAACAGATCCAAGTCCCAAAGCTCGATCAAGAATTTCCTCAAGCTGAGGGGAGACAGATGCTAAGCCATTTCCACTGAAGTCGGATAATTTCTCACTATCAAGCATATTGTTTGTACTTGTATCTTTTGCAGAAAAATCATCTGAAACTGTAGTTTTGGCATTAATTGCAGCCAAACTAGTTTGAGACGTGTCTGCAAGCAAGTCTTCGGAGGGTATGGGTGAATCTGCAGATAGATTACCATTCTTTTCCGAGTCTGCAACAGTTTCTCCATCAGCAACATTCTTCTCAGAATCTGAATCAGATTGTTCTTCAACAGGGCCAGTTTCTACATTATCATCTACTGTTTCCTCCTCTCCTCTTACTCTCCTTTCATTTAAATGTGATCCCAATGAACTCTCATCCAAGCGAAATAGCAGGCCAAAACCCATGATAAGGGGGTGTGGTGGAAGATAATTTTTCTTTCCTCGTATCATGAAACTCCCTACTGTCAGATATTCCCCAGTAGGAGCAGTTTTACTAACCTGATGAGGATAGACCCACCAAGCACTGGTAACAATTTTTGAATCCCATGCCTGGCTATGGCAGACCTACATTCCAAGAAGATACGGAGAAGGTAATGGTTAGCAATTGTGTTAGGAAAGCTGGTCCCTGCAATGGCTTTTATTGTAAGAAGTTTGGAGCAATTACTTACAACTGCTCCCGAAAAGATTAAAACATAACTGCTAGAAATGCCAATAAAGTGATAAATAGACTTATTGGGAAAAACACAAGTCCCACATCGGATAGATAAGACTCATGATAAGAGTTTATAAAGAGGAGGCACTACTCACCTTATGAACCGGTTTTGTACGGATGAGTTAGGCCCCAAATTTCAACATGGTATCAGAGCTAGTAGAATTCAAGGGCCACCTGCCTATCCACGCACCAAGCCCAAAAAGAATGCTGGGCGTAAGGGATGTGTATTGGGAAAAATCCAAGTCCCACATCAGATAGGTAAGACTCATGATAAGAGTTTATAAAAAGGAGGCACTCCTCGCACCTTATGAACCGGTTTTGTAAGGATGAGTTAGGCCCCAAATTTCAACAAGGCTAACATAACATTGTTTTTTCTGATACTTCTTTCCATAAAATTTGTCTCTAAGGCCAACATCCGTTACAATTTGATTTAGTTCATGAACATAGAAGAGAAAATTTAGATGCAACATAGTATGGAAGAGTGTTAAACATACTGTGAAACATCCTGCTTGGTTTATGAACCGGTTTTGTACGGATGAGTTAGGCCCCAAATTTCAACATGGTATCAGAGCTAGTAGAATTCAAGGGCCACCTGCCTATCCACGCACCAAGCCCAAGAAGAATGCTGGGCGTAAGGGATGTGTATTGGGAAAAACCCAAGTCCCACATCAGATAGGTAAGACTCATGATAAGAGTTTATAAAGAGGAGGCACTCCTAACACCTTATGAACCGGTTTTGTAAGGATGAGTTAGGCCTCAAATTTCAACAAGGCTAACATAACATTGTTTTTTCTGATACTTCTTTCCATAAAATTTGTCTCTAGGACCAACATCCGTTACAATTTGATTTAGTTCATGAACATAGAAAAGAAAATTTAGATGCAACATAGTATGGAAGAGTGTTAAACATACTGTGAAACATCCTGCTTGGTTTAGGGTCAGCGGCGGAACTGGCTGCGTAGGTTTGTGATTCTTGATAACTGTACTAGAAGCTCCATGCAGTTCAGCATGCACATACCTATAACATTGTATAACAGAAAGAGAATAAGAAATACCAACAGATCTTTTTTTCACAGGGAGGCATTTGTAAAATATGATAATATCCTAGAGCAATTTTACTGAGACATGAATTTCCAAATCCTAGAGCAATTTTACCATTGAAAAACATAAAGAAAAAAACTATTTGAGGATATAAATAAAAGAGTAAAAGAGCACAATGAGTTATTTCCTACGAGAGAAAAGAAAAAAAAAAATTCAAAGTAGCACCGCTCAATAACCTCTTTGTTTGCATATTCACCGAAGGCAAACATATAAATAATAGATATTAGCTGAGAACCACAGAAGCTACAAAAAATCACTTTATACCATAAAACATGTCATGAAATAGATGTCCTTCAAAATTTGAGGGTTCCTCTCCAGTCATAGGCACTAAATAGGACCCAGCCAATGGTAACTTCTCTCCTTAAAATCTCCTAAAATTGGATACAAAAAAGGATGTTTCACAATATGTCTACATATCATATGACACCATGAAGAATGCCATGCTGAGCTAAAGGATTCGGTAAGACATGAGTGTTATCTCAAAATACAAATCATCCCAAAGTTGGATTCGTAAACTCCTAGAATTAGAGTTGGGTCACCCGATCGATGAAGACTCGAACCGAACTCGCCCATCCGGCGAGAATGTCGTTGCGCGGGGATGCGATTAGCCAAGCTGGGGCAAACAAAGCCGTCCCCTTACCGGATTAGGAATGCGAAGGCCTGTTAAACACAAACCCACAAGGCGAGAGTTGTCTCTTATATCCACTAGTCAAGCCATATCACTATCCAATATGAGACTCTCAACACCCTCTAATGCCATGCCCAAGACCAAACATCTCGAGTGTGACCAGGGATTGTATAACTGATGGCCTAATGGATCTAAGATAGACTCTAATACCATATTAGAATTTGGATTAGACCTAATTCAATCCCAAAAGATTGGCTAGTAACTTTGTAAGGTGAAGGTTGTCCTAAACTATAACAAAGAAAAACAATATACACAACCTTCCCCTTCCATGAACTGACATCCCCTATTTTCCTCATAGGCTTGCAACAGATTTTCCAACTAGAAATACAATCCCTAATTCACAGTTGGTATTCTTACTGCAGACAAAAGTTTCTCACGAATATCTCAATTTTGTATTAAACATCGTAGGGACCTGGGATCTTGAAGAAGCACTCAGTTTTTCGTAATCATGTATGCAACACTTTGGCATTAAATGTAAGGTTGTTTTAGAAAAAGATATTAACATATTCTTCAAATGATTTGAAGACAAGTAAAAAATTTAAGTATCACCCATTGAATCAAAGATAGAAACCAAATTAATATTACTTTTGTCATTACTGAATAATTTCTATTGTCAATGTTTAAGTTTTAGCCATAGGAAAAGGAATTCGAAAAAATATGATACAACAAGAAATACTCACAGATCTCCTTTTGACATATAACGCTTTACTATCATCTCATTTTGCTGGGCATCACGTCCACTGATAACCAAATAATTCTCACTGCTAATGAACCAATTAAATTTCTCAAACCAGTGAACTTTGCGCATATGTGAAATTGAGGCAACAGTTTTTTCCTGGATAAAAATTAGTTAAAAAATTAATATAATTAATCAGCAGTCAGAAAGAAACAAAAAATGAAAAATTAGACAGGTAGCTTACATAATTAAATTTGTTTTAAATTAACATATTCACTGTTTTACATTAACAGCATCGTTCTAATAGTCAGCAGAAATTCAGCTTAAACTTATATTCCCTACCACAAATAGAAAATCCACTAAAGTAACCAATTTGTAGTACACATGATAACCATAAATATAACAATGTCGTGACCAAATAAACTTCTTAGATGTTGAAAGGAGGTGAACTCTTACTCTCCAAAGCCTGACTCTGTTTCATCCTATAAGGATATAACCATTGACCATATATTTACTTTTTTGCAAGTTTCTTCTTTCAATCTATTTATACAGATAGCAATGTCCTAATCATGTTTCAATCTGCAAATACAATCTATAATCACCTGATTAAGCTGTAGGCGAGTCTTTCTCTCTGCAGCTTTAAAAGCTTTTTCATGGGCAGTTATAGTCTTTTCCTGTTTGCTCTCCTGTTTTTTCTTCAGTTCATACCACCTCCGAGCATTGGCATGTGCCGAGAGAGCTAAATCAACTTCAACCTTGAACACAACATACTATCATTACTAATGGTATTCATCCAAGGCGGAACACTACAAAAATCCACATATTTAAGAAAACCAGAAACGCAACCAGTGATGTAAAAGGCAATGCAAAATTAAATTGATGAAAAATTTAAGACAATGGTTTATTGACATATACCCTTCTATAAGAATGGGACATAAGGTACCAGAAAGCATATGTGAGATGTTTCTCCAGTAATTTTTTTTATTCCTTATCATGTTATGTTTGGTTAAAAATCATATAATCATATTATAATGGTAGATAAATAGTTCAAGAAAGACAACTATTTGCATGTTTGTATATGCATATTAACCAAGGTGTCTTAAAGGATTTGTAGGCCAGAGAAATTGGTTTGAAGGTAGTAGCATAACTGAAGAACATAAGAAAACTTTCACAAATGAAAACCCATATTAAACTTTTGGGGCAACGTGCAACCTATGCTACACTGAAGCACACTTAATTGGAGAGTAACACACATATTTCAGGAGGTTCCTATGGCACAACACTTGATTTGGGATAAAAAATAGACGTACACTAATGAATTTTTACGGAAATCTCTATGCTGAGGGATTAGGCAGCTTTACCCCATTCATTTTCTCATTTTGCATGGTTGTTTTCTCCTATATTCTTTTTATTTAGGATTAGGATGATTCATTGTTCTCCCTTCTCTTTGTAACTATTTCTATTTCTAATTGCATTCAAAAATAAATAGACATAAAGAACCTTATCTGCAGGGAGTGTCTTCTCATCATCATCCATTTCATCGAGATTGTTGCTCAACAGTAAAGTCATGCCATTTCTTTCAAGATGAAGCTTGTCAATAAGACCAGCTACTGGGTTTCCAGCTTTCTTTTCTTCCTTCACCATCCGAGCAAGGTCATCCCAACTCATACCCTTAGCAAGAGATACACGAACCGCTAATATAGCAGCATCTACATCTTCTAAGTTATATTCTATCAATTCTGCCATTTTAATACAGTTATCAGCTTCTTTCCTCAAAGTGTGCACTCGATTTTCCTATACCATAAAAACAAATAACATTATTTTGTAAACATGCCTGCACTATTGAGTATCAACTATCAACAACATTAGAACAAAAAAAAAAATGGTTTCTGACTTTCTCAACTTCATATGAATACTCAAGGTTCTGGTAACTATGTGTATTATTACAAGAAACTATGACAACCAAGATATTTGGATATAAACAAAAATGGAATGGAGATGATATGAGTATAATTTGAAGAAAGATTACAAATGATTCAGTTGATTTTCCAATCATACAAGTGTAGTAGTTTGGACATGGGTACCAACCTGATCGTTGCGTATCTTATTAAGTTTCTGAAGAGCCGAGTTCTCTTTAGCTTTGTGCTGTTGTTCAGACCTTTGACTCTCAATTTTGCTGTAGTATTCATCCAAGGCTAAATCAAATGTCTCAAACTTTGTATGATCCCTTGACTTAAACTGGTTAAGTAAGATGGGGCAGAACTCATCATAAATCTGCATCAAATGACACAAGTATTTATACAATGAATATCACAAGACCATATGAGTAAGATATTTTGTCCCTTATTCTCATTCTCCTCATATTCATGATGCTACTTTAATTATAGAGAAGTAGAAGATAACCTGTTTAAGACTTTCTGATTGAGATACAGAAGAATCCTTCCCCAAAATTTTGTTTTGCATCAAAATGTATCCTTCTGGAACTATTTCACCTGAAATGATATCCTGCATCCAATCTTCGAACTTTGCAACAGCTTGGACCAAAGCCTGAACAGTGGCATCATCCCACACTTTATCTTTGGGTACTTTTTCATTGGGGATTAAACCGGCATCTAATATCATGTGCTCAGACAGTGCAGGTCCATAACCGAGTGCCTCCCCAAGGATAATTTTCAAAGTGGCATATGACTTCCCACCTTTTTTGGATCCCTGCTTCTCTTTTTCTACATTGGAAACATCAGTTCCATTTCCATTGGCCTTAACAGCCTCATCATTGTCATCTTCCTTGGAAGATGTTAGGGCTGTCTGCAGCTTTGTTGTAGTTGTTCGCTCAAAAACTCGACAACTTTCTACAGGATAACGATGGCGTGACATGATTGCAAGCCCCTTATCATCATCCCTGTTAATGATAAATTGCTTTAATTCCTCTTACTATAGAAATACAGATGTTCAAAAGATATGAACAGATAAATTAAATTAAATAGTCAGATCACTCTAATAGTAATCTAACCCCAATAATATAGATAAACAAGTAAATGCATTTTAAAAGTAGATTGAAACAATTTCAATTGTCTAATTTTAAATACAAAACTCAAGCATAATATGCCAAGCCAACTAGCTCGATTTGACATGACCAAGCAAAAAACTTCCACACTAAAAGTGTGCCACATATGAAATCAATCAAGACAGTTTCCGCATCCTCTCTAAGTATACTTATTTCCTCTCTAAACAAATTCTTCTTTCATGAAGTAAATAAATTGTCAAAATCCTATCATAATTAAGCTAGAAAAAAGATTAGCAAAGTTGTTTGTTGGTATTCTATACAGCATATATATAAACCAAACAGAAATTAACAAATGGAAATTAAAGAGCATGATAGATAACAGTAGTAACCTGTGAGAACGAAGTAGAGTCAAGACAGTGAAACTAGAATCCGTGAGGATGACGTTGCCTTGAGCATATAGCTCTAGTATAACATAGTTTGCATTCTCCCCAAGTCCGAATTGAAATAGAACAATCTGTAACAAATTTTCAAACAAAAGTTAAAACATTTATTTACAATTCAACAAAAATAACAAGTGAAATAAAAGATGGTTCAAATTGAAGATTATACCCGATCATACCCAAGTTGTCGCACATCCTCAAGCCTTCTAGTTCGAATATGTTTCCTCAATTTAAGTGTAAAACCAGAAGGAGTGTTGCTTTTGTCACTACAAACAGCAAAAAAAAAAAGAAACAACCTTTTCAAATTCCAATTCTATAACAATAACATTAACATCAACAACATTTTAGCTCTGCATGGATAAACAACTCAATCCAAAATCGATGTTCATTTAATAAAAGAAATCGAAAAAAAATGAGAAAACTATGATTACCGCATATAGACAGTAGTGTGCAATCTAGCACCACTTTCCATGAGCAACAAAACCTTCTCGCTCTCACCAGATTCAGTCATTCCACTACTATTCATAAGCTTGAAAACGTACGTCTGAAAAAAGCACAAAAAAAATTCGCTTATAGGTTTGCGTTTACGATTGCGATGGTGAAATTGAATTGAAAAGGGAGAAAGGTTAAAAAGGTTAACGAACCTTGGGAGTGAGATCATAAACATTGGAACATCGCATTCCGATTAAACGTCGGAGACATTTCACTTCGGCCGCCACATCCGCCGTGTTCATACGAACCTTCACCATCGCTGCCGATGATGATGATACTGTGAATTTGTTAGGGTTTGGTTTTCGGTATGAAAATTAGGATGAAAGAAGAAGAAAATGAGGTTACGTAATTTTAATATTGTTATTATATATATAATTTTTTGAGTATTATTTTTCCCAGCATATTGCCTTCATGTAAAATTTTCAAAAATGTTCATTTGTAGTTCGGATTACGTAATCCAGATTGCATTAACACCATGAAAAAAAAGGGTCTAAATGATGTAATTTTTGATTTTGAAGACGGAGTTCCGTAAGAAGTCACTTCTAAGAGAGTGCGTCTTGATCATAAAAACACAAGGATGAAAGCTAGGAAGATTAATATTGTCTTTAAAATGACTATCAATGTTACAAACATGTTCAGAATTGGTGTTGGTGTTGTCCGGATTACGTAATCCAGATTACATCAGCACCGTGAAAAAAAGGGTGTTTAGGGGGTGTTCGGATTATGTAATCCGAAAAAATCATGTAACGCGCCCTATTTTTTGAGATTTCCGGATTACAAAATCTGGAAAAATCCGTAACCTATTTTTTCACCCTTTAACAAAGGAAAACACGATTTCAGGTTATAAAATCCGAAAAATTCAAAGACATTTTTGGAAAAAATAGAGTGCGCGAGGAAAGCAATAAGGTGGGAAAAGTAAATCTCTAATTTTTTTTGAGTTGGAATTGGGAATGTTTGAGCCCGAATGGAAGCTTAGGAATCAAGTAGGTTTGCTTGTTTGGATGACCAAATTATATTTTCTGTTAAAGAAATAAAATGTTTTTACATATATCTATATAAAGCATAGATACTCCAAATATAAAGATGAATCCGTATCGGACATGTATTAGATACCGATATATCGAGGATATTCGCAGATATTTATCCAGAGTATCAGAGTTAATATTTTAATTTAAAATATATATTTTATCATATACTTATAAATACTCGAGAGATGCACACATACATTTATAAGATACTTCAGAGATACGTATCTTTAAAAAAATAAAGGTTAACAAGTGAGACTTTGCTCTGACTATTCATGTAAGATTTTTACATGTCATAAAACTATTTACACGTAAGTATAATAGGATCGTTTCCACATGGAGTTGCGTATATCTTAAGCATTTTAACGTCATTTATCATATTAAGTGTTTGGGTATAAAGTGTTTGTTTGTATAAAACTATTTTTAACTATTCGACATAAAAGTAAAACGAGACGAGATAGGGCTATTTCGCTTGGGGTCTGAGACATCAACAAAGCGTAACAGCTGCAATCTCTCGATCAAATAACGAATTCTAGCTTTTTAAACGATATTATCACAATCACTCGACAATATCATTCGTGTCCAAATGATATCGTTATTTCTAAGGGATTGTTTAGATGTCGATTTCCCAAACATTTCAACGATCACAAAGTCAAATGGATCGTTTAATCGACGATTTCCCAACCTATTAAACGACCCAAAAGCATTAAGTGCTAGATTAAAAGTGATTATCAAATATTAACATCTATGTCTAGAATGAAAACTTACGATTGTTATTCTATTTCTTAGATCCAAAAGTATTTGTCAATATCATCTTGCATCTCAATAAAGCATTAAACACAAGAATAACAACAATATTGAATAAATAAGCTAGAACCATATATTAAAAGATCAAGAGTTACATAATAGCTTGTTTGAATACCTCAAAACCCACAAGGGTAGATGTAGCTACATATGTCTATGATAGCTTTGCAAAGGATGAAGAAAAGATGAAGATTTCATGCCTAGATTCATGATGTCTCAATAAATCTTGGGTTGAATCTACTCTTAACTACCTTGCTTTGTGTTTCTCTCTCTAGAAACGCCCTAGTCTCTCTCTAAAAACCAGAAAAACGTAATAGAAAATGTAATGGAATGGCTGAAAAGAGAGAAGAAAGCTATTTGTTTGGGCAGAATTCGTGTCTCCACGCTTAAGCGTCCTACGTTCGCTTAAGCGTGCTACTAGAATATCTTCTGTTGGCCAATTGGGAGCAACCACGTGTGCCTTATCCACTTGCAACCTGATGAAGTTCGCTTGCGCGTGCGGGAAACGTGCAGTCAACGTGCAGATTTGGGCTCTCGACATTGCGTATGCTTACGTGTACAACGGTCGCTTAAGCGTGCAAGATGAATCTTTGAAGAGCGTACCACAAGCGTACTGATAGCGTACATGAAGATTGGTCACTGGAACTTGCACGCTTAAGCGTACTGGGGACGCTTAAGCGTGACGCTTGAATCTGGAAAGCGTGCAAGAAGCGTCCTGAAAGCGTACAAGAAGTTGCTTTCGACATTGTGTACGCTTAAGCGTGCTGAGGATGCTTAAGCGTACTGACTTTGGTTCACGAACTTCTTTCTTGTTCCTTACTTGTCATTTCATGCATAAGAGGGGTGAAATCAGGCATGTAAAGCATAATTGGTAAAAGAACATAATTTGGTAGCTTTTCCTTAGATAACTTGCAGAACAAGTCACTAAAATGCCTAGATTAACACATAAAATATGTTACTTTTGAGCACTTATCAACTATTCAATGGAGATGTATATAACTCAATTTAAGATATGAATTAATATGATTGTTTTCCATTAACCAATTAAAATTATGTTTTTGGTGGATAAATGTGACGAGAGAGAAGAAATTCAGTTAATCATATTAAACAAACTTTGTTTTGAGTTCTCTTTATTAATGCATTTGTTGATATCCTAATATATGAAAATAGAATATGATTTATAAGAAAACTTCACATTTTTTATTTTATCATATGTATTATTTTTTGTAAATTGTGACTTTTATGATTATATAACAATGAAGAGTAACCAATGTTTTTTCCAAGTGTTTTATTTGCATGTAAGTTTTAATATGATTTTTTTTTCAATGTATCTTAATCGTATTATATCCTAAATTTAAAAATTTCGCGTATGTGTACAGATATCGTATCCGTACCCATACTACGTATCCGATCTTCATAGATAGAGATCGAGTCAACGAAAGTATCGATAATAATAACAAATCAAAGTTCAAGGACCATAAAAGAGGAAAACATTATTTTTCCACACAAAACCTCAAAACATTGAGAATGATTCACATATCTTATATATTTAATGTTGAACTCAAGCATAGTCGTACAGGACTAAAGTAGTCATGCTTAAACTAAACTATTGTGTCAGAGTGATTCTATATAAGAATCCAATTGTAAGATCCCACTCTCACTCCCTCACCAAATCGAACTTTAAATCTAATGGGTTTTGCTATAAGCCATTCATGAAGGTGTTTTTTAGCAACTCACAACTCAAGGTGAGATTATTCACTTTTTAGTTATAAACTTGCTAAAAGACACCTTCATAAATTTTAGTTGGTGTCTTTTAACAATTGCCTATAGAATAACTTGTTAAAAGACACCTTCATAAAAGCCGTCTTCTAGCAAAATCCAAATCTAATACTACTTGTTTGGAGGTCAAGGGAAGCAGGATAAGCAACAACGTAACAGTAACAATGCTCATTAATCATATGAGAGAAAGAGCACATCTCTAATTATAAGTTTATCCTGCAACCCATAAACAATAACTTCAATCAAGGACATCTCTATCTTCGACATCCTTCTTGGTATTGTTAAATGATACTTGAATCGAGAAACGTATCATGCATACACATTTTCACTATATTTACACTTTATCTTATATATTCATTCACAACATAAACAAACTAATATCTTGCATTTGTCGAGAAACGTCTTTTACATTATTTATGTCTCTCCTTCTGCCAACATTTGTAGTATCGTTCATTTTAATGATAAATTATTTTTGAACACACAAGCTTTTTTTTTGGAGAGAGAATTGAGCACACAAGCTTGACAAAAAATATATAACTGAGTATATATGTGATGGCAGGTGACCGTGATGATGATATTGTCATTTTAATCCAATAATTGATTAAGATATATAATTAAGTAGAAGCATTCAATATCCAAATGGCACAACACATATGGTAAAGGTAGAGTATTGCAAGTCTTGTGTCCCCAGTACAACACCCTGCATTGCCATTTTTTAATAAAAGTCATTTAATTAAATTCCTGCTTCAGCATCAAACTGGTCCGGTTTGTGAAAATCGCCGGATCATCGGTTTTTACCGGTTTCGGCCGAGTCACACCGGTTTGATAGCATGGTCAATCTGTTAGTGAACTCGAACCGGTCACCCCACCGATTCCTGGTCGGACCGGTTCAACCGACCGGTCTGGTTTTTAAAACTATGTTATCAGCCTTGTATCTATTCATTTCAACTAAAAAAATTGAACAAGCACTTTGATCCGCCAATAGGTGGTTTTTTTTTCACTTTGTACAGGTTTTAGGTTGTAAACGGGTATTTTTTTTTTTAAAGCATAAAAGTGATCGGTGAAACAAGAACAATTATTTGCACATGTGTCTAAATGGACTGAACAATAAGAATATTGAATTTTTTTAAAAAAATATTGGAACTTTTTACAATTAGTATTATTGTGATTGCAAGGTTAATTAGTAGAATTCAACAAGAGGTTGGATCAGAGAAAAGGATGTTTACGGCTCAAATCGGTCCAATAGAATCACTCGATTATGGGCTCGTTTGTTTTAGATTTTAAAAAAATTGATTTTTTTTGTATTTTTTTAAATAATTTTTTTCGAAAATTTATTCAAAGTCATTTGGTATAAATTAAGAAAGAAATTTTGACCTTCACAAATTTAAATATTCATTAGTCAAGATTTTATATAGCAAAATCACTTTTTTTTTTCGAAATGACATCTTTCAAAAATGATTTTTATGAGAAGTTATTTGTAATCTTTTCTCCGAGGTTTTTTCAAAATTTTGGTATTAAAAAAAAAAAGATAACAAAATGATGAAATACTTGGAATAACATTTTAAGATAAGCTATTCAAACAAATTTTTCATTTAAAATTTTCCTTAAAAATTTCTTTATTAAGAAAAATTTCTTTATTAAGAAAAATTATAAAAGAAACATATTACACTACAAAAACCTATTTTAAAAAAAACCTATAACAAAAAGGGTGGTTAAGCATGTCAAAGAGGAGAAGAAGAGCTACACACATGTTTCTCTTCTGTATTTTAAGTCGAACATTGGATTAATTAAATTAAATGATTGAAATTTGATAAGTCAAATGTTTCTTAAAAATAGGACCGGAAGGAATATAAATCTTTTAACTTACAGCTAATATCAAATGCTGACTCGTTTATTTTTATAACTATAACTATATAATATAACTCTTAAAAAAATCAATCAAAAAATAAAAAAAACTGAAAAATTAATCATTTCTTTTCTTTTTTAGGTTTGTCTTTCCTTTCTTTTTAGTAACCTTTTCTATCGAAACACCGTGATGAATTAGTTTGCTTATCTAACTTCGTAAGTCATAAACGATTTTTTAGTTTTATGCTTTATAGAATAATAAAATATATATGTAACCTACGTTTAACCCCTTAAAAATTCAATTACAATTTCTGAATAAAATCTCACATTCAGTCAGCTGTATTGTGATAACAATATTGTATACAAATTTAATTTTGCAAAATATCATATTGCATATCAATTTTGATCGTCAATAAATGAAAAGTATCCTGCCAAAAAGTGAATTTTACAAAATGAATTCATATCTTATGTAAATATTTACATTTGAACATCAATTGACATACATGATAGACAGTAAAAATGAATATATACAAGACGTTTCTCTTCTCAGTTCTCATCACACCATCGGATCTAATAATATTATTGTCTTCTATGCTGCTCTGACGATTGTCTAAAAGCGAGTCATCTTCTACCGGTATGGAAAACTTGATTTATATGGTAAACTGGAATTTCAATGCCTCTTTTTAGCTCAAATCAAAGCCAGCATCAGAATTTATGGCATACAGTAATTTGGATTCCATTTGATCCTTACTGCATATAAACATGAGTTTGTTTGTCAGGAAAAATAGTTAACAAACTTTCACAAATGCTAATTCAACAAAGTAAGAATCAAATCAACAGCCAAAAAGGGGACCAAATAACAAATACTAGTTGTTCAAATACAAGATAATAATAAAATCCAAACAAAAGAATCGAGGTAACCAGGATATGCATATATATATTAAATGGCCCCAGAACAGTCTGTTTTTACAATCCTATTCAAATACTTCAGCAAAATTCAAGTGAAAATATTACTGCTGGAATTAAAAACCAGAGATCCATCTACTCTTTACCAGTAAAACGTGATATGGACAATGTATGAATTAAAAAGATGTTTGTATAATGAATCACATCTTAACTCAAAGCAACAACAACTTCAAAGTCAATGTTTTAAGAACACCTTAAGCATACATTTTCATGTTATTAAATTTGCAATGAATCATTTTTTTTCAAATGCTATGATAATATTAATATATTCCTATAGTTAACTATTATCATTCCTGTGCATATGCATATCTAATACATGTAATACACTTATCATGAACTTACTACTTCCCCTACAAGCAACACAAAACGGCACATTTAAATGAAAAGACCTTTGCCACTAAATCCCACTATCTACAAAACAGTTTTTCACATTACTCGTGTGAGTATAATCAGTTTCAATATCTTAATTGTGACTATAATCAGTTTCAATATCTTCAATTCATGACCACTCTTGAGATCTATAACAGTAGACAAAAGTATAAATTCCATGTTCGGACGGCAAACTACAATGACAAGTTAGCACTAGAACAAACCTTCTATAAGGTGGAAGTTTTAACAGATTCATACAGGTAGCTGCTGTTGGTAATCTGTCGAGAGAATCCTCAGTAGCATTACCTCCAGCCCTACAAGAAGCACAGGCATTAGAGGGAGAAAAGAATCACAGTAAACTACTAGTATTAGGCAACTATTAACCGGTGCTTGTTAAGGATTCAAAATCAGAATTTTTTATTGGTAAATATATTTTCTGAAATAAATGATGTGTTTAATACAATGATTTCCAATAAAAACTTTCTATTAACTGATTTTTAAACGTGTCTTGAAACAATTGATTAGCATGACCCTCGATATTATTAAAGCATTCACCTTTGTATGCAGAACAAAGGCTCAAGATATCGGAATCCAAGTAATGGTCCTCGAGAGCAACCTGTCACAAACCTGTAAAGATGGTAAATTTATTATTCATAATAAGATAAGTCAAAAAGAGACGCTAAATCCTATAACTATGTTAGCTTACTTTAAGAATTTCTTCTTATTTTCCATTGAAAAACCTTTGAGTACTTCCCAGAACATCTCGATCACATCATGCTCCTATCAGACGAATTCAAGAGTCAATTAAGAAAGAAGTCGATACAAGATCAAAAGCGTGTGTCTTGCTCTTCTTGTGAGTTAATGACATGAAAAATTAGGACTCTGGAACAATATTTAGACAAGATGCAAAAAATAAAATATCCATGTAACAAGATCAAC
>Ga0315915_1003694_pt1 | contig 19391 bp, 4 predicted proteins | sample MpolbnodulesMG_FD_207738 | JGI IMG/M metagenome (GOLD analysis project Ga0315915, IMG submission 207738) | Medicago polymorpha root nodule microbial communities from Los Angeles, California, United States - branched nodules | ecosystem: Host-associated > Plants > Roots > Nodule | place: USA...
AAAAAACAGGTACAATATGTTGTTTTTATACCCAATAAAAAACAGGTGTCGTATCTCAAACTTACAACACCCGATGATATAACCCCGACAAAAAATAGGTCTTAAATCTCAAAAAAACAGGTTTTGTGTCCCTGATTTGCACTAGTGTGGGTAAATTAGTTTCTTCAAAAAATTATCTTCATAAACTTTGAATTTCTATTTGATCTAATCGAATCCCAAAAAGCTATTGTATAAAAAAAAAAAAAAAATCCCAAAAGTTATATATACGCATACAAATTCTAGCTAGTTTCTTTCAAAAAAATAAATAAATACATATGCTCGCTAAAAAATCAGAACATAAGAACTTCTAAACATGAAACAAAATAAAAAATATTATGCGAAAGAGAGTTGTTGAGTGAGAAGAAGAAACTCAAATACATACTAAAGAAAGAAAATTAAAAGAAGGAAAATATTCTTTCAAAAAAAAGAAGGAAAATATGTTTTTTTTTATTTGAGTAGGGTGTAAGTATTAGGCAATGATTTTTTTTTTTGAGGTACATATATTTTGAAGACCAATTTGGTTAAGCTGTTTGTACTCTCCTAACATCGGCCTGATACAGTTACTCCTTGAAAAGAAAGTAGTTCACATGAAATCAACATTAATTGTACGTGGTTTGAAATATTTGCTTTGTGAGAAATTCTTTATGCGAGAATTTGATCTCTTACTTTGTAAATGCTAAACACGTGTGAGTGCACGTGGGAAATCCAGTGACAGAACCATGCAGAGATAGAGAGAAGCAGTACTAGCTAGTACATACGTCAAAGATGCATGTTTGAATCGAGAATTTGGTGGATCAATTTTCAAACTCTTCATGTTCACGGGGACCTCTCATTATTGATAGAATGAGACTTATTTAAGACTGTTAAAATTGGTCAAATAATGCAATCAAGAAGGATAATGACGATTAATCATGTTTTTTACAATTAGAAAATTTAGGTTAAGATAGAGACACTCTCATCTCATGCAAAGTTATGGAGTACCACCGACTCATATTTTTTTTGGGTATTACAAAAATGGACAAAGCTAAAGAAAAGAAGAAAAATCTACGAAGTTAAATGAACATTTTAAGGCATGAAATGTCAAACATATTTTTAAAGAGTCTTTGGAGATCTCTAAAGGAGCCTATGTCAATTATTAAATCAAATTTTTTTATGACAAGTAAATTTGCGGGCACAACTATCGAGACAATTGTCATTGCTATCTCGAAAAAGATCTTAAATTTATAAATTACAATAATTACACAGTCGTTACTAGACTGTCTATCATCTAAATAATACTACAAGTATAAAATCAAATTTCTAAATTAAATAATGTCATAAATTAATGTATATTATAATATTGGGTTAAAACTAACTTTGATCAGAGTAAAATTTAAGAGAGTTGAGTACAAATAAGATGTCTTAATGTTTCAATGAGATTCTCACATTTACTATACAAAATTCAAACTCACATCATTCATTTTAATGATAACAACAGTGAACATATAGAAGAAAAGAAGGAAAGGAAAAAAGCCCAAGGAAAGAATCCTATTTGTCTAGGGTTCCAATGACGAAAATGACAACTTATATGCATTATTCAAAAATGTGCACCGAAACAAACAACTAGGTCAATCATTTTGAGACGGAGGAGTAATATATATGACACACACACACACAATGAAGCGTGTTGAACACAAAATACAAATCTCTCTCTCTGTCGAAATTCAAAAATTAGTTTGTCATGTTGTAGAACTTTAGTCTCTTTTGTTAGTCCCAAACCTCCATTGGTAGAATATTATGATTAACATAATTCCAATTGAACTCTTATATACATACCACTTTAGGTGGCATACACCTTTCAACACCCATACACAATTGCGATAAGTGGCAAAAACATTGAAAGAAGAGATGAGAGAATGTGATGATGTGATATGAAATTACTAAACTATCCCTGACACATGAGGGTGTACATGAAAGGTGTATGAATGAGGGTGTACATGAAAGGTGTATGAAAAAGGATGTCTATCTATCTTTTTCCTTCCAATTAAAACAAACACTAAGAATATTGGTTTATGTTTATCTTTCTAAATGGATCCACTCATTTTTATAAAAAAACTCTTTTAGTAACGTATACCTTTTGATTCTTCTTCAATATACAATATTTTTATGATTTTTGATTGACCCCAAAGACTTAGTCACGGAGGCCATTTCTAATAATATCATATGGGTCATTTGACATGTTAGAAATACTATCAGGTTTAAGAACAAAAGAATCACAACAACTCAAGTTATTAACCTTATCATTTCTACCACTTTTTATCAGGTGGTATGTCTAAAGTCTTTCTACAACAGCTATTTTGATCAGAAAGTTTTGGAGTATTTTCATATCCCTCCTCATCAAGGACGGATCCATGATTAACTTTTTTTGGTGTGGCTAATATATTAGTGGCAAAAAATTTGTTCAATAAAGTTAAATATTATAGGTACTATTTCACTCAAAATTATAGTTTTACTTGGATTCGTTTTATCGTTCAAAGTCCATTTGTAACCCTAACAATTACTAATTGGAACTAAATAAGCTGCCAGATTCCTCTAATATTTCATTCTTACATGCATCCTCCTCCACCAAATTGGATTAAGTGTAACACAAATGGTGCTTCAAGGGCTTCTTCTAGTCTTGCTACATGTACTAGTATTTTTCGAGATTCACATGGTGCTTTTATGGGCTGTTTCACTTGTAATTTAATTTAGGCTCTAATTCTTCCCTACAACGAAGCTAATGAATTCTATTAGCTATCGAGTTGTCTATTCAAAAGCTCTAGAATCATTTTTGGTTGGAATCAGACTCTAAAACTTTTGCTAATATACTCATTTAATTGGTGCCTTGAAGCTTAAGAAACATAAGGCTTAATTGTCTTCGTTTGATCAACAGCATGCAATGAGTTAACCCAACGGCGAAGCTAGTATTATTTTTATGAGGTGGCAATTTTTTTTTAAGTGAATAGTAAAGCTAGCACTATATAGTAAGGCTGATTTCTTTCTTAACCAGCAAAACATTTATTGTTTTAGGGTTCTTTAAGATATTTTACTATTTTTTTTTTGCTCTTTGTTATGTTGCATTCTTATTTGGTTCATCAAAGTTTTATCTCATTGAATATTTTTGATAATGTTTTTAACGAGACTGTTGTATATTGACACATCATTGTTCTCTTGAATTTTGGTCTAATCCCTCCATAAACTTATTAGAGTGCCGCAAATGATAAATGATTGTTTAAAAATAGGGTCTTGCTAATCAGTGTCCTTAGGACAATGGTTAAGGAATCTACAAGTAGAAATTTTATCTTAGAAATGTAAGATATTATTTTTGATCAAGTAATAATTACACGATTTTTTCATAAATAATTACTTGTTTTAGATACTTAACCAATATCTTTGAAACACTGGTTAACATTCTCCTTAAAATTATCAACATAGTTAGATGTCAAATTCATCATCCAATCCAATGCCTCTTCACTCTAATTTCTTTGCACAAACAAACTTATACCTTTTCATTTGGCCTTTTTTTACTTGGATTTTAAATTTCATAGGGCCCCTAGCAATTATTTTAAACAAATCCAATATTGTAAAGTGGAATACGCCATGCCAATCCCATCTTGTATTAGTGGACAATTTTGGAGCTTTGTGAACCTCATTTTCCAAAACCAGCACCGTAGTTACTGGTGGACCTGTTAGAAGTAAGGTCCCAAATATAAAACCAACCTATTTTTCAACACAAGAATGTGAAATTTGTCATCTCACCAATCATCTCATACTTTAGTGTCACCGCCAAACACTCGTGTGTTAGTTATAGTGCAATATAAGACAAAAAGAACACATTCAAACTAGTAATAGTGCAAGAATAACACTGATCTTTATTCAGTTCTTTATACATATATAATTGGTCTATTTTTATGATGAAAATTTGGTCTAATTTTATATGTATAAGTAACTCATTATGAGATATGGGTGCATCATGCGCACGTACGCAGATTTAATATATACCTATACTATGGTATGAAATTAAGATCATAGGAACCACGTGACAAGAAATTTGGTACCCATGTATTGCTTTTTATTTTCTACATTTTATAATCTTCATGTTAATATGCTTTTGACTTATTATTACAATTTTTACTCAAGTATCCCTTTCACCTTTATTGGTGCAGTATTAGATTGGGTATTATATTAATGCTTAGCCGAATATGACTACATTTTTCTATGAACCTGATATATTCGTTGACTACATATGACTACCAAGAATTTTAATAATATTGCATTCTTAGATGTTTGAATTGAAAACTTTTAGCTAAACTCAAAAGATTATTTTTTCTCTTGGAACAAAAAAAACTCAAAATTCGTGTTTTGTTAGTGACATACTCTTGATTACCTACGCCAATGTACCATGGATTATAACTAGTAATTAACTGTATGGATTCTTACAATATATTTTTATACTTTTTTATGTAAGATTATATTTATATAGTTTTGTTATTAAATTAAGTTGTTAATTTTAATTTGTTAATTTTAAAATTAAAAGTCAAATTTTTCTATAAAAGAAAATTAAAACATAATGAAATTTTACCAATCATTTTGAAACTTCAACTTAATATTTCAATTTTTACTCTTATTAATACAATTGTTCAATTCAATTCAATTAATTTTTTTAAAGAAAAATTAAATTAATTTTTATAATCAGTAGTCTTTCATATTTCAATTTGTTGTCTTTGACTGTACCATATTATACAGTACCTACATAGTTAGTTATTCTAATTAAGAAGTATTCAAGAAGACCAAAAGCAATTTGACAAAGACTCACTCTCTTTCTTTTCCCACTTTTAGATTCCTTTATCCCTTTGTTGTAAACATTCATATATAAATACACAGAGAAGAAAAAAATCACAAATCCCTTCTCTAGCCACTCATAGAAAATACCATATAGTTCAATAATTTCATAGCATCAAATCTTATTAGTCTCTTCAAGACAACCTTACTATTATGGAAAAGCATATTGAAGTAGAAAATCAACAACAAAAACCATCACAACCATGTTCACACCAAAATTCACAATCCTCTTCCCCTTCTCATGAATTTTCCTTCACAATTTCACACAACTCCTTCAACACAACATTTCCTAATAATAACAATAAGTCCAAATTATCTTCACATAATTCCTTTACAGCACTTGATTTATCTCCAGCTGATGATATTTTCTTCCATGGTCATTTACTTCCTCTCCAAATCCTCTCACACTTTCCTTCATCGATATCGCCTCGCTCTTCGACAAATTCCATGGATAGTTTTACTCTCCCTATAAGAGAATTGTTCTCAGAAGATGATGAAAATCTCCCCACAAAAGACAGTAGCAGCAGCAACAATAGTAGCAAAAGGGAAAACAGCAGCAATAATATAGAATCATCAAAAAAGGTAGAGGGTAAGTCCAAGTTTTCTTTTTTATCATTTAGTTCAAATAAAGCACCAAAAGGGTGTCTTAAAGAGAAAGAAGATAAAGTGAAGAATAAGAAGAAGCTGAGATTTGATTTTGATGTGTTACATGCAGTGAAAAAGTACTTAAGAAAGGTGAAGCCACTTTTCAAAAGAGAGAAAATTAGAGAACATAAAAAATCTTATTCTTATTCAGGAAATGTAACACCTAGAACTAGAAATAAACAAGAATTGATGAAAGGTTGGAGTATGAAATTAGGACAATATTATTCAGCACCAGCATCAATGAGAACTTCTCCATCAAACAGTGGTGTTCTTTTTGCTACTACACCTCTTCCTCCACCTAGTGATAGTAGTATGGAAGAGTTACAAGCTGCTATTCAATCTGCAATTGCTCATTGCAAAAATTCATATTCAAAAGAAGAGAAACTCAATTGCTGATTTCATGAATCCTCCTAGAGATTATTATTATTATTATTATTTTTGTCCCTAGAATTATAATTTCCTTAATTATGTGATATTTAAATTATTGTGTACATAAAAATGTGTTATCATATATGATTTTGTGGACCAACTTGTATTTATTTAATTATTTTAATATATAGTATTTATGAATTCCTGGACTCTTCAGCTAGCTATGCATGTTTTGTTTCTATTTAGACCAATGTGATAGAAGAATTGATATCAATCCAGAATGCATGGTCAAATAAGAGAGATATATCCGCAAGAAACAACTTTTTTTTTTCTTCTTTTAAATTTAAAATAATCATAGTGATTTTATATGTGGTAGTTTTGACATGATTAATGACATAGAAGTCAGAGATGTGTCAGAACTTTTCATCTTTAATGTATCTCTGACATTGTCTTTGGACATCCATCTATAACAAACTGAGCATTTGTGCGGCTATGTTATTCATTTTCTTTCATTTTCCTTTGTGGTGAGATTTTGTTTATCTTCAAAACCATATCCAATGATAGTCCCACTAAAACACATTTGGACCAGGTATACTAGATTGAGTAGATTCCTTTGCCATATGATGTGTTCTTTTCTGTCACAATCATGTCTAGAAAAAATTGATATAGGTAAATACGATTTGCATGACTTTGAAGTTTTGGATGAAGATCAAACAACTCTTGATAACATTAAATCAGATTAAACTAAAAACTCTGAATATTAGCTCCCAAACTTTCCTCTAATTATTAAATGCAGCGACTACATTATTTTGTCACTATAAAATTTAGATGTATAAAGTTATGACTGTTGGTGACAATTATATGCATAAAAGGTGTGAACAAGCTTCTGACAGATTTAACAGTTATGAAAGCTCAATCTATACCAACCAAATCATTTGTTTAGGAAAGTCTACAAAGTAGTCAAATAGGAGTATCATTTTTTTTAAATAGAAATAAATGTTGTTTTTGGAATAAAATTTTGTTTGAAAATGTTTATTTTATAAAGAAATTACTGGTTGAGTCGCATCCTAAGTCGTTCTCTTTAAGAATTGTGTTGTCACTATCTAAAACTGTGTAAACAGATTACCAACCACGACGTCTCTGGATAAAACAATTTAGTCCAAAAATTGCATCAAACTCCCACTGCACTACCGTTTTAGAATTACACTATCAAATATGACATAATTGTTGTGTGCAAGTGTGAGTTATATGTTTCACATAAGTTAGAAAAGTGGTGGTTAAACACTTTATAAATAAGGGGATCCATAAATCCATTGTCTTAAGATTTTGAGTGAGAGTGTGGTGTGTTTCTCTCATTTGTGTGGTTGCTCTGGCCGAGATGTGGGCGGTCTCCCAGTGGTTGCTCTAGCCTAGATGTGGACGGTCCACCGAGCTCCCCTCGTGACCCAACACCCACTCCAGTATTGTACTATGACCACCCAAACTTCTAAAGGGACATATATTTTTTCTTCGAAGGAATAGATTCCGATGAAACAAAAAAGAAAGTGGATGACTCAAACCGCATGAACTTTGGGAAACGACGACCTGATTGAGATGGGCGGACCCTGAAAAATCGAAGGAACAAATTTCAAAGGGACATATTTTTTTCGAAGGAATAAATTCTGATGTAACAAAAAAGAAAGGTGGAAAGTGACTCCGAAATGTGTTGAGGGGAGAAGAGAAAATGTGGAAATGAGTCAAACTTTGCTAGGTGTTGTGAAATGACTTGAGCACTCTATTTATAGAGTTGAAAATCGGTACAAAAAGTGGATGACTCAGATCGCATGAACTTTGGGAAATGACGACCTAATTGAGAAGGACAAACCTTGAAAACTTCCATTTTTGTGTGATTTTCTATATATTCAAGAAATCAATGACCAATTAAGTATAAGTCTTCCTATAGGAAAAATTTGATTATGTCAATTCATAATTGATTAATTAAACAATTAATCTAACATTTTTTTTTTTATCTTTACCCTCCAATTTTTCAAAAAATATAGTAACATCGGTCATCCCAAACGAAGCTCGTTAACCATTTGAACATAATCATTTAGACTTTGTTCATGTTAGTTTTTTTTCAACAAGTTGTTCATGTTAGTTTTTGGTTTTATGTTTCAAAGTTTTAAATAAAAAACAAAACAAGGGTTTAGTTTTGAGTTTCAAATTCATATCTAAATTGAGTTTTTTTTTAGTTAAATCGTTATTTTACTTCATTTCACTATTAATTGACCTATTATAAAAAAAAATATTAAAACATATAACTAGTTCCTTAAATAAAATATTTATATAACTAGTCAATATTTTAGTTTTTCATTTCAACTAAATGTTAATTATTTGAGAAAGTTACTTTTCAGCCTTCTAAAATTTCTCCAATCCACCCCGAAATTACCACTTACCTTTAACAGCAATTAACTGTCCTTCAAGATACTTTTTTAAATTGGTTAAACCGATTTAAAAAGTGATTCATCCGATCTACAAAGTATCGAACGGCACTTAACTACTGTTGAAAAGACAGACAACAATTAAGTATTTAAGTGCTGTTCCAACTACGATAATTGCAAAAATAAAAAAATTTAAAAATGAAACGAGCAATTTTCATTTTTTTTTAAAGTAAGGCGATTTCATTTTTGGGTTAATAGGAAACCCAGTGGCCCAACACACGTTTGCCTAAATTCTCTGAGCTCCACAAGCAGATAATTTGATTTCACACCCTCATTTGTACCTATACCCTACCTCCTAAATTACTTGAAGTATTGAACTATCCAAAATACCCATTATATTAACAAATTAAAACTTTTTTTTCTTCTCAAAATCACATATGTATATAATTCCAATTTCGGATGTTTTTTGTTTTCAAAACTTCCGGTTTGAATATTCAAATCCGATCTTTTAAGTTTTATGGTAAACTTAGATTTTTCCTTGTCCTACGGACCACGTAGGGAGTATGTAATTTTTTATAAGAAAACCATTTTTAATTTGTTAAAATTAATGGTATTTTTGGAATATCAAATATTTGGGAGGTATATGTAGAAATTCAAATTTTGCCACAAGTGATGACTTAATTAAAAGTTTTTTAATACTATTGTTTAAGTTTTTTAATACTCACGTTCAGGTTTTTTTAACAGAGGCATGGGTATATTTGTTTTTCCAACATTGCTCATGTAAGTTTCATCCTGTTCAGTATGACTTATAAGCAATGTCAAGTGGGCAGCAGGCAGAGACGAGCAAACATAGCGAGCTAGAAATGAAAGAGTGTGGACGGTTATGAGAGTGTGAATACGTTAGTGGCGACAAGTTGGAAAACATAGTAGAGTTGAGTCATCGAAAGTGGATGCTCTAATCACATATGTCTAAAAGTAAATACTTTGAGATTTTGGAACTAAAGGAAGATGGAGTTGTTCACCTTAGAAACGATAAAATAAAGCGTGCAAGATTCAAGGTATATGTTCAATTCGTCTTGGGATGTTTTGACAATCGTGAGTTCCTTATAAGATTTAGGTATGTTCCCGAACTTAAGCGAAAATTTGTTATCTATTGAAGAATAACATGAAAGATATAGAAACACAAATGATCAAAGATAAAGAGGAGGGACACACTACACACCAGTGACTTGCATTAGAAGCTAACTAAACCCTTAGTTGGTTTTATGGTTATAACAACCTGAGTAGTTAGTTACAGTTTGAGTTACAATCACATATGTAATGCTCATGATAGCTTAGTGTACTCCACCTTTAGATACTCTATAAATAGTTGTAATCTTATTATCTCTATTCATTCAATAAACAATACTATTTTTCTCTCAATCTTTTCTCTTCTGTTACTTTCTCTCTCTTTTCTGTTACATTTTCAGTTTCTCAATATTATCCATACACAAGTTTTATGGATTAGGCTTTTGTACTAGAATTGAGAGATGATGGAAATTTTGCATGATGCGAATACTATAGATAAAGGTACCAACATGTATGAGTTGTACATAGTATATGGTTCTCCTATTATTGGTCATGCATATTTAGCTAGTTAAGATTCACATGGTAAAACTAAACTATGGGATCTGGGGGTTAGAACATGTCAATGAAAGTGGTTTATTTGAAACAGGAACCAAAATAAAAGTGTTAAAAGACTGAAAATGGTCTGTGAGTTTGTTTTAGAGCATTTTAACGAGTTTTGCGCAAGGCATAAATGATATACACTTTTGGGAGTTGTGTTGCCTAAGATTTTTTGGGGGTGAATGAAACTATGAGTATTGTGTCATACTTGATCAACAAATGTTTGTTAACATGGATAAACTTCAAGAAACCCATGGAGGTTTGGAGTGCAAAACCGACGTACTACTCTAATTTCAAGGTTTTCAAAGTTAGCATTTGCACATACCAAACTAGGCAAGCTTAATGCTTAAGTTGTGAAATCATCGTCAAGAGGATCTATCAATGTGACATACCACTTGACAACCACCGTTAAGAAGACTTTTGACCGAAGCATGGACTCCGACACCGACACCTGATACGGCAGTGACACGGACACGTCGGCACCGCTAATGTAAAAAATATAGGAGACCGACACCGTTACATATATGTTAATTTATTTAAAGATGGTTTAAAATGAAAATAAAAATACATATATAAACATCTAATTTGAGCAATTTATGTCATTAGAAAAAGTTCTACAACAAGATATCATAATATTTGACCTTTATTTATTCATCTACTATCAAAAAAATCTTAAAACGATATAATCAACTATAATGTCTATAACCACTAATTGATCAACATTTTTCAAAACATATGTAACTCTTGTATTTATGGTGTGTGGAAGCAAGAGAGAGAATAAATTATTTTATATATTTGTCAAAGTTGTCCGCACGGCTTGTATGAGTGTCATATAGTAAGGAAAAAATCAATTATTTAGGACACCGGTTCGACACGTGTCGTACGAGTGTCATAGGAGTGTCAGACACCGACGCGTGTCGGATACCGCGACACGCCTAGTCCCAGAGGTGTCCGTGCTTCATGGCTTTTGACACAATGAATTGGTCAAACCATCAACTTTGTTACCACTAAATTGAGAAAAGACAAGATTTAATTGTCTTTATAATACAAAATATTTTTCCAACCAATGCAATTAAATAGACGATCAGAAAAATCCAATAGCAAAGACCATCATTATCTGCGGTAAAAATCAAACAACAAAACAATATTTCTACAAAAGTGAGTATACCAAAATAATTAACCTAAAGAGAAGACACAACTACCGGTAAAATATATCAAAATTACTAGCTTAGTGATAAAAATAAAAACAACATTTTTAGGGGAAACCGATCAATTTTGCTCCACTACCAACCAACTATCACATGGAACTGGTTACTGGTGTTGCTCGGCAACACTAGGAATTTTGATCCCTTTACTTTTTGCCACACATCTCCCATTTTTTTTCTTCCTCTTTTTAAATTGGTGGGTCCCACTAAGGAGGGACCTCACCCAACAAACAAAGAGTTGGTTCAACCGGATTGTGATAGGACTTGTTGGATAATGATGGTGGTTTAGGGGATTATCCACATTGAACTTTCGGCAATTTTATAAGTAAAATTTGGCTCCATATTTTTGTACAAAACCTCAAATCTTGGTGAGGGATCGAGAGTGTGATCTTGGTGTTGGACCCTTGTATCAAAAGTCTTCCTGTCGGTATAGTTATGAGGCGTGTTCCGTTGGTAATAACAATGTTGCAAGTATAGGATATTGAAGATTCATTTTTGAAGGGGAGATCGTGAGGTTTAAGTGTTAATAGTTAATTCCACATGATTATGAATGAGCTCAAGATTGAATATATAAGAGAAGTGACCCATATAAACAAAAATAAATGGATTCACAATTGACAATGATGTATTTCAAGTGTAAGTAAGAGTCTTACATTGGATGAAAAATGAATGTTGAACAATATATAAGTGAGAAGACCTATCAATCTAATGATTGAATGTTTTGGGTTACAATGTGATGTCTAACTCATTAATGTGGTTGCTCTTGAGCCAATATGATAATCCCTCGGGCTTCCTCCCGACTCAACAAATTCAAACTTTGATTCATTGCATTGATAGTTTAGTCCCTTCCATTAGATCAAACTTCTTTTGATATCTATTTTTTTTATTTTCTTTTGTCAATAGACAAATAATCAAACACCACCTAAAATCCACAAACACAACTCCAAGAATCCGAATTTGAATTTAGAAGATACTCCCTCCGTCCCATATTAGATGACCTAGTTGACTCCGACACACGTATCAATACATATGTTTTATGTTTGATATCTTCAATTCTCTACTAAAAAAATTATGAAAATTTAATATTTTAAAAATATTCATCGAAACGAATCCAACAACATCTAATATGACATTATCTATCTTTGTGAATTAGTAGAAAAATATGATTAAAGTATGTTAAATCAATAACATATGTTGTCAAATATGTCATTTATTGAGGGATGGATGAAGTATCATGTAACAATATCGATATGTTAGTTGAGTCGGACGTAGTAATAATAAAACCATATTTTGGATATTAATTTAATATCTCATCCAAAACATATATCTCTTCTTTCGTGATAGAAAAGAAACCTGAGAAAAACCTATATAGCAAAAACTCCAATTGGAATTCCGCAACGGTGGTGATTAGATGCACAGAAACAAAAGACAAAAGTGTTGTCTTCTTCTTCATCGTGCCCCTGTTGCTTTCACCGACGTAGCTTCCTTCAAAGGTTTTTTGGTGGGTCCCACCATCTCCCACGGATATTATTTCCACTTGTTCATCACAAATATTGACAATGATTGTTACTTGAAACCTTCATTTTCCATTATTAATCATTTATCAGTAAGTATTATTAATTTATTATTATTATTACTATTATTATATTCATATTATTCAAATTTAATTGAATTGGATTCAGAATATTCTCACATGAATTATTGTTGATCATTGTGTTTGGAACATTCGAATAATTCAAACAGAATATGCTTTCATTGTTTGTTCCTTTTCATGTCTTCAGATCTCTAATTCATTTTATGTTGTTTTGGAAATTTGGTCCTGTTTTGTTTTTTTAGGTTTTGAAGATTTTAACAATAATTAAGAAACAAAACAACGTTAATTTAGCAACATGCAAGCTTGGGGGAGGTTAGGAGGTTACATAAAACGTGGTGTTTGCAGTTTTTCCGGGCCGTTTCTTCCGTTTGGTGGGGCAGTTGATATAATTGTTGTTCAGCAGAAAGATGGTAGCTTTAAATCATCTCCTTGGTATGTTAGGTTTGGGAAATTTCAAAGGGTTATGAAGGCGGCGAAAAGGGAAAAGGTTAAGGTTAGTGTTAGTGTTAATGGGGTTGAAACTGATTTTCATATGTGTTTGAATCCTAAAGGGGAGGTTTTTTTTCTTCATGCAAATAACCAACATGGGGAAGAAGAAGAATTGGAAGAACTAGAGGAACGAGAATTAGCAGAAGAAGATGAAGGAGAAAATTTGTGGTCTTGTGATGACATTCAACTTAGAGGTAGTAATAAGAGGCAATTCAAGTCAAAAAGTGCAAATTTTGGTTTAGAGGATCGTGTTGTAGCTATGAATGATTCTCAGAATTCGAGAATAAATAGATTTGTATTGGGGCCAAGGTCCGGTGGTGATGCAGATTCAGTGGAGCGTGCTGAGGTTGCAGCCAAGTTGTTGGATTTAAGGTGGTCTACAAATCTCTCTTTTGATGAACTTTCCCATACGGAGAAAGTCAAGTTTGAATCTGGCAAGGTTTTGCGCGCTACAACTGTGCAGCTACCTGAGGTAAATGATGTTTGATTTTATTTTTGGTATTGTAAGAGTATTTGCTTAATGAGAATAGGTATAAGACTGAAAGGTGTGTTCTGTTTTGGTTTTTGACACTGATATGTTATTGTTTAGGGTGGAAAAACTGAGGGAGTGATTAAGGGTGTTGATCTAGAGATACCGGTAAAGGATTGTGGTAATTGTGATGTTGCGGATGTTGGAAGCATAGTGAAGTTCCAAAAATCTCGAACTGTCAATATTGGTCGAAGGGATTGTTCTGTTAAGAAGGTTAGTGTAAATACTCCAACGTCTGAACAACTGTCATCCTTGAATCTGAAGGAAGGGAGAAACACAATAACCTTCTGTTTCTCTACACCTATGATGGGGATGCGGCAGGTTAGTAAAGAATAAAATTCTTCATTTTTATTGTTTTTTGACAAAACTTACTTCTCTTAGGAAATAAAAAAAATGAATAAGTGAAGAAGAATGGCGTCACAGTTTAGAATGTGAAAAACTATCTTAATCAACGTGAAAAAGAAAAATCAAGAGATCTTATAATTCAAACAAAAATTTCCACTGTATAAAGTAGGATTACAACGACACTCTTAATATGGGAGAATTGCTCTCGTTTTTATCTAACTAGGCTGGTTTACAATATCTCTCACCAAATATGATGAAAATCTATATAATATTCCTGAATCCAAATTCAGTGTTGTCATGAAATCGTGCAATCTCTGCAATCATTAAATTGAAGCTGTTGGATGAAGATCAGGTGACTCTAATTCTGAGTTCATGTTTTGAATTCAATTTGTTGAAGTCTGAATTTGAGCAGTCCAACATTGATCTTATTTTTCTGGTTGGCTGATTAATGAGTGCATGGTTTTATGACTTTCGTAAATCTTGTTCCGAGATTCACTTCGTTAATCTTACCTTTCTCTTGAAGAGGTTTGTGAGAAATCACTGTCACTTCTATCATTTTTGGAGACAAACTTTGTTGCTTCCTTTAACTCCTTACAAGTCCCTCTTGTATTGTGGAGGGATGTGGTTTCATACAAACTGAGATAATGCGATGATCTTCAAAAATCTAGGATTATTGGAATTTTCCATCTTTTATTTCCCATACTTTGATATCATCAAGATTGTATATTTGCATTATGGAGGAACTTCCTATAACTTCTGTTTCATTTTCTTGTTGTTTATCTTATTGAAATCTCTTTTTTTATTGTTTCTTTAATATTAGATTGATGCTCGGATATTTTTGTGGAAATGGAATACTCGTATAGTGATATCAGATGTGGATGGAACTATTACAAGGTGAGGATATATCTTATTGAAAAGGAATCTGTTTGCAAAATAGATTTTATATTCGGACAAGGCACTTGTTAATATTTAACCTTTAGATAGTCACTTGCTTTTTCATAGTTAGTTTGATCTTATCTTGTAATTTGTTAGATTGTTGAGATATCAATCTTTAAGATCATGAGAACAGGGTAAATAGGGAGAATTGAAGAGTAAAATTCTGAATTGTATTGATCAATTGTTTCGCACAATAGGGAAGAGTACCTTATAAAGCTAAGTTACTCACTACTTTGTCCTAGCTGAGAGCTGTTAGGAAGTTACAGTAGATTCTAACAGAATCTAACCGACATAAACTGAGTTACATTCTCTAAAACAATTAATTATGCTTTGAAAGTTGGTATATAAAGAAAAAAAGTTCCTCAGAAATATTGACACTGAGTGGATCAATGGTTCCATAGAGTGCGTCATGTCTATGTCAAACTCAACAAGAATATCCATCCTATGATGAATCTCTCTAGGAGCTGCCAGATTCATTTTTAATCAAAGACAGTGTATCTATCTACGGATACATTTTTCTCACATATTACACGGTTGAATAGTGTTCTATGTAAACTTCTATTCTATTTTATGTTGCTGAGAAGAAAGATGGTCTACTGATCCCATTTTATTTGAGCCTTAGTACTTCTCTTATCACTTGAAGAAAATTAGACATGGTTTCGACAGTCTGTGTCTAGTTTATAGTGCTAATGGGATACCGAGGTCTGAGCATCTGCATGTTTAGTTATTCCCTGTTCTTCTTAAGAGAATCGGGTATTCTTCTTTATTAATTAGTTGCTTTTTTGTCTCACTTTCTGTCATGAATTTACGTAATTGGATGTTCCTAATTGAGGAACTATGTAAGGTCAATATGGTACAAGCATAAGTGTATTAAGTTTGGAGTATATCTGCTTTTGGAAAACTGCACTTTGCTTTGTATTTTCACCATAGAATAGAGTATCAAACTTAGTCTGGAATCATCCTTGATATTAATGCATGTGCCTGTTTATGCAGTGCTTGGTCTCATTCACTTATATGCCAACTTCTTTGTCTAATAAACTTATGTTCGAAATGAAGTTAGAGTTGCAAATTGCAATAGTCACTTTCTTATAAAGATAAACTTTATGACGCCACACTGATGTCAATTATATTCTTGTAGATGGAATTTAACCTTTATACTTAGACTTACTGTAATTTATGTATTCCTGTTGATTTCTTTGCTAAACTATTAATTGAGCTATACCAACCTAAACCAGCCAGTAGCATTCACTGATAATGATTGGACATGGAATATTTTTAGTGATAAAGAATCATCCTTTTATTGTTCCATTTTGGAGGTGATTCATGTAAAATTTAGCCAAAATTCACCTAATACTTCAACTATTATTGTCATACCTTTAAGATCGAATTGATTGACAATTTATGAAATACTATTGTGGGGAGTTCATGTTATTAGAAATGTCTTGGTCACTTTTAAGATTATAAGGTAGAGTTGACATATGTAAGACTGGTTCTCCAGAATTCAATCTGCATGATGATCGATGAACTCCGGATAGTATACTCCTAGAATTTGAAATTTCTTTTCTTCCTTCCTGCAACCATTTTTAACAGCCAGATACATGCCTTTTTCTGGAGCTTAACTCTATGTCATGCTGCGATAATGTTAATTTTTTTCTCTTGTTTTATGTGTTGCAGGTCAGACGTTCTAGGTCAATTCATGCCTTTAGTTGGGATTGACTGGTCACAGACAGGAGTTGCTCATTTATTTTCAGAAATCAAGGTATGTTTATCTTACCTGCATCTTTAGATGTTTTGAGATTACTATAATATGTAATATTTTTTTTCTGTTGGTTCTAAAGACACGTGGTCTCAAAACAAATAATCGGTTGTTTTATCTGTTAAGGCAAAAAAGTGCATGACTTATATTTTGCATATTTGATCATTCTAATTATTAATTGATGTTCTAGGAATTTTAGATTAAAAACTGTCCTTTACCCTGCCCACACCAACAATCTTCTGGTTTTTATTTATTTATCATGTGCGTATTTATGGACTTTTCCCTTGTCTATTCCACACATCACAGGAAAATGGCTACCAGATACTTTTTCTCAGTGCACGTGCAATTTCTCAGGCACATCACACCAGACAATTCCTATTCAACCTTAACCAGGTGATACATAAATTTGAAATATATTTATATGTCAACATTGTACAAAACAAGAAGACAAAAGAAGGAAGTTTACATTCTCCTGTTTGTTTTGTTATGATGCAGGATGGGAAAGTCTTACCAGATGGTCCTGTTGTAATTTCCCCTGACGGACTTTTTCCTTCTCTGTATAGAGAAGGTATTCAGTCAACTTTTCTTTCTATAGTAGTTATATTTTTTCGGCTCTAGCAATCTTTTCCTAAACATACTGATTATATATATTTTCTTTCTATTTTCAGTTATCCGCAGAGCTCCTCACGAGTTCAAAATTGCATGTTTAGAGGTTTGGTTTCTATTTTCACATTTGACATGATTTAAATAATTTGAGTATCATCCTTGCTAGGTTAAAAAGTTGAATTTAATGCTTCCAGGACATCAGGGCACTTTTTCCTCCTGATTCAAATCCGTTCTATGCTGGTTTTGGAAATAGAGACACTGATGAAATCAGTTACCTTAAGGTTGGAATCGCTAAAGGAAAAATATTCATAATTAATCCCAAGGTAATGAATCTCTCATATTATTTTACGACAAATAAATACTAAAAATTCTTGTATATGTTCTGCCAAACTTCCATTCTCATGTAGTCATGTCTAAGGTTTCAGGGTGAGATTTCTGTAAACCGACGTTGCTTAGATACAAAATCATACACTTCTCTTCATGCTCTCGTGAATGGAATGTTCCCCCCTACAGACTCATTGGAGCAGGTTTCTCTCTCTCTCTCTCTCCCCCCATATATATATATGATGTCACAAGGATTTGTTTATGATGTAACCTTTTCTTTTTTTGGGCCTTGTGCTTGCTGAACATTGGTTGCAGGAGGATTTCAATTCATGGAATTTCTGGAAGTTGCCCTCTTTCTAATAAATTATAGGTTTTTTTGGCATTAATTGCTCAATCATCTTTGTCTGGTGCGAGTGGAAGCATGCTGTGCTGTTCCTAGTAGTAATATATAGGTAAACTGATTTTCTACTTTACTCAATTTGGCTAGACCTCAGCATAGGAGTTATTAAATGCTTGATAGTTTTTGATGGGTTTTCAACTTTTTTTCCTTTGATTAATCAGAACTTAGAAGCTTTGTTAAGGACTTTTCTTCCTTTTAGGATTTTTGCAGGAAAGATGATTTAATCTAGACCTAGGTGGTTTGAGTATGCGTGGAGGAGATTTGTAGATTCAGTAGTAACGAGTAACCGAGAGTAGATCAAATAGAGCACAGCCCAATTGCTACAAAGGAAGGCTAATAAGACAAACTATAGGCGAAATTAAGAAATATTTAGATACTAATGGCGTGGTTATCAACATTATTTATGAAAAAACATTATGGCAACGTTTTATCTTAACTATCTGACCTCACTTAGTAGGGTAAGGCATGATTGTTGTTGATATGTCTGTTTGGTGTGTAGTGTGCGACTCATCTTAAATATGCAATACAACAAAATTACAACCTAGACCATCAAAGATTATTTTCAAGTACTGGTCTCAATGTCTTGGACTACCTCATATTATCATTATGTATAATGTTAATGTATTTATTTGTTGGTGTATGTAAGCTTTGCGTCTGTGCGCATGTTTCTTCATTTTGATAAACACTATTCATACAGGTGATGTGTTGCTATGCCCCATGACAAGAGCAATATTCTTATGTTAACTTGTGCTGGTGGATTGGTTTATTGGCAATTTGAATTGCATTACAAGAATAGAGAGTTCATTGAAGTCCAAGATAAATTTTGCCTGCATATTGCTTCAACATTAGAGATTCTTCCTGAAGCTTGGTGCTGTGAATATTAGATACAATATAACCTTTAGTTTTAGTTTTTTTTGCTTTCTTTTCACCATGTAGTTTGTTAACCATGAAGAATATTTAAACAAGTTCAGGTGCACCGGATATTCATGGGTATGAGTATGACCACAAAAATCTATTGATGAGGTTTCCACAAATTTAACACCACCTCATGATTACCAATGAGTTCCACGCTCTGTATAAATTTGTATAAATGCATCTAATCTTGAATGTCACTTCTCTTCAGTTTCATTTTGCCAACATGTAAAAATGCATCTGCTCCTATTCTTTAAATTACTTTATGAGGACTCTTCACGTGTAAAGGTTGGTTAA
>Ga0315915_1003696_pt1 | contig 19382 bp, 8 predicted proteins | sample MpolbnodulesMG_FD_207738 | JGI IMG/M metagenome (GOLD analysis project Ga0315915, IMG submission 207738) | Medicago polymorpha root nodule microbial communities from Los Angeles, California, United States - branched nodules | ecosystem: Host-associated > Plants > Roots > Nodule | place: USA...
TTCGGAGTACTGGGCCCTAGATGGGTCGAACCGGTTCAAAAATATGGGTCATGGGTTTGGCTCAAGCAGATTAAATCTGGACCGTCCGATGAATCAGGAGGTCCAGATTTAATCATGAAACAATTTATCACAGCCGTTTATCAAAGATCAAGAGGTTAAAAAAAATACATAAATTAAACACTAAGGAAAAAAACAAATGGCAGCAAAACAGATACCGTCAGATCTACAATCTGACGGTTTAAAACTAAAACGTATCGTGGATAGCATTAAAACACACGCACATGATTAAAGATATAGATCACTAGCTGCCGTCGGATCTTGGAACCATCCAGATTCGGCGGCTCTGATCACAAAGGAGCATGATAAACTTATAAGCTTGCAGGTACGAAATCTACTGAATTAAATAGTGGTATAAAAGCATGTTAAACAAAAACACACACAATAACAAAAAAAAAACATCTCTCCTCTCTTGGTTTTAGAGAGAGAAGCTCTAGCTTCTCTCTAAAACCAGGTGGTGGCCGGCGAGACGTTTCAGTCGTCTTCTCTGGTGAGACAACAACTTCCGGCACGGTGGCCGGTGGTGCACCGCCGTGCCGGAGTTTCAAAACAACACCAAATCCAATTTTTTTTACACTTTTTAAACATCCTCTTTCATTTTAAACACGGATCCGGCCTTGTTTTTCAAAGAACAATAACCATACGTCCTAGATCTAACAAAACAAAAACGGAGTTAAGAGGAGAACAAAGTATTACCTCTACTTCTCCTTGTTTCACGCGGTCCTTCTTTCTTCTCTCTGGATCTACACGGCCTCGACCTTTTCCTCCTTGCTCGACTCCGATTCGGTGTGTCTAGCTTGGACGTTTTGGATCCGAAAAATGAAACGGCTTGATGGAGGTTTGTGGGGTTCTGATTCGATGATTTTTGGTGTTTGTTTGGTTTAGGTGTTTTTCGCGTTTTGGACCGAGATGAGCTTAGGTTGTTATGAATTTCTGGCTAAAAGTGTGATTTCGATTTGAAAGTGGTATCTAGTGTTTCTGGAAAAAAAAGGTTGATGAATGTTCTTGAGGAACTATGTGTTCATCATTTTTTTGATTTTCATTTTAGTTTTGATCTGGAAAAAGAAGAAAGAGAAACGAATTTGGTGTTTGTAATGATTGACACTGCTGCTTTTCTGACTCTCTCCTTCTGATGCGCTACAGTGCATTAAAGGCAACTTAAATAGTACAAACTAGGGTTTCTCTCTGCTATAGAGAAAAGGCGAAAATACCCCTGAGGGGTCTCTAGCACAGCAAGACACTAAACATATGTGGGACCTTGGACTAGAAATTAAATCAAAATGAGACAATGATAATAAAAAACGAAAAAGACTTTAAAAATAAAATACAACACTAAAATAAAATAAAATAAAAGTGGCAAAAAATGAAATAATAAAATTTATAACTGTCCCTTTCGGTAACCAAAATGAGGTATTTTAAAATACCTCTCTGCCGAAATTTCGTCTGAGATGACGAAACTACTCGGCTTTTAAAATACGAATACAAAACTCTTTAACTGATAAAGAACGAATAAAAAACTAAAATACGAACAAAAATTTTAAATATCTAAAGAAAGAAACAAGATAGGATTTAAAATGCTTACGAAGCGGATAAAATATTTTTAACTATCTACGGTACGAATAAAATGTTTAAATACTTCAAAAACGAATAAAAGAACGTGTAACTTATCTAAAAACAAAGCAAAGATTCTGCTTGTTTAAAATACAAATAAAGACTTCAAAATACGGGCAAAAATTTTTAATTGGTCAAAATTTGGGGTATGACACTCTTATATAATACTTGATAAAATTTTTTAACTCATTGTTGTGTTTTTATTGGTTCGTCACTTTGTTTTTTTCGCTTTTCACTACCAAATAAATGTTTTTTTAGGCAATATCTGAAAATAAATCAAATACTCCATAGATGCTAAAGCAAAATAAAATAATGTAGAAATAGAAAACAATAGCACCTGCAACGTAGACTGAAATTTTAACACATAAAAAATAGAGACTGAAACTTTAACACATAAGAATAATTAACACCAAAAAAGTAAAAGTATATCAACACATAATTAATTAAATTTTAGACTTTTAGTTGAAAAATTCTCCAATATAATGTTAAACTCATAACAACAATAACATGATACGCAATTAGTGGTAGACTTTTAAGAGGAATCATCAATACAAAAACTCTTTTGTATGCTAGAAGCACATCATTACTATTTTTATATGCTAGAAGCATCTCTAACAAGTTCAATGATACAAAATCAATGTTAAACTATTGCTACAAGTGTACATTCAATGGTGAATTTTGGCACACTTAATATCTTGTCAATCAATTCAAGAAAGTTGACATTACTATATTGATATAATTTATTTTTTTGGAACTTTTTAAAGGCAAGAGTAAGATTAATTTCTCTAGTAGGTTCATTTTCAACTACAATCTAACTGTTATGTTATGAAAATTATCTCAATTTCTTAGATAATAAATATCACCAAATTTTTTAATATTAGTGAGGCGTATTATTAGTAACAAAGGATCCGAAAAAATAACACCAATTTCTTCGTTAATAATTTTTTTGGCACATTATTAAGAATAACCAATTTTTTACAGGGAGGGTGTATATAGAAATATTTGTGAGATACAGGGGTATATATAGCAAATCGCGCCAAAATGGTTAAAAATATTAATAGACTTCAACCCAGCCCTTCACCATGTTAATGTTTATGGCCTTTAAATGAAATTATCTATATATATACCCCCCAAAAACCAAACATTTCTATATACACCTTCACCTTAAAAAATAAATTGGGCCCCCTGCCGGCAAGGGCCATAGGCCGTCCCACCCCCGACCTATGTCTAGGGCTGACTCTGACTTAAATCATTATCAAATTGAGAGAAAATACAAATGATGAATATGAAATAATAACAACATATTAAAAGTAGGTACCTTCACCAGATAATCTCCAATAGTCAAAGAAAAGAATACCAATAATTTTTTTACAAACTACCCCTAAAAAAGGTTCTAAAATAAAATAAAAATTTCAATAAATCACTCAAGAATATTAATTTGCATTTTTTTTACTAAAGAAAGTAACTTAACATCACCGTTAAAAACAAAATCTGCAAACCGAGACACCACCTAGATTATAAGAAAGTTAATTTGCATATTTTTTTTAACCGAAGAAAGTTACTAAGCATCACTGTTAAAAAAAATGCAATCCAAGACGCCACCTAGATCATAAGAAAAATACAGTTGATAGTTAATGGACAGTTGATAGTTAATGGAATTAATATTTTTTGAGTTAATGGAATTAACATTGTTGTCCTATTAGGAAAAACAAAAATTTAAAATGTGTACATTCAATGGTGAATTTTGGCACACTTAATATCTTGTCAATCAATTCAAGTAAGTTGACATTACTATATTGATATAATTTATTTTTTTGGAACCTTTGAAAGACAAGATTAAGATAATTTCTCCAATAGGTTCATTTTCAACTAAAATCTAATTGTTCTGTTATGAAAATTATCTCAATTTCTTAGATAATAAATATCACCAAATTTTTTTAATATTATTGGGCATATTTTTAGTAAGAAAGGATCAAAAAAATATCATTAATTTTTCGTTAATAAATTTTTTGGCACATTATTAAGAATAAACAATTTTTTACAGGGAAGGTGTATATAGAACTATTTGTGAGATTCAGGGGTATATAAAGAAAATCGCGCCAAAATGGTCAAAAATATTGATAGACTTTAACACAACCCTTCATCATGTTAATGTTTAGGGCTTTTCAATGAAATTATCTATATATATACCCCCTAAAAACAAAATATTTCTATATACACCTTCACCTTAAAACAAAATTGGGCTCCCTACCGACAAGGGTTATAGGCCGTCGCACCCCAGGTCTATGTTTAGGGCTGGCTCTGACTCAAATCATTATCAAATTGAGAGAAAATACAAATGATGAATATGAAATAACAACATAATAAAAGTAGGTACCTTCACCAGATAATCTCCAATAGTCAAAGAAAAGAAAGCCAATATTTTTTTATAAACTACCCCTAAAAAAAGGTTTTAAAATAAAATAAAAATTTCAATAAATCTCTCAGGAATGTTAATTTGCATTTTTTGATACAAAAGAAAGTTACTTAGCATCACCGTTAAAAAAAAAATTTGCAATCTAAGACACCACCTAGATTATAAGAAAGTTAATTTGCATTTTTTTTTTACTAAAGAAAGTTACTAAGCATCACTGTTAAGAAACAAATATGCAATTAACATTTTTTGAGTTAATGGAATTAACATTGTTATCCTATTAGAAAAAAAAAATTAAAATGAAATAAAGGGAAATTAAAGTGTATTAATTGCCGGATCCAATTCATTTAATGTAATATAATGCTTAGCTTTTGATGTGAATTTAGGGTGATAAGGGAGGGAGAACATGGATTAATTAAGGGAATTAACTTGACTTACAATTTTAAGATTCACCACTGAGCTTTTATTTTTCTTAGGAAAAGGGGAAAAGTTCGAATAAATCCTATATTTTTAGAGATTTAAGGTTCGGGGGTTGGTTACGCAAAGAGAAGGTATTAGCACCCTAAGCGTCGATTGTATTCTATAGGAACCTCTTGCTTTTATTTATCTTGGGCTAAATTGATTACTTGCTTGTAAAAAAGTTAAGTGCAGATAGAGAAATAAATTAAATGTTTTTTTGATTTTGTTGATTTGGAAAGACAAAGTCCTTTGCCTACGTACCCGAAGTGGGATCAAAATCACGTAGTTCAGGGTAAAAAGCCGAGTGATTTGTTAAGATTGATTTTAAAGTTTGAAAATGTTTTTCTAGAATAGATAAGAGGCCGAAGTGGCATAGAAAATTAAAGTGTGATTGATTGATTGATTTTAATTGAAGAAAATAAAAGTCTAAATATGATTAAAATTGATTAAGAAAAAGATGAGGGATCACTTGGTTTGAAATCCAACATTTGTTAATAAAAGATATTGATGAGATTTTTTTAATATTTGAATGTTTTTGAGATTTTTGGTTATTCTAATTAAAGCCTAATAAACTAAGCGTGTCGGAATAAAATAGAGTGTGAGAGATTTTATAAGGATGTTGGATCCAAAATAAAAGTCCCCTTTTCCTTGAATTTTTCGATTTTCTTGTTTTAACATAAAGCGGAATAAATAAATATGCATGCAATGCAAGGTTTCTCATTTATATTTACTTTTGTCCATAAATTACATTATAAAGCATAAAAGCGGAATAAATAAATAAATATGTATGCAATGCAATTTTTCTCATTTATATATTTACATTGTCCCTAAATACATTCTAAATCATAATTAACAAAAATGACAAAGCAATAATAACAAAATAAAATTACAAATGCATGAAATACATAAATATGCTAAATAAAGCAAAACAAAAGAAATAAAAAAATATGCATGAGATGATTTAAAGCATTAAGTAAATATACTAAAATAAAAGAAATAAAAAAATGTATGACATGATTTTAAGCATTAAGTAAATATGCTAAATAAAATAAAAGAAATAAAAAAAAATGCATGAGATAATTTTTATTCTAAATAAAATGAATATGCTAAATAAAATGTCAAGTGAAAAGAAATAAACAACACCAAAGAAGTAAAAATGCAAGATAAAGAAAATAAAAAAATGCAGCGAGGGTGCAATGGCAAGATGGGGAATACTAGAGAATGCAGCAAACTGGAAAATGAGCTTAGCAAAAAATCGATTTGAGCCAAGGGGAAGGATCTGGATCGTACATCCATATCTGATGGCCAGAAAAAAGAGGTGCATGGTAAGCATGCACATGATTAAAAAAAAGAGGAATATAAATATGCTTTTCAACATAAAAACGTTCACTTCAAACTTTCTTTCTCACTCTAAAAAAAAAATTCACTCTCCCTCTCTCACTTCTCTCTAATATAGCTTGCTTCCTCCTCTCGGCCGGAGAAGATTTCCGGCGGTTGTCTGATCTAAAATGACTTTTTTTTTAAATTTTTTCCTTCTTTATCCTCAATTTTCCTTCCTCTTTCGTTTCCCCCCTCAAAAATCTCAAAAGACAGAGAAACAATCCTAGATCTGATAAAAACTATACTTGTGTTATTATTTTTTGATGGATCTGTTCGTACCTGGGTTTGTGGTTGGAGGTTTATGGCCGATTTATGAAGTGGTGTGGTTTGAATGTGTTCTTGCTGGATTTTTAGATACGATGATTTGCGTACTTGGAAATATGGTTCAGATTATGTTTGTGTGAGGTTTGTGTATAGTTGTTATGTTGTATATTTTTTTTTGTTTTGGCCGAAAAAAGAAGAGAGGTATTGTATATGTTGCTGTTTTTGTGACTGTATGAGGCTATGTGGTTGATTCTAAAATATGTGACTGTTGAAGTTGTGTGGTTGAGATTATTTCTGGACTGTTGATTCTAAAGTTGTGTGGGTGATGGTGTTTATGTTGGTATCAGTTGATTCAAAAAAATGTTTGTGTTGGTATTGGTTTGTTTGAGATCGAAAATGGTATAGTTGGATTTTTGGTGTTGTGAAATTTAGGGTCCATGCCTTTGATTTAATTTTTCTGCCTCTTGGGAAGTGTGTATCTATTATTATTGAGGAATGCTTTGGTTTAAATAGTGGGAGAAATTAGGGTTAGGTGAGATGGATTGTACAAAAAAAAGCCCTTAAAGGGATCCTATGCTATTGGACAGCAAGACACAAGGACCTTGGACATTAAAAAACAAATAAAAATAAAAAGAATAATAAAATAAAAACAGAATATTAATAATAATAAAATAAAAAATGAAATTAAAAATAGTAAAATAAAAAACGAAATTATAATAATAAAAAATAAAACTAAATAAAAAGAAATAAAATACTTTAAAACAATCACCTTCAGAACCAAAAATGAGTAAAAAACTTTAAAATACCTCTCTGCCGAAATTTCGTCTGAAACGACAAAAAATCCCGGCTTAAAAGATGAGTAAAAAATGGGAAATTTAGGTCAAAAAATGGGGTACGACAAATATATATAGATATATAGAAAGATAGATGTTTGCATCTCATCTCTATCTATTGGAAATACTTAAATCCGTCACTTATTAAAATGCGTATCTTTACGAATGACAAAATTGGTAAATTACTTGATGATGAGAAGAATAAAGAGAACATTACCGGGTAGATTATTTTCACTGTGTTCCTTGCCGTTTGTTAGTTAATGTATCTTGTCTTAACTTTTAAATTTGGCGCTGTTTTCTTCGCTTAACTCTTTATGGGTTTAGTGTTTATTCTTCTCCATAAAGAAAATAGTACGCAATTACTTCATTTAAACCTCTCTTTTATTCATACACCTTTATTCTCTTAATTCCTCAAAGTTTCTACTAACTTCACAAAAATACCCTCCACTACTAAATTATTAAAACACTCTTCCCTCTTAAATCACCAAAATACCCTTAACTCCTCGATCTCTAATAAAAATCAATTAACCCATCAATTCAAACACATCAAATAAACAATTAAATTCTAAATAATTAAAATAATAACAACCTAAAAATCGGGATGTTACACCTGGGGCATGCACCATGTTCCTAAGGCATGAGCCATGCGCCCATGGCATGACATTTTATGCCTATGCGCCATGCGCCTGTGGCATATAACAACCCATTTTTATCTAGGATTATTTTATTATTTATTATGTGTTTATATGTTCTTAATTGCTTGTTTGTGTATGTGTATTGGGATTAGCAGGTTTTTAGCCAAAAAGGTTATTGCAGTCATTTTAAGACTAGGGGTATTTTGATCATTTAGTGAGTAAGGGTAAACTAGTAATTTTGTTGGAAAGGTTATTTTTAGTGTTTTAGTGAGAATAGTTATTTTATTAAGTTAGAAGTAACCAGTGATAACTATTTTGAGAAGGTAAAATAATGAGATGTTTAATGAAGTTAAGTGTGCAGTAACTTTGTAGAATTAAGTGACAAGAGTTTTGAGACCCAATAAGAATAAAGTTACTCGAGCCCATTGTTGTGGTATAAATAGATAACTCATAAGAGAAAACTAGGGTTTTGTCATCCAATTTATTTCACAAAAATTTGGAGAGTGGCTAGAGAGAGAAAGTAGAGAGAAAAGTAGAAGAGGAAGAACTTGGAGAAGAGGATAGCTAGAGATTGGGAGCTAGAAGAGGAGGGTGAAGCCATAGCTAGAAGATTTTGAAGGTTTAAGGTAAGGGGGATAGTTCTACTTCATCTAATAAAGCTATAATCTCATTTTTCTACTTATGGGTCATAAATGTTTTTGTGTAAATTATGATTTTGATGATTTTTAAATGTTAATTTTCTTGCTCGTAATTAAATGATGAATCTGGGTATGTGAAATTTGTGGTAAACTTTTTGTTGATGTTAATTTTCATCGTTGTTATAAGTTGAAATAATTACTTTGAAGTTTTAGCTTAAAATGATGTTGTTATTGTTGATTGTTGGTGAAATCATGATTATATGATATGAATGTTATTGCGTTATTTTGGTGATGATAATTCATGCATTGGATGTTGATAAATGTGTCGTTGTGGTTAAGTTGTTGTGTTTTTATCACTTTTGTGAAAATGAGTTAAACATGGAGAAGTTTGATTTTGATGAATTGGAGTGAATTGATGAAGATGTTGTGTTGATTTAGGTTGAATAGAATTTTTGTTTTGGACTATGAGTTTTGGGTGTGGGATTGTTTGAGAGAAAATTGCGTTTTGAAGTAAAAACCGTTTTAAGCGTTTATTTATAAGTGATTTTGGTGGATATTGGATTAAGTTCTTTTGAGATAGGAAAACACGACTTTACAGTAAAATATGATAGGTTTAAGTGAATGGAGCATGTAGGAGAAAACAAAATCGAAAACCGATCAACGATTGGAATTTTATGCGCGAAATAGCGAAAACGAAAAAATCAGAAATCTTGTGCTGTCAGACACACACGACCGTGCATGTTCTAGGCATGGACCATGCATGTCGTTCGCAGATGGCACACACGACTGTGTGTCCAACAGGAACGACCATGTGGCTTGTGCAGGTGTCTGGAAACCCGATTTTTCGCATTTTTAATGATCCTAATGCATTCCTATGAATTCCAAACACCTAACCTTATCTAATTGATGTGTAAATGGACTTTTGAAAGTAGTTTATCATGGTCTCTCTTCGAAAATTAATTGATTTTGAAATGTGATTAAAAAAGACGAACTTTGAGAATTTTGAGAAACAAAGGAAGTTTGTGAAACAAATACCCTATGATCGATTAACATAGGTGTTAGATTATAGGTAGGGAGGCTTATATGATGTGTAAGAACATGAAACTCTTATTTAGTTGAGAAAATTTAAAATAGACGATTTTATGAAAATAGACGAACTTTGTCAAAATGAGATTTCTTGATCGGATAACTTTCAAATGGTTTTCGAAACATGATAATATGATGAAATAAGAATGAAATGGTGATTGTTGGTTGTTTGATATGTTGATTATCATGATATAGTTCTACGTCGTCTATCATGCAAATTGTGTTTTGTGAGACGATTGTGTTTTACTTATGGTGATAAATGTTGATGTTGAATATGTCGACGACTCTTTGTTGAATATGACTTGTTGAATTGTATGGATGTAAATACTTGATAATGAAATGATGAATTTTTGGGTGAAGATATTATATGATGGAGGGATTATTTAATATAGTGTTATTAATTTTGCATTGTCAAGTCTCTACATGTATGTCCATGCATTCATAGTCATGTCGAGTCTTTGGTGAAGAACATAACCGAATGGAGTTATGTTAGTACGTAGTTGGAGGGGATTACGTAGTGGAATCTCGGTAAAAAACATGGTACCACATGCATGTAGAAGTGTCTAGGAACATTACATGCACTTGAATTTGATGAGATATGTCATAATTGAATATTTGACTTTGTGAATATATGCATTGATGAAATTTGATGAATGTTGTGATGACATGAATTTGTGGTCTTGTATATATTTATTGATATACTATGTTGATGATGCGATAATATTCATGTGGAGCTAATATTTTAAGAATGTTAAATAGGTACATGTATATTTATTTGGAAATATTGATGTTTTATTTGATTATGTTTATTATGTGGATTAGTATCTAACCCCCAGTGGTTGTTCGGTTGACCTCCGCGTCATTTCCTTGAAATGCGTAGGTGATTTGCAGGATTGAGGTGATTGCTTTTCTTTGATGCTTGAGGGCTAGCATGGATGCATCCTCATTTTATCTATTTTCGCATAGAGTTTAGATAGACTCTGATGTAGGAGTGTCGGTCTTATGACCTTGTCTTTTGATACCGTTTGTTGACTTATGTTAATTATATGATGATGATAATTGAATCATGATGATGTATTTATGTGGAGTGACACATGACAAGTTGAGATTTATTACTCTTTATTTAGGATTATTACTTGGTGATGAGTTATCATGTATGTTGATTTTCTTTCGTTGCAATTTTTTTATGAAAAACCAAGTTATGCATGTTATGAAAAAATTTAGACGTAGCATCTAAAGTCTTGAACTATTGATTTTATAGCATGACTATTGATTTCGGGGTTTAGAGTGTTATCGGGCATGCTGGGAGCGGGTCATTGATTGTCGGATTAAACAAGTGTACCAAATCATTTACCAAGTAATAAAGTGATAAGTACAGTATCATATCCACAAAGATTGTCGTTTCGTCTAAACAGTCCAGGTTACTTATTTGAGAACAAAATAAAATAAAAGAGATAAGGGTTTAGAGTTTTGCAATTTAATCTATTTGCAACAGAGCAAACTAAAATACCGTAGAAGAGAACAATAACACCTGCAAAATGATCATGAATACGTCTAACATCGGTTTCATGATCATGAATGCGTCTCGCATGATCTTGCAATATTAAATTCATTTTTGCAATTCTTTCAATCAATTAAAGAAATTTGACATTACAACATTGATATAATTTATTTTTTTGGAACCTTAGAAAAACAAGATTATGATTAATTTCGTAGGCTCATTTTCAACTAAAATATAATTTGTTTTGTTATGAAAATTATCCAAATTCTTGGATAATAAATATCACCAGTATTTTTAATGTTAGTGAGGAACATTATTAGGAACAAAGGGCCCATAAAAATATCGTCAATTTCTTCGATAATAATGTTTTTGGCACATTATTAAAAAAACCAATTTTTTTTATAAGGAGGGTGTATATAGAATCTTTGTGTTATATGAGGATATATATAGCAAATCTCGCAAAAAGGGCCTAAAATATTAACAGACTTGAGCCTAGCCCTTCTTCAAGTCAATATTTCGGGCCTTTTAGTGAACTTTACTATATAAACCCCCCAAAAATCGAAATATTTCTACATACACCCCCTCCACACAAATATTTTTTTAGGGCCCCCTAACGGCATGGGCCCTAGGCCGTCGCACCCCCGGCCTATGCCTAGGGCCGGCCCTGACAGTTATACCTCTTCTTACTGGTTCAAATTACTTAGCTTGGAGCAGATCTATGCAACAAGCTCTTGGTACGAAAAACAAGCTCGTCTTCATCAATGTATCCATACTTGTTCCGGATTTTGATGATTTGAATCGCAACGCATGGGAACGTTGAAATCATCTCATCCATTCTTGGATACTTAACTCTGTTTCAACTCAAATCACACAAACTTTCGTTTTTCCATGAAAGAGCCATTGATGTTTGGGAAGAACTCAAATAGCGTTTTGCTAAAGCTAATCATATTCGCATTTCTTCTCTGCGTTCTTCCATCAACAATTTGAAGAAAGGATCTAAATTTGTGTTGGAATATTACACTGACATGAAAACTCTATGGGAGGAACTCAATTCTCACAGTCCCATGCCTCTTTGCACTTGTCCCAATCCTTGCCGTTGTGAAGCTTTGCGCTCTGGGAGGAACACACACGGTTACTCTTTCAAGTCAAGGATGGATATAGCATAACCTCAAGCATTAACCATGTGACCTTCCATACAACTTGCATGGATATATAGATTAACATTCATCGCATTCTAATTGTGTTACGCATGAATACATAGATTCACACAAATTTCATTACAGAATGTTAAAAAATTGGTGATCTTTGCAATTCCATACCTACTTTCATCGCATCTATTACATTTGTCTGCAACTTCATGGAATATAAACGGTCTCAAGGCAATCACAAAGGCTATTGAATGTCTTAACAAACCAGCCTAAAGGCAGAAAGATGATGCGAAAAATAGAGCACACAAGAAGTTGTTTTAAATCCTCTATTTACATTCTGATCCACGCAGGCAAAAGGATGATTCCTTTAACCCTTCAAATCTGTTAATGGCATGAGAAACACAACTTAGGAAGTTAGACTTCACATTAAAAAACATGAAAGGATTATAAAAGATCTAGAATTCAAAATTAAAACGGGACAAGAAGTACTTAAAACTAGAATGCATAACATAAAAAAAATAAAAATATTTGAGCTAGAAATAAAGAGATAAGACCGTTATCAATAACTTCTTGTGTTGCTTGTTAATTGCTCTTTTTATCAAATCGAAGCACCCCATTTTATTAAATCGCAGAGGAGCATCAAGAACTTGTCATAAAGAGGCTAGATTACATGACTTCCCACAAACATAGCAAAATTTAATCATATCTACTCTCACGTCCAACAATGATGCAGAATATCTACCATTTGACATTGCAGTATATTTAAACCGAGCTTCAGGTGCTACGTGTGACATAGATGTATTGGAGTGGTAGATCCAAGACCATTCAAAAATTTATTTAAAATATTAATTGATATTATTTTCATACATACCACGGAGGCTGCAGACTAATGGTGGTTGGCGGAAGCCAGTTATGGACAGCACGATGAGATGAGCAGCCGGAGGTCACGACATCACTGCCGGTTGAGAGTGCCGCGCTTTCGGCGATGAATTACCGGTGCTTCATGGATTATATGGAGAGAAGGAGAGAGAGACTGTCATATTTTGAAATACAGTTACAAAGACGAAAATAATGGTGACAAAATTTACATTATCTTAAGACTGCAGAAGGGGTTCAAAATTCAAACTTTCCTATATGTGATCTTTAGAAAATCATGGGGGTGCAGCTTCACCCACTCAATTGAAAATCTATGATAAAAAATTATATTGACATGCTTGCAAAACGAACTATCAGATAGCTAGCAAAATTCCGAAAAGCAAATTTGTGCGAAAAAAAAAAGGCGCTGGTTCAGGAATATAATATCATAACACATTGAAAACATTTACTTACATTTGACTGAAATATTTTTCAATAACATCAAATTAATTTGGGAAACAATAACCCAGTTTGTAATATTACGAAACATTGTGAGTACAAATTAGAATGATTCAAAATTAATAGTTTATGTTAACTTGGAGTTGACATAAAATGCATGCCACAAATTATATACAGCAGAAACTTACGCCATCATCTCTGATTTCTCTTGCGCCATTAATGTTAGTAATGAAAGTTTCGTGACACAACGGAATGTTGAGATCAAAATCTCGCACAACATTCCTAGAACCAGATTCGCTGGGAATAGAAGATTCGATACATAGTGGAATGTTTAGATCGAAATGTCTTACGACATTTCCTGCACCAATGTCATTTCTTCTGCTTCTTCTTTCATACACTTGACGAAAGTCTCTAGCATCCCTTTCCATATCCCCAGATGAATGCATTCTGCAACATTCTCAAGTGATGAATAAAATAACGGATTGTCTTGACGCATAAAATAAAAATAAAATGAGATTAGACTAAGGTAAAATAAATCAAAAGCTCCAGTGGCATCAGACTGCCTGAGGCACCCTATGGACACAACCTTCAGAGAATCTGAGATGCATTCAAAGTCAAAAGAAAGATCATCATACTAGATTATAACATTAAATAGAATTAACATGAAATCTGCATTTACAAAATTCCTTTGAAATTAAACACACAAAAAACTCTCGTTTCCGTATGCATAAGCAGTAAACACCAATCCATATTAAAAAAAAAGCAGAAGAGATTGAAAAAAACAGAAGTTGTGTTCTTTATAATCAGGCAACATATTTAAACATTTCTAGATTCCTAAAAAGCCAATCAGCATTGCAACTCCGATTTCTTGAAATCATCATTTAAAAGAAACTATAAATAAAGAAGCTTAAATGAACAATCTTGTTGCAACAGAAATCCAAAAAAAAGAGCACACTGGTTATAGAATAAAATCATTGATAACAAAAGACAATTCGATAGAAAATTGAACATACTTGAATGCTTGTGACTGAAATGAACTTAAAGAAATGCAGTAGATAAATGAAATGAATGAGGTTGAGAAAGCAAAGGTGTGTATATATATATTCTGTGATGAGATGGGACATAAGAAGAATCTCGGCAATTGCATGTAACAGAAGGTTCAGTGTATGGTAAGTGATGTCACTTAACTACATTTTTTGTTGTTTTCTAATAAAGGAACTTAAACATGGAATAAAAGAAGGAAAAGAAATTAAACCCAGCTTTCTTTCGCGTTTCCATCCGCTCCTTTTCCAGAAGCTTCAAAACATACATTAGAGTGGGATAAACAAACAAAGATTTGAGTCATATTTTCATAAGTAAACTTTTGTTTTCATCATACACTGGTAAACTTTTGTTCTTCTTTTCTTCTTCCATTTTAAAAAAAAGAAACCTAATTGCCTAAGTTACTTTGTGTATTTCCCTTGTCTTAATAGTCTTGGTATGATTACCGACGAGATGAACCTGTTGTATTATGGGGGAGTTGCGCAATTCTGCAGATAATTCCTTAGTCCAAGGACGTAGTCACGCCTCAGGTTTACATTTTATTGGTTTGTAGGTTGTGATCATTCGGTCATCTGCAAACAATAGTTTTCTCATAAATTAATTTAAAACATGGAATAAAAGAAGGAAAAGAAATTGCAACTAGCCTTCTTTCGCGTTTCCATAAGCTCCATTTCCAGAACCTTCAAAACATACATTAGAGTAGGATAAACAAACAAAAAATGAGACATGTTTTCCTATTGTTGTTTTCTTCATTCAAGTAGCTTCATGAAGTGGTTTGTCACACGCAATTTTGATGGAAGGGAAACTTTAATTGCACTTCAAATGGAAGGGAAATAACGTGGAAGATCTAAATACTTGAAATATAAGAGGGGTGGTCAAGGGTTGAGATTTGAAACTTGAGAGTGAGAAAAATTGAGAAGATCATTTTACGACACTTATAGACTTTGGCAGTATTTCAAAGATAGTTTGCATCATTACACTGAATATGCTTCCTTTTTTGTTCAAAAATAGTCATAAATTTGTGACATAAATTACAATATCTAAAACCTTAGAAGGGGTTCAAAATTAAAATTATTCATGGGGTGAAGCTGCAGCTCCTCAAAAATTAAAATTAAAATTAAAATTATGACATATTTTGAAATCTCAGCACAGGTAATATATGTGATTTTCAAAAATTCATGGGATGAAGTTGCAACCCCTCTATTTCACGTGGATCTGCCTGTGGATAAATTATATATGTTATAACATGCTTATGATCAGAAACTCTATTTATTAACATGGCTGAGGAATTAATAGAAGATAGGTATAAATTTCTGAAAAGTATGTCCATGGGAAATACTTGTAGTCAAATAACAAAGAATGCAAAGGACTTTCATCTCATGTATGTAAGAATAGGAAAAAGAAAAGGCAGAGGTTCTGGTAAAATAGAATCATATCCCAATGAAAATGTTTCCTTGAATTTTATTAAAAAATATTTTTCACTAAAATCAAATTTATTTCAGAGACTCATAGCCAATTATGAGTATTCGAGAACAATTATATAAGTGTACAAACTAGAATGATTCAAACAGAAGGATTCATGTTAACTTCGAGGTGACAAATAATGCAAGCCACAAAAACTATTTACGGCTGAAAAAATAAAAGCAAAACTTAACTTCATCATCTCCAATTTCACATTATTGGTCAGTTTCGGGCATAGAAGATTCGGAACGCAAGGGAGTGGTTAAATCGTGATCTGATACAAAATTTACAGAATCAGTGCCTGCTCTTCTACTTCTTACAAACAAATGATGAAAATCTATATCATCCTTTTTCATAACACAAGATGAATTCATCCTGAAATGAAAATCATCCATTTCAAATCATCTATCAAAATTAATTAAAATCGCATCGACAATTAGATTTATTGGCAATACATAACACTATGAAGAATGGAAATGTTTATATGAGCTTGTAAAAGTAGAAATAAATATAATTATATTATGAAAGTAATTAAGAACAACCACGTACAACTAAACTGATGACAATTAAATACAAAATGCAAAGAAATTCATGATTATACTTAAATGAGTTTGAACAACCTATCCATTGACACTCCAATCTGACTTGTTTGAACATCCCTGTTCAACTTGCAGTTTTATTCAACAACCATGGCCTATCCTAGTAAGCTCGAGCAGTGCATCTTTCGAAGTGTAGCTTTACCTTCAACCTTGGTTGACTGCATCCGCCTCCCTGCTCGAACGAAACAACGTACTATTAGCCCATCTTCCAAAGATAAGGAGAACAACAAAGACCCAGTAAGCCACAATTCAACCTCTTCACCTCTTTTATTCCCTTCTAGTACCTAATAACCCATCCAAACCCACTCCAAAAACAGCACCATTGTAAAAGGAAAGATCAAGATAGTATTACTAGATAATAACATTAAAAAGAATCCCGTAAAACTAAAAAAAACAAAAACTCTCTTTTCCATATGCATAAGCATTAATGACCAACAATACCTCCAAGCCCTAATCCAACAAGCATAAAATAATTAAAATAACAGAAGCTTTGTTACTCATGAATGGTCAGACCAAAAATTTTAACATTTCAAGATTCCTACAAAATCAATCCGCATTGCAATTCTAATATCTACATTTCATGATTGCAAACAACTATATTGAAGCTTAAATGAGTTGAAAATCAGTACTCCCTCCGTACCAAATTATACACCGCTTTGAAAAAAAAATTGTCCTTAATTATATGGGGATTTTCAATATCAATCAAGCATTGATGTTACTTTTCCTATTATATCCTTAACTATTTATTACTCTTTCTTCTTTTAATTCTTTAAATTATCCTTCCCATATCATTTATTAAGGATAATTTTGTAAAACAACCCATAATATATCTTTCCCATACAAAATTTATTACATTTCTTAATACATGTGAAATAGCCAAAGCGTCATATAATTTGGGATGGAGAGAGAGTAATATTTTAGAATGGAAGGATCGATAATAAGCAAATACAACTGAATGGAAAATTGAAGTTCATTAAATTCAGACTTGAATGAATGCGGATTGGAATACATTTATGATAGCATATACAATGAAAAAAGGAAACAAAGAGAAGAAGCATTGACAGATGGGGATAGAGTATGCAACCTTTTAGATGATATGGGAAGCAGAGAGTTGGTGGAGCGGTGCTCAACGCATAATGCTGAAAAACGGAGAAGAACTACTTGGTATGCTTTCAAGAAGAATTTTCTCGACAACTATTTTCTGAAGATTTCTAGAGTGGAGAAGGAGGCGCAAATCCACATGTTGTACCATGGAAATACGTCAGTTGGTAAACAGACGGCCAATTTCAAGAAGTTTTTCAAATACTTTCGTTACTTCCAGTATCAGGCGGATAAAGAGTACTTATGTGAGAGGTTTGAGCACGTACAGGCTCAGGTACGAGATCAAGTTTCCTCGTGGCAAAAACTAGAGCTGCCCAACTTGCAGGCAGTGATGTTGATGAGCTTTTGATGCCCATAAAATATTTGAAGAGATTGAAGTAAAAAAAAAAGGGGAATGTTTAAGGTTCTTAACATTTTAAGGCATTGGTACAAAGAGCAATAGCAATCAAACCTAGCAACTACTAATAATCAGGTATGCATACCGGTCTTTCCTTCAAAAATAAAAAAAGGTATGCATACCAGTCTTAACATCTTTATTTCTAGCACTAGGAAAAGCTTGAAGATATTATGCATTTTAATTGAAATACTTTTTAGTCGTTTTTATTTTGAATATTGGATCTTGTGTAATCTTTTTGCCTTAATTTTTTTTTAGAATTACAAGTCAAAATTATTGGTAATGTAGAGTTATTTTGGATATCCATCCAATCTCTAATGCAAATCATATAGTGACTTTCTAAGTTGTGTATGTTATGCCATTAACAGGTTAGAAGGGTGAAGGAGGTATTATCCTTGTGCATGCGTGGCCAAAATGTTTAAGTGGTGGTAAATGTATTTTATAGAATTAAAGACCATAATTTCAGACTGTCATTTTAAAGTATTGACTTATTAATTTTATTGGTAGAGGTACTTAAAACTTTATGTTTATACTGTAGGGTGTTAACTTTAGTGCCGACAGGCTTTTCTTAGACATTTTTTTATAGTGACGTTATTTGAACATCAAAAGATTGACACCATATTTCAACTGCATATTAAAGTACATCACTTATTAGTTATAACTTATGATTGTGAATGTTTTTTTTTTTTGTCAGGTAGCCTAGTGGCTAGAATTCACCTTATAAGGTGAATAAGTGGGGTATCCGGGGTTCGAACCCCGGCCCCTGCATATAACAATGCATTGTCCTATCAACTGAGTTATGCTCACGGGACTATGATTGTGAATGTTATTGAAAGAGAAAAAGAATTTATAAAACAACATCGTATCCAAACAACATTTCTCTGTGTATATATATAGTATGTTGCGCATAGGTGCATCAAAAGGGATATTTAGTTATTATGTACGAAAAATTGCTATTTTTGCACAAAAAAAGAAGCGTATTTAGTGTAATGATGAAAATAAAAGCATGGATAACTTAAGGCATAGTAAAGGAATGGGTGAATGCATTCCAAATGGTAAATATGAGCATATGACAGAAAGCTTCACAGAGGATCAGTTATCTCTCATTGCATAGCTCACACACAATGTTTATTTGAGGAAAATTTTATGCTTTTAAGACTGAGATTTTTCTTTTTTATGAAACAGCATATATATATATTATCAGGGCCACGACTTTTAAGACTGAGATTTGTTAAACAAATAGTTGAGATACCCGTGCTACAGCACGGGTAGAGCGGCTTCGCCGCGATGTACGGCCGCGGCTTCGCCGCGTGTCGCGTCTCGGCTGCGCTTGACATAGTGATATTTTTTTGTCCATGGTGAAAATATGTAAAGTATTTAAAGCATAATAATGTATATATTGATCGGTAGTAATAAAAAATGACAAAATAATTAAATTTTAATATGA
>Ga0315915_1003697_pt1 | contig 19380 bp, 15 predicted proteins | sample MpolbnodulesMG_FD_207738 | JGI IMG/M metagenome (GOLD analysis project Ga0315915, IMG submission 207738) | Medicago polymorpha root nodule microbial communities from Los Angeles, California, United States - branched nodules | ecosystem: Host-associated > Plants > Roots > Nodule | place: USA...
ATGAAATTGAATTTTGAGTGTTGGGGTATTTAGAATTAGGGTTTTGTTGGAAACTGAAATTTTGGGTTTTTTGTTTGGATTTGTATTTTTGTTTGGGGAGGGATGTGAATTGTGGGTTAAGATTTAGCGGTCTTTTTTGTTTTGTATATTTTGCTTTTAACCTTATTCAAGTATTGTAGTGTTTGCTTTGAAGTTCTTAACTTATGCAGAAAGCTTCACTTTTTATTATTTTATGATGATTTTATATTATTATGGTTCGAGATATGGTAATTAAGCCTTATTGAAAACGTGATTGATAATAAGTTAAAGACAATGCATGACCAAAGATGTAGATTTTTTGTCTTAACAAGATCAAGCTAGCCTTGCAATCTTTTTATAAATGGTTCGAGTGATCAAATGTATTATAAATTGGTGTAGTTTTTTCCCCATTTGTCGAATGGCTTAGGTGGTTTGGGCATGTAGAGAGAGGACTTGAAGATTTCGTAGTAAGGAAAGTAGATCAGATGGAGGATAGGAAGACCTGTAGATACTGTAATAGATTATGTAGTAAGGAGAGTAGATCAGATGGAAGATAGTTAGGTTAAAAGAGTTAAAGGAAGACCTATAAAAACTATAAGAGAAACTATTATGAAAGACTTAGAGATCAATGAGTTGGATCCAAATATGGTTTATGATAGAACAGTCTGGCGTAATTTGATCCATGTAGCTACCCAACTTACTTGGATAAGGCTTGGTTGTTGTTGAGTGTCTTTTTTTTCAACGAGGATCTTTGTCACAAACCATTGCATCCTTAGCCTGTCTAATATTTTTATCACATTCTTTGCTTCCGAAGAGATTTAAATTTTCTCAAGTAGCAAATCTTCGCCATCATTGGAAACCATCGTTCAATCTATGTTTAGAATACATTTGAATGTTTCATTACAATTGAAAATTTAAAATGAAGAGTTCAGTCCAAATTTTCATTTGATTTTAGTATGGAGATGCAATCTATGATAGAATCAGTGCTAAATTTACGTTTAGCTTCATTCTTCAATGGTAGTGATTGTTTAACTAATGCTTCCACTCATCTATTGCCTTCTGTGTTTGATGCCATTGATATCGCTGTTTCTTATTTCTTTTAATATCATGTTTCCATGACTTTTAGTGTGATAATTACTCTGCAGTGCAAGTTTTTATTGTTGTTTATAATTATTTGTTTGACGGAGTATTCTTACTTTGAATCAGGCTGGTGATGCTCTGATACAATTATATAACAATTTTATCACCGACTTCGAGACCAAAATCAACCTTCTCAAGTTGGCACATTTTGCTGTGATGGTTTCTCGACGGTATTCTGAGAAAGAAGCTGGCATTGGTTATCTTGAAGGTGTCATTGAGAAACTGCAAGCCACTAGAGAGCAGCGTATAGAAGAGCCTATCCTATACATTAAGATGCAAATTGCCTTATTCAAGCTTGAGCAAGGTGACCAAAAGGAATGCAAGAATCTTCTGGAAAATGGGAAGAGTACACTCGACAGCATGACAGATATTGATCCAACTGTGTATGCGAGCTTTTACTGGGTATCATCTCAATATCACAAATCCCGTCAGGAATTTGCTGAGTTTTACAAAAGTGCTCTTCTCTATTTGGCATACACATCAGTGGAGTCTCTCTCTGACTCATTCAAGCTGGTATGTTAGCAGAATTGTCTGCAATGTTTTGTTGATTTATTTATTCCTTTTGTGCTGTCTCAAATTATAGCTATTTGCTTACACCTTACATTAACATAAGAGCATGTGTTTCACAGTAGCTAAACATCCATTTTCTAGGGAGTTTCTCCCCTTATCAATCTGGATTTTATGATTGGGTTCTTTACATCATAAAAACTTCGGAGGCGTAGCTAAATTATAATGAAACACTGTGTTAAAAAGTTGTCTTATTCTAGATAGTAGTTATGCAACACTGGACAGAGATATGATATGTGGCAGATGTTAGAATGTGATTTTTTTTTTTTGCAATTGTAAGATACTACACAACTGTAATTGATTACCCAAAACTACTTTTGAATTAGTTTAACAGTGACATAAATCTTAATTTAAAAGAAGCAGTATTTTAAAATTAGCTTGAAGTTATTGTAATTGTAACAAAATGTTAAAATGTTTCTTAGTATTGTGGTATTCCTATCTGTATGTCGATATATAAATTCAAAAAAAGACAAAAAAATTTCCATTAGAAAGCACCTTAAAATTCAGGTATGCCCAACATTAATTTGTGTCCAACACGAATGTAATGCAACACAACATAGTTTTGAGCTGTTCATGCGTCCTAGGTCTTGATGGTAGTTAAGATAAGTAAAGCTTCAAACCGCGCTTCTTCAACTATCATCAGAGACAAAGGGTAACCTAATTGGTTTTTCATAATTATTTCGATCATACATTTACACCACAAAGATTTCTATGTTGTCCTTACTAATGCACCTTTTTTTGTGATTTGTCAGGATTTGGCATTTGACTTGTCCCTTTCTGCTCTGCTGGGGGATAACATCTACAACTTTGGAGAGCTACTTGCCCATCCTATTGTGAGTATTTACATCATAATTTCTTAAAGGGTAGTGTTAACTTGTGCTCTTAGGGCACATGTTAAGAAACTTAAAACAAGAAACATTCTCTAAAATTTTGTGCATTTAAATGATTAAAAAGTTAAATATTAAATGCAATGCAGACATTCCAATAAGTTTTTTCTATATTTGAAGTTAACATTTCCCTTTTTTAAATGCTTCTTATCTGGAATTTCTTCACTCTGCTTATTGGATAACACAATATATTATACCTTCGACAGATTAAGAGCCTTCTAGGGTCAAAGGTGGAATGGCTCTACTATATTCTGCAGGCATTTAATTCTGGTGATTTGGTTCGATATCAAGAATTATGTCAGGTGCATAATGATGCTTTGAGTGCTCAACCAGCACTAGTTCAAAATGAACAGAAGCTGTTGGAAAAGATCAACATTCTGTGTCTGATGGAAATTATATTCAGGTATATATTCATTGAACATATTGTCGAAATCATCATATTCGGAAATGATGTTGAAACTGTTTGTTTTATTTCCAACTCAATTGGTGGTGGTTATTTGCAGCCGGCCTTCGGAAGATCGAACTATTCCCTTGAGTGTTATTGCAGAGCGAACAAAACTTTCTATAGAGAATGTGGAGCATCTCCTTATGAAGAGCCTATCTGTAAGTTCAACTTGAAGTTCTCTAATATATTTTTTCTTTATAACCATACAAAGTAGTAAGCTTTCAACACGTGGGTTGGGCAATAAATGTGAAATTTTTGCATTACATTGTATTACTCTTGTTTACCTGCTTCATTTGTCTATCGGCTTATGTAATTTTTTAAGGTGTTAATCTTTAATAATGACATTCAGTAGCATTGATCTTTAGGATGTGAATGTCATGTTATCACCAGAAGAATTATGCTGTTTTTTGGTTTTACCTAAATTCTTCTATTTTCAAGCTCTAGTTCCTAATGCTAACTTGACACCCAAACTGTACTTGATGATCCGTTTTTCTTACCATGCTAATGCTTTGATAGTTGCTTCCATCTAATGACAAATTTTGCTATTCAAATTTGAAAAAATGCTTTTACTTTTTGTATTTTGGAAATGGTAGTTTTCACTTTTTTGTTCTTTTTCTTGTCCTTTCTTTACCTTGCACTGTTAATGTTGAAATTTTGGTGTTCCAACATACTGTTTCGCTGGTCTTTCTATTCCTGTTTAGTGATTGACTTCAGGGTTTCCGTTAGAAATTGCTTTGGTTTGGAAAAATGCAGTGTTCTATTTACTTAGATGTTCATAACTAAGGATGTATAAGCAAATTTCATTCTCTTTTGTATGAAGCATTGCATACTCCATTTTAAAAAAAGAAGTTAGCCTTTTTGTTTGTGAAGACCATATGGAGTTTGGCAAATGTGTTAAATTTTTAAGCTTTATATGAACAAATTTATTCCAGGTTCATCTGATTGAGGGTATAATTGATCAAGTGGAGGGCACAGTACATGTTTCCTGGGTGCAACCAAGAGTTCTGGGTATTGAACAGATAAAATCCTTACGGGATCGATTGGACAGTTGGACCGGAAAAGTACACACTGCGTTGTTGTCTATCGAGGCAGAAACGCCTGATTTAATTGGATCGTGAATTTTCTGTTCTTGTTTCTTGCGAATTGTAACGATTTCTTATGTTAAAGCGAACACATCATGAGGCAACAAAAGACGAAGAGACTTCCGAGTTACATGGGCATATAGCCAACGCTTCATTTTGTTTTGTCTGCTGCTTTTGAATGGTTGCTGGAAATAGCAGCCTCTTGTACTTGGCTTAGAAATTATTGGTTCTATATGGTTGCATGCCTTGAGACATGTTGCATCAGTTTGAAACAGGCTGTTTTTATGCATTAGAGTGATGACAAAACTATGTACCTGGAATTTTTCTTAGATACGGCCATTTTATTCACTTTAGGAGTTCTTTTAATTTAATTATCAAGCTAAGCGACTATTTTCTTTTGCAAAATCTTTTGGTTGCTGCTATTAATATTACTGTGTTATAAAATTCTTGTCTCATAACTGATAAAATTACTTACCAAACAGGGTTTTCAAAGTAGTACTGCATCATGTCCGAATTATTTTTGGTTAAGTGTGTGTTTGGTTTCAAGTTTTCTACCCTAGATTTACGTTTTTCATGGTTTCCAAAGTGTTTTTGCTGCGATTTCTATCCAATTGCTAGCTCCTGTGTAGACGTGAAAAGTTGTAGTGATTTGGTTCAATGTGATGCTTTACCAAACACATACTAAGTTGTTCCGACTTATATTTTCGTCTAGGTTTGTTGCACTAGCTCGATAGATAATTTGAACTCGGCTTGCAGCACTGTCTGCTTTGATTTTTCATTGTTTTGTTGAAGGGTCAATTTTACCTCTAACCTATAAGAGCAGCGGTTTTCAACCCAGTTTATTAAATTATGTTTTGCAATTTCTCCTATTATTATAACTTGACTCTTGCAAATAATAACAAAAGTTAACGGGTTTTCTAATACAAAAAGAAAAGACAATTATCTGCATCTAGTTAGTTAAGTACATTTCAACATAGGATGTCCTCAAATGTAAAAAGAAAACATAGGATGCCTTCTGATGCAATGTTTATGGTTTTTATCATTTACAAAAAAAAAAAAAGAAAGAACAAGAGAAGGATATGGTTTTACTTTGCAAACATATACAAAATGGTTGAATGTGCATGCTTGATGAATCGATGCATGTTTTATTTGTTAAGAATATGCATGCTTGATGTGGAAATGTATAAGTTAAATGTTAATTTTTTTACTAATATACATGCTTGATGTCGAAATGTATTAGTTAAATATGGTTAATTTTGTCTTTAACTTTATATTATATTCTAATTATTTAAATGTTTACTAGTATAACTAATATAAAGTGAAAAATATAATTAAAACTAAAATATTATATGTACTAATACTATTTCTTTTTTTAGATAATGGTGGTAATGAGTATTAATATATTTATGTATTAAAGAAATTAAAATAAACCTTACACTGCATATATGATTTATGTATACATGTTTTGATGCTTGGTGTCTTTAATTTAATGTATCACATGGGAACTTCAGCATTTAGCAAAGGCAAGTCTATAATGGTTACAGAGAGTACAGAAGTGCACAGACGACAAATATACTGGCGAATGGCACGTGATATACACATGACAATTACTAAGTCATAAAATTTGATTTGATTGGATCCTTAAAAGTTTGTCCTTGTTTATTTATTTTTGAAATAAAATGAGTATCACAGTCGAGTAAGTGTAAGTTTGATTTTATGTGAATTGATTTTGTAAAGATATTAAATATGTAAATATTCGATTTTAAATTTTTCATCTTTTAAGATAAATTAGTAGTGTTAACTAAGAACATGTTTACAAAAAAATATAGCAACAAATGTATCAAGTAGTTTAAAAATAACTAATACTCAGAGACAAATTTTTAACTTCCAAATAATATTACTTACAAATAGAAATGGAGGGAGTATATGGAACCCATTTTTTTATTTTTTATTTTTATATGCTTTTTATGTACTAGTTATATTAATGTGTGGGCTATTCTGAAAAATCATTTTCTTCAAAAATAATTTTTATGTTCAAAATGAATAGATATTTTGATCAATTTTGATAAGAATCGAATCATTTTAAATAGAAGGAAGTGAAAAACAAAATATACGGTTTCCATACTTTTTCAATAATATTGATAGGAAAACCATTTTGACGTGCATAATTTTCAACTTGAATATTTTTTTATACCAGTTTGTACTTTTTTTGAAAATTCCTTAAAGAATAATCTCTAATATTCATATGAAACCCAGATTTACGAAATTGTACTATCTACTGACAAAAGACCCAGAACCATATTATTCAAAAAATTAATAATAACCTTGTTGATGTGACGTTTGTATTTATTCAAAATATTTCGAAATTTTACCGTGTTTAAAAAAACAAAAATACAATATTTAGTAAATTTGTCCATTTAATGTTGCCTTCAAAAGAATTTAATTCATATATATCATATCTCAATGTAAAAGATTATTTACACGAACATCAATTATATATAATCATCAAAATCATTGAAAATGTCTGGTTAATAGAATTATCTCAAGTAAACAAAACTTATGAAACTAAATAAATAAATAAAAATTCTTTGTACAAAAAAAATATCGCAGTTTGATTTTTTTTTTTGTTAATGAAGGTTGATTTTGATCGTAAGAAATTGCCTCATACGAGTGTAAAATCAATTTTCATTGTCAATAGTGACGCAAGGATTGAACTCTCAATCCTTAACTCAAAGGCGCACTCATTTACCGCTAGGAAGCATCATACACATCTGACAATATGTATAAATGTATATATACCAAAAAAAATATTTAATCGACAAATATTATTAAATATATATATATACCAATTAAAATGATTTTTTTCATCCACATTGCTGAAATTTGGGGCGTAACTCATCGTTACAAAATCGGAGTGTGAGGTGATGATTGTCCTCACTTATAAACACATTTTCAAGCTATATTTTGTTCGATATGAGACTCTTTAACACATTGCCTCATGACCAACACTATTGGACTTGATTCGTTGACATAAATGAGGGGTGGTCTAATGGATATTGGAGAGGCTCTTATACCATATTGAAATTTGGGGTCTAATCCACCCTTACAAAACCGACTTGTGTGGTGAGAATTCTTTAACACATGATTGAAAAAGTGATCTAACAGCTATAAATTCAACTCTTAAAGTATAAACCGATTTGTACGGTAAAAACTAAATAAACTTTTTAAAGACCTATTTTTTATTAAGTAATCTAACGGCTAAAAATTCAACTCGACTTCAAAGGGACTATTAGCTTGTGTACTAATACTTGTGTGAGTGTGACCACCATGTCGTATGTTGTGATTTTCATGGCAAAGAATCTTAGCGAAACAAAATATCTCCTTTACTCATTATTCAGCACCAAAATGAAACATCTCTTTCAGTCAAACAATAATACTTACCTTTTTCATAAACTTCTCATACTTTTGTGGAATTGCTTCTTCAAAGAATAAAAGAAATTTATGTAATTATTATCGAGAAATAAAAATGAATTTCCTTATTATGGTTTTTTAAAAAAATATTTCTTAATTACCAGTAAATAAGATGAAAAGAGATCGTAGTAATGTTATTTCAAAAAGGAAAAAAAAATGTAGGTGTTGAGTTTTTGATTATGTGTTAGCTGCATTTTGTTAAATTAAAACAAGATGTTCTAATAAGATGTTTCAAATGTCCTAAACATGTAAGTACGACATCTTAGCTTATGACAATGTGCTTTATTTCACATTCTTAGAAGATTGCGTTTTCCCGTGAGATCATTAAAGATTTGATTCACATAACTTGTTTTTTATTCACGTAGCATCTAAACCGAATCGTTACACTCCTATATAACTAGCACTCAAGTTTTTGATTTTGTACAACATTGTATTTTGCAAGACATTGCTAATGAAATGACATAAATTTACTTAGCTAAAAAAATAATAAAACGAATCATGATGTTCTAGTTAAATCTTGCAGGAGGAAAAACTTTATAGTACATCTTATGTTTTTAACTGTGGTTTTACTGTCCTCCTTTCCCAATTTTTACCATGGTAAAAGCAAATGTTTCCAACAAGTCATAAAAAAACGTCAGAACCAATGAACAGTGCTTCCACATGCAAAGAGAATGCAAACATGCAGATACACGACAAAGGTTTCAGCCTAAAAAGAACTCTACTAAAACAAAACCATCACCAACAACTTTTCACTTTTTAGTACATAAAAACATCATAGAAAATAGCACCTAGCCAGCATGTTACATTTTTTCCAACAACCTCTTAATAGCAAAATAGGTGAAAAAATTCTTAAAAGACAATATATTTACTCTTGTCTAACATAAAAAGATGAACTCATATCTGTAATTGAATCCTCAGGTGGACCATAGTAATTTTCATCTTTCTCTTCATCCCATTTAAGAACCTCTTTTATGTACTTGAATGCTTCATCAACAGTTATTCTTTCCCTTGCCCTAACTTGTGCAACAAAAAGTTTCTTTCCGGTGATGGATGCATAAAGGTCTTTGAATTTCATCGCGACGTAGAAGTAAGCTTGATGTGCTAGTGATTGGTTGTTGTCGTGTGCGCGCACGGGAGAAAAATCTTTGAACCATTCACAAGCGTTGAGGGATACCCTTCTCATTTTTTCCTCAAAGACGTCGTATTTGTTAAGAACTAGTATTAAAGGAGTGTCTTTGAAACAAGGGTGTCTCACCATTGTTTCAAAAAGCTCCATGCTTTGTATCATCTTGTTTTGGAGAAGTGTTCCGCTGCCATTGCTGTCGGGGGCAAGAGATAACTGATCGTAGTCGCTTAAGGAAACACAAAATACCACTGCTCTAACATCTTCAAACATTTCAACCCACTTGCAACCTTCGCTCATGCCCTTGGCATTCACCCTTATGAGTTGGTACCTGAGACATCAAAGAAATGTTAAATTATGTTTAGCAAAGAAAAAAAAAAGAGCGTGATTCTGAATATGAACCACTTTTTTCGTCCTAGATATTCAATATGCTTACTTGGTCATTGGTTGCAACTGAGCATCAAGGTTATCTGTATAAGCTTCGAACTTTGGGCTACAATCATCGAGCGAGAATTCCATGAAAGCCAAACCATTTCCCTGAGTAACCCCTTCTGCATATAATATGTCCCTTTCAGAAGGTTCATACTCATTGCTAGATATCTCCACAGCCTGAAAAAAAGCGAGCACATTATCTAGCTACACAAGTCAATACATTAATCTCCCCAAAGCTGAAAATGAAAACAGTGCTAACAAAACAATAACCATTTATATTATGATTGATAGCCAATAAACTTGGGCCATGTTTGGATAAACAACATAATTAAGCATTTATAATAGAAGTGCTTATCAAATAAGTGTGTATGTATAAGATATAACAAAAGATGAAATAGTGAAACTGTTTTCATATAAGCTATTTTCATAAGCTATGCTGGAGAGCTTACGGAAATAAGTTGAAAACAGCTTACAACGTGTCATAAGCTTTCTTAAAAGTCTCACAAGTGCTTATGACAGTAGATAAGCTCAAATAAACCAATCTAAACGGTCCCTAATTATAGCATCTGTGAATTTTAATATTCAGAATGAATGATGGCTAAAGAATAAAATTTAAAAACACTGTAATTTTAAGAAGACTCTGGTTTCAAGGATGATTATATAAGCAATTACCCGGCTTAAGAAGTACTCCGCAACATCCGGAAGGAAGTGAAGCTCATCTTTTCTTTTGAAGGTCTCTTGGATCGCTGGATCTTTCCACACTTCTTCGACTAGTGGTGCATATTCACGCGTCGCTGCAGGGAAGAATGCATCTAAATCCCCAGTGGCTATAATGTCCAGGAGCCAGTCGGAAAAATGCTTTAGCCTTGGGTTGAGAGAATAGATGCATTCGCTGGTATTACTAGCTTCACCATTGCTACCTGAATAAAGATTGAAATAGAGAGTAAAACACCAAAAGGTTTCTGATATCCTTACAGGATGATGACTATAAACGTTACCCGCAGAATTAACATTAACACCGACCGAATCTATATTCATAAACGGAATCATTTGCAGTAGATTAGTCATTTCTTAAATAAAATAGAAACCATGTACGCATGCATGTTTCGAATGCATGTTTAGGGTTAGGAAGCTCGAAAGATATCAAGAGATTAACTAAGAAGAGTTTAGTTTGTAGTCGATAGTTGATGATAATCGAAGTATCGAATGACGTTACATTATCTAGAAGTAAAAAATCAACATGACATAAAATATTACCAGCTTCCATAATGTGAGCAGGAGAACCTTGTCCATTCATTCTAGAAACTGCCTCTTCTTCAAAACGCTCTCTTCCATCAAGTAAAATGCTAAGATATTTGTACATGTTACTCTGTATCATCAGTTTAACGTCCTCCAGCTCTTGATCAGTAAATTTGTTCCCGTACAAAAATTTGGCCTGCTCAGCAATTATAAGATCACCACAGAAGAGAATCATGTTATAAGAAAATCAATATTAAACACTAGTCATGTTTATACAAAAATTGTTTAGTTATATATGTGTATGTGTGTTTTAATATTTATATTGAAGTACTTCTACACTCGTATTGTATTCATATTCACGCAACATAGTTCTACACATTTGAAATAAAAGCCATACCTGCTTAAACATAGTGCTAGTTCCAGAGCCTTGAATTCCAAGAAGAAGAAGCTTCTGAGTTTTTTTCTGTTCAAGATATTTAGGAACCGTGGTATAATGACTAGTCTCATCTCTTGATCCATGAGGTTGTCCATGAGGATAGGGTAGAGAGAAGAGGGCAGAAACAAATCTTGTCGATGCCTGTCATGAAGAAAAAAAAAGCAAACATCTCTTTCATTATTATTCTATACTCTCTAATCCTACAAGTAGTTAAGTGAATACCTTCTCCCAAATGTTTCCTCTTATATTCTTTTGGCCTTCCTCCTCGTAACGACCATCATCATAAACCCAAAAGTGAGTATCACGTGGACACTGCACGTTTGCCAACTGAAAATTCAAAGAAAAAGGCTATTCCATTGAATTTATTGATGCCAAAATGCTATGATAATGATAAGGATCAACCGAATATTAAAATAGTGGCAAAAACACTATTGGTAAATATAAATTTTGTTCAAATGCAAAGACCAAAGCTTACCCTGAGTACCCTCAATTCGAGTTTTGTAATCTCTCTACCGTTGATGTAAACCTCAGTGTTCCCGTTACTAGCATCAGTGCTAAGTTTGCCAGAGAAATTCAAGTTTGAACTAATGATTCTGTCAGGTTTTTCCCCTTCCTATCAAATGAATAACGACAGAAGTTAAAGCCTGCTCTCTGATTACAAATAAAAATATGGCAATTTGATCAACGTTGTATATCGCGGATTGCAGAAAATAGCAGTTTGTTTAAATTTGCTATGCTACAGTTCTGCTATAGTCTCTATTTGACAACACTTTGTACTAAATAGCGTGACACAAAACAATTGTAGTTGCTTCAAATTCTGTTACGTAATAGGAGTTATTTGACAACACTGAATTTAATAAGTCAACCATATGATTTGAAGAAAAAAACTATGGACAACATGCAAGGACAAATGTTAACATAACATAAGTCAAACTTATGATTTTGGAGATAAAATTGGAAATTAAAGCAGAAATATTCTCCAAAATCATAAGTTTGACTAATGTTATGTTTTCCCTTGTAAATTCTATGCCAACTGAAAACATAATATTCCATACAAGGGAAAATTAAAGCAGAAATATTCTCAGTAATAATAAAGCATAAATCATCACCTTTCCCCATAGACCGGATTCTTTGTCGTACCAATATCTACCAGGCTTCAGCTTGCGTGGAGGTAAGGGACATCCAAGTAAGTCTTCCATCTCATCAGGCTTGAGGAGAAATCCGTTGACACTCAACTGCTCTGGCTGAAGCTGATTAGCGGAACATTCTTTCTCCGCTTTCATAATTTGCTTAACTTCTAGTGGACTCAACAGTCGGGACAACACCCTTGAATATTTCCCCAATTTCAGACGCTTCGATTCGTCAATAGGCTGGCCGATGCATGTTACACATTTGCGCCCTTCAGGCATTGATCCCATTGCCCTGAGCACACAGCTGCTGCAATACTTTGCATTACAAACGATGCAAGACTCTTTAGTTTCCCACTTCCCTTTACCACACCTATAACAAACTCTTATTTTCTTTTTCTTCTTTTCTTTCACTACTCCAACATACTCCTGATACGCCGGCTTCACAGCCTCCACCGCCTCTTTCCTCTGAGTCCTTTCAACGGTATTAAAAGTTACAACAGGCATCCTCTTTGCCTCATTAATCACCGGCTTAGAAGCAACATTTGAAGGATTATGAACCGAAGCCGGTGAAGCTGAAGGCGAACCGGAAGAAAGATCCGGGTTTAGTAACACAGAAACCACGGATTCTGAACTTCCCGACACCCTTGGACTATGATTAGGAGACCCCGTCACACCAGAAATACGAGACATCGGCAAAGGGATTTGTTCAATTGCTCTGAACTTCACATTTAGAGGTTCAACTTTCGGTACTTCATAAGAAACTGGTGGACCTAAATATTCCGAAGCTGTGGAGTAATCAAGATTAGAAGCGTCATCAGGAACAGAAGCACCCGGCGGAAGCATCTTCTTCACCACTTCCTTCCAATTATCTCCCCTATTATGATCCATATCTTTGTAATCACCAACACCACTTAAAAACCTCAATGTTTCAAATTGTTAAAAAAATTCAGCATCATCAATAGCTACTACTACACCTTGTTCCCTCTAAAATATCCAAAAAAATTGTAACTAAATAAGATTTCAACATATGAAAGAATAGAGATATATACACTGAAAAAAACAAATCAATGTTAAAAATACTCAAGGAAAAAGAGGTGAATTATGTTACTATATAAAGTGGTTTTAGGTTTTAGCTATTACACCTATGAAGAACAAGTCACAGTCATGATTCATGAAGCAGCCGCAATCAAACATTGAAATTTGAAAGCCTTCATAGTTGAATAGCTTTATATATATTGAAAAATTAAATAAAATATAAAGAAAAATAAGCAAGACCAAAATCATATAAAAATTAACTAAATAAACAAAATTCAAATCAAGGTATCTAATCTAAACATGAGTTGAGACAAAAAAAACAACATAAGACTAATAAAGATGTGAAATAGCTACAGTCAAAAACAGACAAAAACAAAGGAAAACAAACAAACTAATCAATGTTTTCAATCTTTTGAATTATAGTATTAACAAAACAAGAATAGTCATTATAAGTAATAGTTCTTTTAATTGTTGAAAAACTCAAGAGTCCAACTACTTTGTTTAATTAATACCATCCTAAGAAAATTAATTTACAAACATACCAAAATGTTGGAATTTTCAGCTAAGAATAAGAGACCAAAGAAAAAGATAATATTTTTGAAGGAAAAAAAAAAAAAAAGACTTTCAACTTTGTAGTGAGAGAAAGTGTTTGAGTTTGAGAGTGTACCTTATAGAAAAGGATGAGAATGAAAGTGAATCTGATCTTTAAATCTAAGGTGGTATTGCTTTTGAGGTTGAATAGGTGAAAAAGAAAGCTTTTTCAAAACCCACTACACATTTGATAAAGGAAATGAGAAAGAGAAAAATGGTGGCTAGCTCAGAAATTTAGTAGCAGAAGTTGATGAAGAAGTGAAGATGAAGTAGTGTAGTAGTATAGTAGTAGTGACATGGGTCCCACTTAGGTCCCCATTGTTAAGATGTTGTTAATAATCTTAGAGCTTGAGTTGTTGGGCTTCTTCTCTAATAATCTTTTGTTGCTTCTCTGGTACCGCTTTCGGTTTCATATATAAGAGAAAGTTTGTTCAACAAAAATTGATGTATCTAATTAAAAACTTTGATTAGATATATATAAATTTTTAGCCGAAGAGAGTATGTGATATTGGTAAGTACAATTCCAGACTATAAAGATATTTAATATGTTGCGACAAAAGTACAAAAATATTTCACTTCTTTGTATCTAATGTGTTAGTGGATTTTTCTGCTATGTTATTTTAAGAAAATATACGATATGATATCTATGTTGCTATGATCTATGTGTACTGTTTTTTTCTATGTGTGTATGTATGATGTGATTCCTTGTTAATGTTAATTATTGTTACTCCAAATAGTTAATTAAGTTAAAGCAAAAATTGGTCGTGAAGAGGAAGACAACGGAACTCGTGGGGGCTACTGTCACAATCACACTTACAAAGTTACACACCTACATATTAACCCCCACGCGCCATTTTCCTCACCCTAGACCCTACACATGAATGGCATCACTTGTATATTTAAGGGATATCTCGTATGCATTTAACGTCTACCTCATACTTAGCAATTTTTTTTTAGACAAGAAAAATATATTAAAGAATCTAGGCTAAGCACAAATAGTGCAAAAATGAGATAAAAACAAAATTTTGCCCAAAGACTAGAATGCTTGACGTCTTCTAATTGGTGGATACTTTTGTCTATTCGTAAATTATACTCAACAAAATAATATGATGTGAGGACGAAAATGTTTGTCGTTGTCTAATTGGATGACGATTTTGCTTATTTGTAAATTTCATGACTAAAATTGTTTTCTCAATTACCAATGTAGCAGTTAAATATTTTTATTAAGGGACAATGACGTTGTATAATGTGATTTTTCTCAATCACATCGATTCGTCGAGTAATTTGAAACTCAAATTCATCCTTATATAAGTACTAAACATAAGAAATGACAACAAAAATTAGCAAACTGGGGAAATCAATTAAGTTTTATTTCAATTTGATGCTTCACTAAATGTCATCACAATCATAGTCATAATCTTTTTTTAGGTTAATTGTCTTTAGAAGCATTTCACCCACAAAGAAAAAGGAATAGTAGCAAACTCTAATCTAAAGATTCCTTAGTTAGAAAAATCATTAAATGTTCTAAATTATGTTAGATGTATCATGGATGCAGATAATACTTAGGTGACATAACTTTTGATGATATTTGTGACATTGTTCCTTTTTGAAAGATTGTGACATTGTGACATTGTTCCTATCACTCTCATCTAAATAATTTATTTTAAATATTTATCAATTATTCTCTTTCATTTAAAATGCACCAATGTTAATAATATCACCTAAAAATTATGTCACACAAGTGAAATCTAACTTACGTGGTGTAAACCATTGAATAACTTTTTGGTTACATAAAAAGTTGCACCGGAAATATTATTTGAGAAAATAGGAGTACGTAACTTTTTAAAGAAAAAGTAAAATTACCTTTGTTTCTTTAAAAGTAGTAAAAAAAAGTAAGAAAAAGTAAAGCTAGATTCTTGAAGAGAGATCAGTGACACACACGCTTTAGAAATGGAGAGTGCGATTCTTTTTCCACCTCATTTATTACTATCATTTGAGTTTCAAACTTCAAAACTTCCAACTCGTTGACAATTTAAAGCTAAAGTTACCACGTAATCTTAGATGTGAAATATCTTATCAAAAAAGTTACGAGTATTAGTAATTTTTTTTTTAATATCATAGTGATTAAAATTTTCCAACTTAAAATAAATGGTTAAATATATTTTTTGTCCATATAAATATACCAACTTTTTGTTTTAGTCTCTTTAAAATTTTCCATCAACTTTTAATTCCTATAAAATTTTCCATCTTCACTTTTGGTTCCTCTTTTAAATAAACTCATATCTAGAATTCATATTTTTTAATAAAATTTTGCAGAAAAATTCATAATATTATAATATTCTCTCCTAAAAAAATTAGAATTTTTTAACAACACATGAATTTAATATGAATTTTTATATTTTTGACGGTTAAAAATTTATATTTAATTTATGTTTTGTTAAAAAGTTCTAATTTTTTTGGGGAATTTTTTTTACAATATTCACACATTTCTGCACAATTTCATTAAAAAAAATACAAAAATTAAGTTAAAAACAGGGACCAAAAGTAGTGATTGAAAATTTTATAGGGACTAAAAGTTGAAGGAAATTTTTAGAGGGACTAAAACGAAAAGTTAATATATTTACAAGGATCAAAAACATATTTAACCCTAAAATAAATAAGTAGAATATTTGAAATTTCAACATCTATATATTATTATATGATTTTATTATTATTTGATTAAGCTAGCAAAGACATTGATTTTTTTTTGGCAAATAATCTAGTAGTTATAGCTTACACATTTTAAACATGGACGAATGAACGTTTGAGGTTCAAACCTCGATCCTGCATATACTATGTAATATCTATTCAACTGAACTAAATTTACCGAATACAAATGAATGTTTCTAGAATCTCATCAATTTATTTATAAAAAACAATATAAAAAGCAACGTTAATATTATTAAAATTGGGTTAGAATCTTACGTTGCTAAAATTCTCAAATTGTTTAATGTGTGTATGTGTGTGTTTGAATAGTCTCATTTTTTGAGTTAGTTTTGAATAATAACATTCAAATATTTATTATTTTAAGGATTCAATTAAAGACATAACATTGTTTAGACTTAATCCACAAAAATTGATATCAAAAAGATCGATCATGAGACCTTAAAAAAGCGCACTCCAAACTTTAAATTTAATTATTAGGTCAACCTAAATGAGTTTAATGTTATTCAAACTTATTTAACAAATCATGATCATTTAATATATACAAATAGAAAACACAATTTTTCTATGGCATACTAGTAGTTTTAAAATACTCTTACAATAGTGGGATAATCTGACAAAACAATACATTTTTATTGTGACACAAATATGATTGATCAATGCAGTCGATCTTATTTAACAAAATAAGACTTCATTGTTGTAGTATAAAATAATTTTGTACCGAGAATGTTTATCATTTAAATCTTAAGAAAACACCATCACATGGAATGGCTAGTCTTACGAAATGGTGCAACTTATTCCTCTATGTATACTAAATAATTTGATTAATTTGAGAATTCAATAAGAGATGCATAGTTAAAATCTGATCTCCTATGTATGTATCTTTCCCCATAAAAATGGATGAATTAATATAACTCTATATTTTTTTTAAAATTGTTTAGAGTGTGAGTTTTGTATATATTTTAATTTTAATTTTTTTATCAGTTTAGTCATAATAACTTTTTCCCGGGTAAATGCAAATGTGTTACCACTTTAACGTCAAAGCAATGATAATCTAACGCATGATTTACATGAACCATGGAAGGGTGCGCAATTATGTTCATTCATTTTTTCCATTACCTTGTAACAGAATATTTGTGTTCAATAATGAGTTAGACTCCCCATAAATTCTTTAATTTTAGTAATAGTATTACACAGGATTCACTATTTTTTGGCTTTTCCCCTTTTTTGTAAGAGTTTTTTTGGGGCTTTTTGTCTAAACATGGGCACTTGGCTTTATTTGATTAATACTCCCTCCGTCCCAAATTGTATGTCGCTTTAGAGAAAAAAATTTGTCCCAAATTATATGTCGTTTTACAATACCAATGCAACATTAATGTTGTTTTTCCTATTATAACCTTAACTATTTATTACTCTCTCTTCTTTCAATTCTTTCATTTATCTTTCCCATATTATTTATTAAGGGCAATTTTGTAAAACAACTCATAATATCTCTTTTCCACACAATATTAATTGCATTTCTTAATTTGTGTAAAATGCCCAAAACATCATACATTTTGAGACGGAGGGAGTAATGAATAGAAACTAAGGGATAAAAAGAGGGAGAACGTATAGAGAAAATGAAGGGATGATTATAGATTTAAAAGAAAAAAAATGAGATCATTACTGACGTACTAAAATGGAAATGAAGAGAAGCAAGTGATTGGACTCAAAGTGAATTCCACTTAGAGATAAATTGTTTGAAAAAATTCGATTTTGATTTTTAGGTGGAACAATTATTAAGTAGACTTTATTTATCGGTCGAAGTTTGGATTTTAAGCCGGTCTTTTTTCTAATATGAAAGAAATTTTTGTTAATATCAATATGAGATGCATTTTCTTATAATTGTCAATAATAATGAGAAAAATTCTCAATTACATGAATAATTTTGCAAAGCCACTCCTTTCATTGCAGAACTTCCATGTGACAGTATCTTCGATGTGGCCATAAGTTCTGGCATAGAAGTAAAAAACCTATTCAATTGCTACTAATTTTATGCAGAAAATCATCAGTTCTAATATGTGCTCCATGGTTTAATTAAACATAATCCCTAAAAAGGCATCGAAGTCAGAAAAGTCTTGTAACCTTTAAGCAGAGGCACCAAATTGTCCACCCACTCAAGATAAGGCTTCTTATACACAGGCTTAAGTTGTATCGCAAAATACCTCTTGATTGTCTCATATGATGCTGAGATTCGACAGTTGTTGTTCAAGAGGTCTAGCCTCGACTACATGTTATTTGAGAGTATTGGAAATTCAGTTGGAACTAAAATTGAGGTGTGAAGGATTACCCCGTGGTTGTTCTTAATTCAACTCCCCATTGTTTCTCACTAGAGTTACTAGTACCACTAGCGTGTAGTGTTCGTAAAGTGAGTTATCAAATGATTGTTCAAACATAACAACAGGTTGTTCTTGGTGTGATTGAACCTATCAGGATTGGAAATGATACATCAAATAGTGTGAGTTTCTCCATTGTAGGTTGTACGTGACGCCCTATGTTTGACTTGATGTTTTTCACGACATATTCCGTTGAACTTATCCACATGCGCACAATTATCTCCAAAACGTTGCCACATGCTCTTAAATTTCTTCGGCTCGTGACGTTGTAAACGTGGAACATAAGTAAAATGCCTTATTTTCAAATTTTACTAAGTTATGACCAAGTCTTGTGTCTTGGCGGTAGACATGGCAACACAACCCGTTGGGTCCCATCCGTCCCTGAAGGAAAATCGAATGTGATTTCAGAATAAAGCAGCAGATAAAATTTTCGATTTTCTTTCCTTTGATCATTACGAATTAACACATGAATCAGTGAATCGATTGTTACCTCGAAGTGTGGAATCTGAAAGCTGGAATCTCGATCACAGCAAAGCAAGCAGCAAGCAGCAAAGCCTCTAGCAAGTCCACATGAACGGTGCTCCTCCAAAGCTCGGTGCTAGCCAAAGAATCAGAAGTTTCAGAGAGCTAGGGTTTCTTCAAGACGTCCAACCCAAAACTTCAGCACTAGGGTTCTATTTATAGAACTCCTAGTGTGCTCTGCAAG
>Ga0315915_1003698_pt1 | contig 19380 bp, 7 predicted proteins | sample MpolbnodulesMG_FD_207738 | JGI IMG/M metagenome (GOLD analysis project Ga0315915, IMG submission 207738) | Medicago polymorpha root nodule microbial communities from Los Angeles, California, United States - branched nodules | ecosystem: Host-associated > Plants > Roots > Nodule | place: USA...
TTTATGTGAAGAAATTTAAACTACAAAATCAAACAAGACAAATCAGCAGGCCCTTTACCTTCATGAGATATATACTACTCAAAGGAAGAAGGATAACATCTACTAAAACTCAATCAAAAGGAGGAGGAGAATGCCCCATATTAGTTTTTTTTTTTTTTTTTGAAAGAAGAGAGTGCCCCATATTAGTGTTTAACCTTGGAGAGATAATTTGCGCCTTTTTTTCTTTATATCTTTACTCTTTTCTTTTTTTTTGAGCAATTATATCTTTACTCTAATTAATCATATCAATCAACCTTTGAATAAGATTGTAAAAAATAAAAATTTGTTATGTGATCATATGTGTTTAATTATTTATTAGTGTTATTATATGATTGGAACTTTTTTTATGAAAAGTGGAAATCATTAACAACCTAGACCGCGAATGGAAGAACATGTAAAACATGCAAAAGAAAAAGCAAAAACATGTAAAATAATACGTGACTTTTATTTGACTATCAAATTTTTTTTTGGTTAAATATGTTTTTCATCCCTATAAAATTGGAAACTTTTAAGTTTAGTCCTTACTTAATTTTAATAGGTTTTTTAGTCCCTACAAAAAAAATTACTTCTAATTTTAGTCCTTCTACAACAAAGTTTGTTTAATTATCCTTAAACTCTTAAATTTTTGAACAATTTTTTTGAGACAAGTTTAGAACAGTATAAAAAGTTCATTAACTAAAATTTAGAATTTTTTAACATGAAACGAATTAAATATGAATTTTTTAAAGCGGCAAAAGTTAAAGATAAAATTACCAAAATCTGGACGTAGAAATCAAATTTTGCAACAATTTTTTGCAGAGGAACTTTTAGTAATATGTTCTCAACACATATGAAAAAAATTGTTCAAAAACTCAAGACTTTAAGCATAAATTAAACAAATTTGAATTGAGGATAGACTAATACTGAGTGCAGAAACTTTTTTTAGAGACTAAATGAACTGTTAAAATTAAGTAAGGACTAAATATAAAAGGTCCCAATTTTATAGGGATCAAAAACATATTTAAACTTTTTTTTTTAAGAAATTTTATTGACTATCATGTCAACGTAATAATTGGCGTTAATACAACTTTAATATTGATCACCATCGCACTTAGCGCTCATCCAATTTTGATATCATATTAAACGAGCTTAGATTTTACTCTTCTCAAGATGAGGAAAATATTGGGCCATGTATATCCTTCATGATATATTGCATTAGTTTTTCTTAGTTAAAATATATTGTTTTAGTCTGTAGCCGTAAGTTGTTCTTATATAAGAGTACTTTCAGAGATAGGACTGATGTTAGCCTCAATGTTGATTCATTGTAGGTACATAAAGTCAGATGTAATGTGATGTTTGAAATATGAATGCTAAGGAAGCATGTTTATATTGTATAGTATGTTGTAGGACTATAAGCATACTTCATATTTTGAATAAGAAAAGTGATGAGAAAAATTGTTTCCTTCTCATAATTAATTATATATACAGACTGATTCTGAAGTACATCAGAACAAGCTACAAAGGCTCTATAATCTATATTTTGAGTACAAAAAGTATCAAAATCTCTTCAAAAGCCATAGATAACTATTTGTTCATTTTTTTGCCTAAGATCATGGCAGGGATTAGAGGATGCCTCGTTGTGACAAGCATACATGAAAGTGATCAAAGCCTTCTCCACGTCTTCGGGAATCTGTTCTTGAACTAACGAGATTGCATAGTCCAAGAAAACACTATCACACGGCAACATAATAGGTCCATTCCCTGGTAATCCGAACACTTCCTCGGACCATTTAAAGAGTTCTCTAAACACGTTCGTGGTAAGATACTTTAGAGGAACCACAAATCGCTTGCGATCAATGCTGTAAACAACAAAGTGACCCTTGTTTACTGATGAAGAATTCATTTCCACTTCATTTCTTGGGTATGAGATCCTCTTGCGCTTTTCAACAGCCATTTTCTGCCACTTTTTCGCCATTTCTATTAGCCTTTTCGCACTTAACATGGTTTAAATTTCTGAGGATTTAAAAGAGAGAGTAAGCTAAGTTATGATCCAAATTCTGATCTTGGTTGTATTGAATTTGAACAATTGGTATGACATATATATATATATATACAAATGAAATTTAGACAACACCATATGGTATTGTTTGAAGAGTGTTGTGCTGATAAGGTGCATGGCCATGTGGAGTGATTAATTCACTAACCATAGAAGTGACAAAACAGAAATTGAATTTGAGGGCCATGTATTTTTGGTCTAGACATGATAACTACCAAGAGAAGTATTATTGTGAGCCAATTTGTTTCTTGGAAGTTTTGTGGCATAAATGCTAAAGATGCACAATCGTTTTCTACACAGCAGGACTTGAACCATACAACATTTTGGGCCCAACAGCTAAGCAAAAATATGAATCTGAGGTAACATACACCTAAATTATAAGATTAATATAGATAACACACCCCACTTAAACAGTAAAGTTAGCAAGATGCATGAATATAAAGCAAAAGGAACGGAAACAGTTATATATGTTTCATTTATGGAAAATGCCAAAAGATGTTCTAATTCTAATTGTTAAGAAGTTCAGAGAATTTTTTTTATCTTATTCAACATGTTGAAAGTTTCCTTGTTCTTTTAAGAAGATCCAATTTCATTTATTATACATTTCTTTTTGGAAATTGCTCTTCAAACACTTAGCATTTTGCTCACAGATTTCTCAAACTTTCGAAAATACATCGATAGTTAACTACGTTCACCGCCAAACCGTTTGTAACTCTTAATGAGGGTATTTTTAAAAGTTTGAAGTACTTATGAGCAATTGAATGGCAAGTCTAGGGCCGGTACCATTGAATGGCCCATTATTGTTCTCAATATAGAATTTTTTTTCTGACTCTCTCACAAAAAAAATGATATGTTTGCCCTCTATTCAAAATTATTGATGCAATTGTTCTTGTTTTTCATTTGATTTGGCGAGTATACACTATTTTTTATGTTCCTACAAGTTCTGACTGTGAAATGGCCAACATGCTTCTTTCTTCTTCTTTTTTCAATTTATTTTTGAGTGTATGCCACTTGAAATGGCGGAGCATGAATATGCCTTTTATTTTATTTTATTTAGTAGTATTTTTTATTAAAAAAACCACCTTTTTTTAATTAAAAAAAACCTAAAATGATATTTTTTATTAAGGATTTAACAAAAATACATTATTGTTATAAACCGCAAACATCTCTTGTACATCTGTGTCGGTCTCGAGTTGTTTATATTCATACTGGTAATCAAAATCTTTATCTGATGCCAACGAGATGAAAGATTCTCCGTAATAAATATCAGTCACCTTTCGAGTGGGATCGTGAGCTAAGTAAAAAAAAATGGTTGAGTTGGATCTTCAGCTCTTATAAACTAATTTATGGCATGTTTGCCATTTCAAAAGAGAGAACACAAAAAAAAAATTATAGAAGGAGAGGGAGAGAGTGAGAAAGAAGACTAAGATATTGTTTCTTGATAATGTTTATGGGTGTTTGGGTTTTGGAAATATTATAAGAAGAGGGAACAAGAATGAGAAATATGAGTAGATGATTGTTTCTTGATGGTGTTTGGGTTGACGAAAAATTATAAGAGGTTAGGGAGAGACTGAGAAATAAGAGTGAAAGATTGCTTATTGACAATTCTCATGGTGTTTGGTTAAGGAAATATTATAAAAGAGGAGAGTGTGAGAGAGCAATTAGTAGTACAAAATGTTGCATGCATATGCTACAGAGAGTGGTGCGGTAAGTTCAAATGAAATCTTTTAAATGAGATCATAAATTTTCTTTTTTACGCACAAATGATAACAACAATTAAACATTGTAAGTTTGAATAATTCTTATATTAATAATTAAACAATTATTAATATGCTAAGTTGTATATATAAAAAAGATGAAATAACATATATATTTTAACTTAATTTGATTGATTGTATTAACGTGGAAAAGTAATAATGAGATGAGACTTAACAAACCTAAAACAAGTATGGAATATTTAAAAATGAATATATGAATGGAATAAGAGTTAACTAAAACAACATAATAACAAAAGAAGTTCTGATAGCAAGGAAAGTAAGGAAAAAGATGGACAAACACAACGAAACTAAAATCAGTGTGTTGAGAGGCTTTTTGATATCGTTTGAAATCTTTAACACCAAAATATTGACTTGTTTCAAAAAACATTTAAAAAGCTAATGCATCTCATATAACTACTTTATCCGTTTTAAAATAGTATTGTTTAAAGTTTTACACATAAATTAAATAAATATAATGATGTTGTTAAAAGACATTACATTTTTGCTAAACTAACATTGTTCACTATTGATGTATTTCTAACCATCGTAAGTGCAAATGCAGTATAATATCTTAAAAATAGTATACTCAATAATTATTAGAGAGTAAAATTGATTAAAAAAAACATTTAATCTTATATTGAAAAGCTTAAACGATGTTAATTTAAATATTTTTGTTTGACTAAAGTGACATTCATTTGTTTTGCTAAAATGAAACAAATGAGTGATTGATATCATTTTTTTTTTATAAACCGCAAGGCTCACTAATTTTCATATTTATTTTGCTTCAATTATTTTCATCAGTTTTGTGAATAAAAGAATAACAAACAAACAAATAATATTTTCAACAAAATAATAATAATAATCATTGGAATGTGGTATTCCTTCCAATCTTGTATGTAAGTAACATTTTTTTCCATAGTCTTAAATGTAAGCAAAAATCTACTGCTATTATTATATTTAAGGATACTATTTAAAGTTTACTCTTAAATTAATTTATTGTAACTTTTAATATTTTACTGGTGTTTTTTTAACCTTCATTAAGGTGTAAACAACAATTTTCAAACTAATTAGGGTTGTTTACAAATATGTTATGTCAACATGAGCTTGGGCCTTATAAAACTTACATGAGGCAATTGGATTTAGAAAATTGCTCTTCTCCCTTCAAAAATTGCTCACTCTCAACCAAACTTCCCGAAATACCCTCAGCGTGAGTTAACTCACGCAGGTGTTAAACTCAACGTGACTTAAGTCATGCTGGATTTAATATCTGCGTGAGTTAACTTACGGTGGTTTACGTGTTGCAATAGTCGTATGATTCTTCTCTTTTAGTGCAAATACATGAGGGTTTAATTCTCAAAGTGGCTTTCCCTTGTATCATTGCATCATGTGCGCACCATAAATATGAGCAGCTTTTGGAATGGATTTATTGCAAACAGAACCTACTATTATGCAAAAATATTCCATAACATACTAGTATAGCAATTAAAAATTGTTTTACAAGTGGTGCTTTTCAAATCTCTTACAAGAAACCATTAATTGTTTGTTATATTGAATTCATGTTTGACATTTATATATATAATGATATAATATTTATTTCTATATACAACATGAGATTTGGATGATAATATAGATTGAAAAAAAATTGAAAAGGAATGTTTTGACACCAGTGTGAGTTAACTCAAGCTAGTGTTTGAAACGTGACTTAAGTCACATAGGTTGTATTCTAACATGACTTAAATCACGATGGATTTAACACTTGTGTGAGTTAAGTAACGTGAGAATATTTTGAGAAGTTCAGTTGGAAGGGAGCATTTTTAGTTGGGAGAAGAGCAATTTTCTTGGATTTATAGCAAAAAAAATATTTCATAAATTCTAGTATTGCCATGATATATATGTATTTTTATGGTAACATAATCACACTAAATATTATTTATTGTTTCGGTAAAAAATAAATAATTTTATCTATTTGTGTTATTTTTTTCTTCTAAATTTACCCTTTGTTATAAAAAAAATAATATTAGAATTTCAATAGTAAGTGAGTTGTAAAAAAGTTTGGACGTATGAGCATTTTTTATTTGCATACGTGGCCTTTTATGTTTATAATATTTAATAAAAATATTTTTTTATTCGCGGCCTAAAAGAGAGGGATTTGATAGTCTTGCCTTTAGACAGGCACTGAGCGAGCATTAACTGATAAATTTTTGAAGTAAAAAAATCCAAAATTTTATAAGACAAAAAAGTTTGCACCCCGTGGTACAGGGTCTTGGATACGCTACCTATTGTCTGTTATGGTTTGTTCTGGTTTTTTCTTCCTTACTGCTGTGTTGTTTTGCTGGCTTTGGCATGAATGTTATGTTTTTAGGGGGGTTTGTTTTGTATCATTAAATACTGTAAGGGAGTTGTTTTGGGTCTCCCCTTATATTCGGTGCCAATTGTAGTTTCTTCTGTTGCGAATTTTGTTTGCATTTTGCGACAACTCTGCTTAATAAATTTGTCGTTTCAAAGAAAAAAATGAAAACTTTGTTTTTAGACCGCGAATATATTTTAGAAAATTGAGATGGTTATATATATATATATATATATATATATAAGTTTGTGATACCATATGACGATAAATAGATAAAAATAAGATGTTAAATATGTGTAAAAAAATCTCAAAGATAACTCTTCCTAAAAAAATAATAACTACAAGGTCTAAAACTTTGGAGAACAGCATAGCAAATCGGAAATAGATACTATTGAATTTAATTGTATTCATATTGATTCATACTTGGCAAATGGGGTATGAGTTGTAAACTTTGTTCCTAAGTTCCCATTGAAGAACAAGAAGGCAAGGCAATCATTTGCCCATTCCCACCATCTTAAAACTTCTTTCCTTTTTGTCTTGGCCAACCATACGCGGAAAGAAGCTAACTTTTAATAAAATCAACAACCGACATCGTTTTCTGTCTTTCCTTTAATTTTTATTTTTCAGTTTCATTATTTGTTTCTAAAATACATAAGCTGCTATCTGATCTTGATATGATTCTTACCTCACAGCTGTAGTAGATACTATATATACATACCGATTGATTGAGATATTATTCTCCTTACAATGTGTGATTTAAGTAATTGACATGAACAAATTTGGGTTGGGTTTATTAACATAAGGTGTTAATTAGTCTCGATAAAATGTAAGGAATCAAATTGAATTTTGGTGAGTATATATAACAGTCAATTTATTTATTTAGACCCTTAAAATTTGTCTCTATGTCCCCAATGGTAAAGACCCTCTGCTTAAGTAAGCTCTTAAAGACCGTCCCAGCTTTTTAGTCGATGTAAATTTTTTGTTAGCAATTTTCCTGTAAAGCTTCTCATCAGTGTTTTTATTTCTTGTAATATTTTCCGTCAAATGTTTTGGTCCCTTAAAAATATATAGGAAAATGTTACATAGATTAAAAAATGTGATTTTTTGTATCAATTAAAATTAAAATTTCATTTTTTTAAACAAACTAAAATGATATATATTAACAGCAATGAATCACGTCGCACAAAATGTGCAAGGTGAAACAACCAACAGTATTTACAGAATAAGACGCCAAATTAAGGAAAGCACCATTAAAAATACAAAAAACTAGTGGACACTGATACACAAGAGATGATGTTTTCACCCATACAAAAATTCTACATATTTGTTGGGATCATTTATTAAATTAATCCTATTTTTTAAGAAAATTAGAAAGTTTTGTGCGTGTATATATTATTTTTCAAAACAAAAATTCATTGTTTTTCAAAGTTAACTCAACATTATCGGGTGAAAAAAATATGGGACCATGAAGCCCTTGATTTAGGTCCACAACCACAAGAAATAATGAATCACTGGAGTAAAATAAAAATCTCTCAAAGGGGAGCCTTAATTATAGAGTATATTAGAGGACATTTTTTTTTATAAGCAAGGGACTTGATAGGCGAGACTTAGTGAGTTGTCGCTTATTTAGGTAAAATGAATTATAAATCTTTTTAATGTATGTATCCAATTAGTCTTTTCTTAGTTTTAAACCGGTCATTTATGTCGGTAAAAGTGAACAAGTTAATACTTTAATTTTATTTTATTTTTGTAATAAATTGATCAATTTTTTAAGGGTCATGCTAACCGGTGCCCCCGGGGCACTGGTTAAGCATACAAAAAAAGGAATTTATTACCATAAAATGAAACTTTGTTGACTTATTTATGGATTAATTACACAGTTTTCAATGCAATAATTACTATATAATTTCTCTTTTTAGTATCCTTAACCAGTGCCCCGGAAACACCGGTTAGCATTTCCCATTTTTTAATCAAACTTTGTTAAAAATGGCTAACATGACCATTTAATATTGAGTTGGAATAATTAATAGTGTTTATGACATCAAACATGATTACTTACATACACTTTCACTTTTTTCTCTTTCCAATTCAATCTTAATTTTTTCCAGATAATATTTCATCAACATTATAAATGAAGTAATCAGTAATCAATTGATTTTGTTCATTATAAATGAAGTAATCAATCGACTTTGTTTCAAATTAAGACTAAATAATAAATCCTTAGTTTTGAGAGCGGTAAATTTATACGTAGCAACTTATCAATAAACGTTCACTTGAACACTTTTTAACCGAGATTGATGAAAATAGAGTAATGATACATATATTTTATAACTTAAAAGACTAAATACATATTTGTACTGACATAAATTTTATCAAAATAAAAATAGAATGTTTAATTATGAATTAACGATGATAGATATATTTTTAAAGGGAAATGCTAACCGGTGCCCCGGGGGCACCGGTTAAGGATACTAAAAAGGAAAATTATATAGTAATTATTGCATTGAAAACTGTGTAATTAATCCATAAATAAGTCAACAAAATTTTCTTTTATGGTAATAAATTTCTTTTTTTGTATGCTTAACCAGTGCCCCGGGTGCACCGGTTAGCATGACCCATTTTTAAATTAGGTGATAGAGTATTAGATGAATGTGAATTAATTTAGGGATAATTTAAGGCCTTAAGATTAAATGAAATGAATTGAATGGATGAAATTTAGTGTCAAACTAATTTTCACATCATGGTGCCATTTGATTCTATCTCATATTCTATGTCATTACTTGTGCTTATCCTTAGTTTTCGTTGCAATTAAAGAGATTTCTTTAACTAATCCGTATATTTTATTTATATGAATAAATTACTTTTTTTTGAAGATATGAATAAATTACTTGAAAAGGTATATATATATATATATGTAAAAAGTAATATACATCAATACCATATTGAGAAATAAATTGTCATTAACTTTATAATATAATAAAATAACAAAAGCGTTTATAATAGAATATTTTATATTTTAGATATTTATAAAAATAATATTATGTATAATTTCTTGTGTTTATCCGAAACTTTATAGTTCTTATATATAAAATAAAAATTATAAAAATGAAAATAAAATATTTATGAATTCAATAATTAATTATTTTAATTATCAAGTTATGATATTTTCAAAGGCGCTGTAGTTGGTTCTTAATTATTATTCTTACGAATCTCTAAAAAAAATTATTATTCTTACGAACTTCATTCATAATTAACTTTTATTGGATTTTGTATTTTATTTCCTAACATTATATTTTATCGGGATATTTATCGGTCCACACTTTTTTTTGTGGTGGTTGGAGTTTGAATTTGGACCTTGTATGTATTATGCATTGTTCTTACCAGCTGAGTTAAGCTCACGAGGACTATCAATGCATACTATTCCTTTAGAAGAAGAAAAATGCATACTATTACGACGTGTTTGCAATTATACGTATTTATCATTTGATTTTATACGTTCAATAACGTGTTTGATCAACTAAAAAATAAGTATTAAACATAATAGCACATTATAAGGCAGAACAACGCACGACAAATTTTTATGGTATTGAACAAGTTTTTATCTTATAAAATGTTTGGTAGATAAAAGACTATTTTGATATTTTATACAGCTTGTATTTGAGACAAAAAATTGTGTCACGGTTTAGTGAGAAATAGAAATTTTAGTTTTTGTCTCTTCCATTGTCTCTCAGTTTGTCCTATCTCATAAACAGTTTTACGATAAAATACTATAAAATGTCATGTCCCTTCACACCATAAGAGTTTCAATCATTTTACTATTATTGTCCCACGAAAATAAACTTATTTACCTATTTCACATTCACTAAGAATAATGTATAAATGTCGTTTTGTCCATAGTTCAGTTAACAGAAACATTGCGTTATGAATGAGTTGGGTTTCGAACTCCAGATTTCTCATTAGTGATGTACTATTAATTTGAGGTTATCATTGATCACTCATCAATAATCTCCCACCTATGTCGGATCTATATTAAGGATTGTTTTTATTTCAACGTTTGTTTTCAGAGTTTAAATTTTTGCATGTTAAGTGTGAGAGCAATCAAATTATCTATTATTTAGCTAAATATGTTCTTCATATCCAAGATTGCATATAGATTAAATAGACTTTATTTTATATTTTACGTTGAAAAAATATAGTTAATGTCACCTGGAAATTAAAATTGGTAGTAGTTATTGTTCAAAAAAAAAAGTGGTAGTAGTTATCTTGACCTCTCTGCAAAAATAAACGTCTCACCAAAATGTCTCTCGATAACTACCACTTTCATTAAAATGTGTCAAGATTAATGTCGTTTAATAAAATAAAAAAAAAGCTAGTGAAATTTTTTCCATTTTGAGAAAAATCAATTTTATATTTTTTTTTAACAAACTAAAATGGGATATATTAACAACAATGATTCACCCTGCATAAGGTGTGCAAAAGACAAACCACCTAAGAGTAATTTACAAGATTAAGGTGGCCACAACAAGGAACCACCACCAAAACAGAAACAAATTACAAGTGTACACCCATGCAAAGAATGGGGTGTTGCCACCAATCATGATAACAATAGCCAGAATTCACCTATTTTGACTTCAACAATAAGAAAGAATTTAATTTAGCATGTTCAACAAGAACAGAAGGATTAAAAACCGTATTTTGAAACACACGGTTGTTCCTTTTCTTCCATAGCACCTAAACAGAAGCAAACCAGATTACTTTTATAAATGTGTGAGTGAATCTAGGCAGCTCCGTTATTGAAGTGAATTGAATAAAATGTTGTCTGATGTTATCAGGGGACACCGAAGAAATATATAACCAACGCCAAACATGTCACTAAAGAGAGCTGAGTATGTCACAGTGTAAAGTAAATTAAATTGTTGTTAATCAAATTGATAGTAAAAGTAAATTAAAATAATCATAAAATAAATGAAAAATCAGGACATTGTTGTAGCATCACGTATTGAAGAAGAAAAAAATACACATGTTGCTTGAAAATACAAATGAATAAAGTAAGTGATTGAATTTAAGTGATTAGTGAGTCCCACGTAAGAAGAAATCATTCTATAGAGCTTGAGTTCAATTTTCAAATGACATATATCTTGTTTAGATTTTACTTACCTCCTAATTGAATTTCAGATTTACTTACCGCCCAAATTAATATAATATAATATAATATAAAATATTGTTTTCAGTAAAATGTTAGGATGGGTTTTCTACTCCATCCTCATTGAAAAACAAGCTCGGCTCGCGGGGCTCAAATTGATGCAATTGCTATGAGAGTCTCCAATTATGGACAAATAGTCAATTTTATTCATGAATGTGTAATGAACAGCCATAATAGTATTTCAATGTAGTGAAATTCAAAAATAGTCTAAGTTGCGTATTCAATTAGTCAAAATAGTCTTAAAGAAGAAAATCAACCAAAACTAATTAAAAATAGTTTTCAGATTCAAGGACGTCAAAAATTATTTAGACCAATGTTGTGCACAACCAGGAACATTTTATGGTTTTGCTACTTTGAATGACTATTATCGCTACTCGTACACATTCAAGACAAAAATGACTATTTATCCCGTCCATTTACATATACAAATTAACATTTTTTTTTGGGTCAAGCAATTTAGTGATTAAAAATTTATCTTTTAAAGAAAATAAGTAGGGATTCTGGTGTTCAAACTCCAGTTCTTACATTATATAAAAACAATGTCTATGTCAACTGACTTAAACTCACGGTGACTATAAATTAACATTTTAAATACATGTATTTTATATATTTAACAATGTATGTTTTACCCAGTGGCGGAGCCACTTGTGTTCCGCCACTTGTGTGTGAGGGGATGCATTGCATCCCCTGATTTTTTAAATTTTCACCCAATGATAAGGTTTGTTTATATATTTGCATATCCTGAAATTGTATTCATGCACCTCCTAAGACTCTCACATCAAACTCTGTTGACACACTCTACTTTTTAGGTCGTAAACATTGATGATGTTGTTATAGATGAGAGTCATATCTTGTTGCTTTTACATGTTGACTTTGTTATTTTTATTTAATATTTGTAATTTGTAATGAACTACATTTTTTTTAATTAATATAGGTAATTAGTGTTTCATTGTGAAGTTTTTTTTTCAACAAAACGTAAAAAGAACCCAGGGAATTAACTAGAGTGTGTCAACAAAGTTTGATCACAAATTAGGGAGAAAAAGCAAAATTAGGGAGAAAAATTAGTGACAGAAAAAATAAAATTCATCACAAATTACTTGGTCGCAACATTTAGTGACGAAATTAGAGAGGAATTTCACGTTTTCTCACTCTACATTTTTCACACTAATTTTTTGTTTTTTAGTAGTGAACTTATTTGTAATCCTTAATTAATTAACTAAGCCACATTACCATTTAGCTGCTTGTTAAATTCAATTCTATAAAATTTATAGGGTTAACTAAGTTTTTCGTTTTTAAAAATATTATGAATTTTGATTTTAGTTTCTAAAAATATATATATATATATATATATATATATATATATATTTTGTTTCTAATAGAATAATTTTGATACGTCTTTGACATTTCTTGAGTATAAAATGGACATATATATATATATATATATATATATATATATATGTTACAACAAAATTTGGTAAGACACTAGACATATATCTTCACACATAGAAACATAATTGAAGTTTTAAAATTTAGTATCCCCTAAGTCGGATCCTGGCTACACCACTGGTTTTACCTATACATACAATATAATATTATAAATAGTCTCCCCACCAATGTGTGAATTTCGTAAACCCTTGATTTCTATTCATAAAAAAATTATAAATGGATTGCTGATTAGGTAAAGGAAGTTAATTGTGGAGAGAAACTTCCAAGAGTGCGAATAAGTTTAGGCACCAAAGTACAACATGATCACGTCATAATCATGACAGATTTCACTTAGCACATAAACAGGTATCCGCACTAGAATGTCTTCCAATCCCACACGGACACAACCTCTCATCTAAAAGGGAAAAACAAAACAAGATCCAATAATAAACTCTATCTTTGAAACACGGATGCGGACACCAAACACAATACAGACACTAACATATTGATATCATTAATAATTTTAGAAAATCACATAATTTGATGTAATTATATGTGTTGGTGGCGACCATAGCACCAGAACACGTCTAATCCAAAAAATATCCGTGTTTTATATACTCCATCAAAAAACGAATTATTTATAGAATCTAAATTTAACTTTTCATCAAACTATTCTTATCTCACGGCGGAATTTCAAATCAAAATGATTCTTCATTCAAAAACCAGAGGGCTTAACACAAAAACTTGATGTGAGTAGCACACAGCTATTAGGTCGGTGAATGAAGCCAGAAACTGGCCCTATTTTAGTTACTTTGTGTAGCCGCGTTCATAGTGACTCACCAAATGCGTGTCCCTTTCACTCATTCTTATCCATCAATAAAAAATCACTTTTTCAAAAATTAATGCTGACCTGTTATAACTTATACTATATCGTAATTAAATATACATAGTAACTTTCTTTTGTTCTTCTATATATAAATCACCCTCTTCTCATTTTCCTTTGTCAATTTGTTTTGTACTTACCCTTCTCCTTTCTCAATTTCATATACCATATATGGCTTTCTTTCTTTGCTTCTTCTTTTTCTTTCTTGCTTCATCAGCCACTGCTTGTGATCGTTGCTTGCATCAATCCAAGGCTTCTTATTTCTCAAAAGCTTCTGCTCTTTCATGTAACAATCATTCATAAATTTTTTCAATATTCATCTTATATAGAAAATAAAAAATTATATTGTTGATAATTGATTTTTTTTTTTATATGCAGCTGGGGCATGTGGGTATGGTTCTTTGGCACTTGACTTTAGTGGTGGACACCTTGCAGCTGGTGTTTCTTCACTCTTCTATAATGGTGCTGGTTGCGGTGCTTGCTTTCAGGTATACACACAAATAATCTTATTCAGGTTTTAAATTGCAGGTGCAGTCATTATCGTTGTCGGTGTTATTAATCATGCGGATGCAATGCATTGCGTCCGCATATTAAAATAAAACTACACTGACAGTTAGCCAAATTAAATATATTTTTTATTGATGTCATGAAACTTTTGTTTTTATGAAATTAATGAACAATTTAATGCAGGTAAGATGCAAGAACCAAGCAATATGCACAAAAGAAGGTACCAAAGTGGTATTGACTGATCTTAATCACAATAATCAAACTGATTTTGTCCTAAGCAGTAGAGCCTTTACAGCTATGGCTCAAAAGGGTATGAGCCAACAGATTTTGAAACTTGGCATTGTTGACATTGAATACAAGAGGTAAGACACTTAAACCACTTTTTTGTAGCTTTACTTTAGTTATAAGTTTGTTTCTAGATAAGTTCTAGATTTTCTTTTGTTTTTTTCCACATTCTTGATATGCCAGCATTTTTTGTTGGACCCACTTCCCACCTAGCTAGTAGACAGTGGCACCGTCCCACCATTGAAAATAGAACACCAATGTAGACAAGTTATATGAATCTAAGACAATTATATAGCGCAATAATAATAGTAACGGTCTAATCTGATGTAATATATATTAATTTTAATGTAGTGCATAACAATGTAATATATGTATAACACGTATAATGTCAGAATTCAGATATTTTCTGTCTGTTGCAAGCATCAGATACGAAGCCATGATTGATTTTTATAGTGTCTTAAATTTGGAAATGGTGCATAAAATTCATATTCATATATTTATTTATTTATCAATTGTATATGGTTGCTGAACATTGATTAATCCCACGTGGATTTTAATGTTGCAGAGTACCATGTGAGTACAAAAAACAGAATTTGGCTGTTCGTGTTGAAGAATCAAGCAAAAAACCAGATTATTTAGCAATTAAATTTTTGTATCAAGGTGGTCAAACAGAGATAGTAGGTGTTGATGTAGCTCAGGTATATATATCATATGTTACATTAATACTATATGCCAAAAAAATTCATTACCAAGTGTTTTTATTGAATTAAAAAAATATTAACCATTGGTTTTTGTGGCTTATTAATTACTACTAGGTTGGATCTTCAAACTGGAGTTTCTTGAGTAGAAATCATGGGGCAGTGTGGGACACAAGTAGGGTTCCACAAGGGGCATTGCAATTTCGTATAGTGGTTACTTCAGGGTATGATGGTAAATGGCTATGGGCAAAAAAGGTTCTTCCAGCTGATTGGAAAAATGGGGTGATATATGATTCTGATCTTCAGATTACTGAAATTGCACAAGAGGGTTGTTCACCATGTAATGATGAAACATGGTCATAATTCAGGACAAACTATAGTGCTGAATATAACCCCACATAACATATACATATATAGTTTTTAGGTGGCTTTAAATTTATTCTTCTGTGTATTATAGGCTTACAAACCAAATGTAATACCCAGAAATTATATGGAGTAGCTTAATAAAATTAATATGTGATGTCTCCTTTGTAACTACTCATTTCATTACTATGTATTCTTTCATTTTATTTTATTTTCTTTTCATTTCAATATGACATTTATTTCTCACCTAATTGATGAATGGGAATTTTTTCATTATTTCACTCTCTGTTATGAATAAATTCCATCACTCATGCTTAAAAGTTAAAATGTACGTAAACAACTGGCTAGAATGATGAAAAAGAAGATACAAAGATGTTTTTAGTTTTTATTTATTATTAAATGAGATTTCAAGCATCCAACCACGATACTAAATATACTTACAGAGTCCGTGTAGTCTTAACTCGATTGATACAAGGTCCAAGATTCGAAACTCAGACACCATAAAAAGAAAAATGAAAATTGTTGTTTTGACATATAAAACTACCTAAAAACACAAGTAAATGACCAAATTACCCTAGCGGTAGCTAACTACCGTTGGCAAATCCGGCAGCAGTTAACTGCCGCTGACATCAGAGGCAGTTAACTGCCTATAGCTTTGCTTCACTTAAGTGCAATTCCAGTTGTGATTTTACGCGTTTCGGTCGAAAAATCAAAATAAATCGAAACTTATTAGGAATTTTACGAAACTTTACAGACCCTCTATATGTATTTTTATACAGCTGTCTAACAAAAACCAACTCAAAATTCAATTTCTAAGTCGACGTTTTGATGTTTTGGTTTCTTGAGTTTTTGGCGCATTAAAATTCATATTTAATCCACCCGTTGTCGAAAAATTCTAATTTTTTGTGGAAAATGTATTTTTTTTATGTCCTTAACATGTGTGAAAAAAATGATGAAAAATCTCAATCTCTATATAACTTTTCTAGACGCGCAGTTGGAAAAATATTGCGATTTTACGCGTTTCAGTAAAAAATTCAAAATAAATTGAGGCTTAGTCGAAATACTACGTAAATTTGCAGATCCTCTATATGTATATTTATAGAGGTGTCGGCAAAAAAAACAGCTCAAAATTCAATTTTATAGGGGTAATTTGATCATTTACTTATGTTTCTAGGAAGTTTTATATGTCAAAACAGCAATTTTCAAGAAAAATTACGGTACATTTGCGAGTTTTATTTTGGAAAGAATAACATATTGTTCTTTCAATTTTTTTTAAATAGGAGTTTATGACCCATATATAAACATTGGGCTCTAACATAAGCTTAAATTCAAGACTAATACTTTTTCCACCCTATTACCTTCTCCCGCGTCCTAATTTTTTTTATGAAAATGTTCATGAAAATTTCGGATTTTATAATTCGAACTGAGTTTTCTCCTTAATTTGGGGTGTAAAAATGAGTTTTTCCACCAATTCGAATTTTATAATCCTAAAACCCCAAAATATAGGGTGTGTTCCTCGCGTTTTTCGGATTATAGAATATGAACACCCCCTAATTACACCACTATTCAGGGGAAAAACAGTTCAAATTATATAATCTGAACTGTATCAGCACAAATTCTGAACATGTTTGTAACATGAATAGTCATTTTAAGGACCATATTAATCTTCTTAACTCTCATCATTCTGTTTTAGGTAATTGTTACCTGTTTTCGGTCGAAAAAATGACATTCGGGCTATTTGATTTGATTGCTCCAAAACTGGGCGTAAAATCAGAAAATAGAAGGGACTTCTTACTGGACTCCACCCCTCAAAATAAAAAATTCCATCGTTTAGACCTATTTTTTTAAAAAAATTTCTTCATATTCTCAAAAAAATTGAATTAGTTTTATTTGATTTTTAAAATTTTTTGGTGGTATTTTTATAATTTTTTTGATTTTATTTGACATGTTTTATCATTATTTTTTTTTGGTTTTTGGTTGTTTTTAAAAGTAAAGTTCAAAATAGTTGAAATGGGAAAGATGTTGATTGCTGCATATAGATAAGCATATTTCAGATTATAAAATCCGAACTAGTGAAAACTCATTTGGATTTTAGAATCCGAAAACAACATGGACATTTTGGAGAAAAAAATAGGGAGCGCGAGAAATGGATAGAGAGGAAAAAGTAATAGTCCAAATTCAAATCATTGGGCCATTATAGGCTTAAAAAGGAAAGCCCGCTAACTTTGATACAAAATTGAATTATGCTCTTTACCCAACATATTTTGCTCATTCTCAACTGAAAAGACCAAAATACCCCCGCATAAGTTAACTAACGCTAGTGTAAAATTTGCGTGAGTTAACTCACGCTAGTGTGAATTTAAAATTATTCAACGTGAGTTAACTCACGTTTATTAATATGCAATTTTTTCTTTTTCTTTTACGAATTTATTTAATACGCACTTTTAATATGCGAATTCACGTCGTGTTTAATTAGTGTTCGAAGACATTATATTATTTATATGACAAAATAATAAAATAAATGCAAATATAAATAAAAAGAAAGGAGACCAACCTTGGGGTAACAGAGGATCAATGGTTGGGGGGAAAAAGAGACCAATCATTTTGGGGCAAAAAAATATCAACCGTTGGGGGAAATCTAAATCTGGTTCTTTTTATACCCCTAACCCCGAGAAAGAGTCTTTTTACCCACGGTAAAATTATTTTGGGGGTAAAAAGAAGCAAATTTAGGTTTACCCCAAGGTTGACCTCTTTGTGTCCCATGGTATAAAAGTGAGAGAGTGAGGAGGATGGGAGAAGGTATGGTGTGAGAAAATAGTGAGTTTTGGAGGGGTATTTATAGGAGGAATGGGTACCATAGGTGTTATAAGCACTAAATGCAGTCAAAAAAATTAAAAAAAACGTGTAAAAATGAGTTAAAATCAAGGTTGAATAACTGACCACCGTCCAAAAAACATGTTCTTGGTGCACGAACAACCGGCCACTGCAGTGTGAGTTAACTCACGCTAGTGTTATACTTTGTGTGAGTCGGTTGGTCATGCATTTTAATGCATTGTAAATGGTTTTTTACACATTTTTTTCTAATTTTTTTTTTTTTTTGACCTCATTAAGTGTTATGTTACCTTAAACCACCTATAAATTTTTACCAAAAAAAGAACCACCTATAAATACCCTTTTTCTCTTCGCTATTTCTCGAATAAAAATTGCGTATTAAATAAATTTGAATAAAAATTGCGTATTAAATAAATTCGAATAAAAGTTACATTACTTTACGTTACATAAAGTTCCTAAATATGTTCTATCATTGCATTACATTACATTCAAATAGAGTCTTCCAACTACAACAATTGTCTTACTTCTGAAATTGGGTAAATTCAAACTGGCCAAACAACAGCTCTCAAGCATTCACCCGGAAGTTCTATTGTTTCATTTTAAAGATTAAATTATTGTTGGACTTGGTTTAAATGATGGTGTTCAAGTGTCAAAAGAATGAGGTGCATTCCTTGACATTTCAATACCTTCATTTAAACCAAGCTAACAAGAGTTTAATCTTTTGAAAAGAACAATAGGACTTCTGGGTGAATGTTTGGGAACTGTCGTTTGGCAAGTTTGAATAACCCCATTTCAGAGGTAAGACAATTGTTGTAGTTGGAAGGCGCATTTCCTACCTAATCACGATCTTCTGGCGGAATCAAACTGTTGATAATATCTTCAGTTGATCTCAGGACCGTTACACACATATCGATCAACTGGAATATGATGTGCTCCCAAAACATGCTCCACATGTTATCGTCGTTCGTTAATTCCACCCAACTGAATGATATCCTCCCATCGTCGA
>Ga0315915_1003708_pt1 | contig 19352 bp, 10 predicted proteins | sample MpolbnodulesMG_FD_207738 | JGI IMG/M metagenome (GOLD analysis project Ga0315915, IMG submission 207738) | Medicago polymorpha root nodule microbial communities from Los Angeles, California, United States - branched nodules | ecosystem: Host-associated > Plants > Roots > Nodule | place: USA...
TGTGGAATTTACATCACATGGCAGTAAAACATGTTGGCATGTAACTTCTATGTTCACATGGAAAGTTACTATGCAAAGTTGAAAATTCACACGGTGCCATAAATGTAAGTGGTTGGGGCATGGCTCTTTTACTCCTATAAATAGCATGCTCTTGTACCATTGTTTATCATCCCAAATCAGTAACAACACAATAACAAGCAGAGCTTGTTTAGAGTAGTGAGAGGAAAAATATAGAGAGAAAAATTAGTTTCTCCTAGTTTGTGTTAGCTAGTATTCTCCTATTTATAAGAGAGAGTGGTAATTGTACTCTCCTTGTATTTAGAGAGAAGTCTTGTAATTTCTTCCACTTAGTGAAAGTTCTCTACTCTTGCCCCGTGGTTTTTTCCCCTTATTTGTTGAGGGGTTTCCACGTAAATATTGTGTGTTCAGTTCCTCTTTTCTCGTCTCTTATTTTAGCTGCGTGATAATATTTTGTTACTCTGGTACCCAACATAAGTACCATGCTTGGTATCGTAAACAATCAATTTCCATGTAGAATCCTCCCTTATACACTCCTCCATAGACTCTAGCAGCACTTGATCATCCTCAAAAATATTTACTACTTCTATATAGCGATTAGGCGTACGAGCATAAATAGTGAACAATTTCATCCAAGACTCGTCATTTCCATATTCTTTCATAATTATTAATACTAAGACGCACATAGTAGCTTAAAACAACCACCACTTTGTAATTATCAATAATAGCATCATAGCCGAATCCATACGTCATCTGAATCCATCACAAGAGCAAGCGATGTAATGTGAAATGTCTGGACGAAAATCTCTATCAAAAGTGTATGGAGAGGATAAGACTTGAGAAAATACTTACGTGAAAGTTCTGAGTAGCTTAGGAAGTGGAAATGTCGTGTGGTTGATAGACTAAGGTGTTTTTTGGCGAATTTGGAATCAGAGATTAGAGAATTCCACAATTTGCAGACGCATCGTAGTTGAAGGAGGAACTTCAAGGGGAGCCACACAAGATTTCTGCAATGAGGTCAAATGGAAGATTGGGAAGTGGCTGTTCATTGTCGGAAGAGAATGATTAAGTATTGTCTTTTTTGACAATAGACATTAAGTATTGTAAAAAACTTAGATAGTAAGTAGTATTATCTTTGTTGAGAAGTGCTATACGGTACGGGAGTTAATTTCACGAAAATTCACGGACGCCTCAATATATAAGCAACGTGAACGGTTGCTATTGATTATTTTATTTTATTTTTAATTTTAAAAGTTGCACTATGTCTTCTTTGTTATGCAATTCAACTAGATAAAAAGGTGGTCAACACCGTTTGAATTTGATGCACCGTTTATTTAATTGAGAATTCATTTTATTAGTGTTATAGTTTAAACTCTCTTTTTATCAATTCAATCACTTACTTTTCAAAAAAAAAAAAGGTTGCCCAGGTGAACAACATCAATTAGCAGTCCGTGAAGTTTCGTTGTCATACCTTCCGTACATTAAGTATTGCATTTTTTTTAGTAAGAACTGTATTAGCGCAAAAACTAAACATGTTTCTAACATGAATAACAATTTAATAACCACAGTAGTCATCATAACCATTGTCATTGTGCTTCAAGTCATTGTTAATTTTGTCACAGTAGAAAATTATATAAGCATATTTTGAAATATATAATCCAAACACATATATTTGAATTATAAATTTGAAACCTAATGAATATTGAACATTTTAGTAAAAAAAAAAACTAAAGTGTGCAATTCCCATCCTTTCTATTTTTCAAACACCCTGTAATTTTTCCTAAAACACCCATGAGATTTCAGATTATAACATGTGGGCTTGAATCCATCAAAATATTTTATATTTCTTTGGATATTTAATTTTCCTAATTCAAAATGGTGCATCTACTATTTATTTATAGCTAATGTTTCCTCCCAATGCTTTATAAGCTGCCGATGTGGGACTTCAAAACTGTCTCTCTACTCAACTTGGTATATTTTTGACAGAAACTTAGTAAATTAGACTTGCAAAACACATTCAGTTCAAAACATATACATGGACTTCATGATTTAGGCTCGATAAGCTTCTCCTTTTAGTAATGGATTTTAATGACTACATGGACTCCAATCTTAGAACAGGTTTCTAGATTAAATTTTAGTTGTAAAATAAATTATCTTCATAACAGCTCATAAGTATAGGTAACAAACATTGATTTTTTGATTTTATTTACAAGCTAAATAAAAAGATGTCTCTTTTTGAGGTTTTTGTGCTTCTTTTTATTCAAGACCAAATTTGAAAGTTGAAAATAATGACTCCAAATTATTTAAGACGGCTTACAATCTGGACCCAAATTTGAGAATGAATGGATGAAAGTAACATACATTTGAAGCACAGTCATTTTCTTGTCATCATTTGAAGTATAAGTCACATTTTTGATTCATTGTAAGAGAAATTTCTTGATCAATGAGTTTCCTTCATCAAAAACATTTGACTTTCTTCTTATCTTTTGCAGTGCACTTTCGTTGTCATAAATTCCTTGTAGTGCCCTCTCAACATCAGAGGACAAGACTTCAGAAACAGGAAGCAATGGTAAGAGCTGAATGCCGAGCCGACATTCTTTCCACTCAGCTGGACCAAACCATAGACCACTGTCTCTTTTGTTTGACCAAAGTACACTAATAACTTTCTTATTTTTAGTAAACTCTTTCTCATACATATTTCCTCCTTATTTCACATGCCACCACATTTTAGCAGCAAGAGTTTCCAATGACGTAAGTGTTGATGCAACGGCTGCAGAATAGTATGCATTCACTGCTTCACTAGTGCTCTCATGATTTCTACCATCAGTGAATTCTGTTAGGCCTCCGGCCCAAGAGTGTAATTTATAAAGAACCTTTGATTTTTATGCATTATTACTTATTCAGGGTTTTTCTATCATGTGCAAATTAAGAATTATAAGTATATTATTAGGTGAAACATAGTTAGCGTGTGCATCCATTTAGTCAATGGATTTCAATGACCTGCATGAGTATATTATTAGGTGATGTTAGCAAAGTTCTGATTATTGGATACTAGATAAGGTTTCTAGACTAAGTTTTAATTGTAAAATTCATTCTTTTCATAGGAGCTCAATGCACTAATATAGTAACAAGCATTTTGAGGTTTTGATGTTATTTACAAGTTAATGCGGGTAATGTCCACCTCACAAGTCCCTTCACATACTTAACATCAAACAACAAGACTTCAGAATTAGGAAGCAATGGAAAGAGCTTAATGCGGAGCCGACATTTTTTCCACTCAGCAGGACCAAACCATAGACCACTGTCTCTTTTGTTAGAGCAAAGAACACTAATAACCTAGTTCAATTTGGACTATCATGAACTGTGATCAATTTATCATAAACCTTGTTCAAAATGTTTCTCTAATTCTGGTAAGGTCGTAAATATTTCACTGGTACACACCGTCAAAATAGGAATTTGGACTACACACCGTCAATATTCTCCAACAAATAATTCACTTCCTAAAAACTAATAGTGGGACTATTTAAAAGTGAATTTGGACTTAACACTTAGCGGCAGGGAATATAGTCTCACAACTCATGATAAGAAGTTGAAACATCTGCTATAAAATTTTGGAATATAAACATGAATGCTCATTAGTCATCACCATCACTAACAATGTTGTGTAGTAACTGCAATGAATGCTTTCATGGAGGCCTATGAGAGAAAGATATGTCTATAAAAGAAAAATATTTTTCTCTTAGAGGTCTTATGGGAACCTTTCATTATTATTATACCAATAAGTATAATTTTTTTTTTCACATCTCTATCGAAATATTCCAAAATATTTTATATTTAAATAAAAGATCATGCTAGAAAATTCAAATAGAATATTTTTTAAAACAACAATTTTTTTTTTTTGAGAGAACAAATTTTTTATTTTTAAAAAGTTAAATAAACAACTTTTTCATATTTTCCAACTGATATTTCTATATTGGCAGCGACGCTAGTTTAACATTTTCCATGGGCTGAGATGTATTTTCACGTAAACAAAATATTTTATGTTGATAAGAAAAGTTATGAGTAAGATTCACCATAATTAATTATTATCTCAACTATCATAAAAAGAAAAGGAGAGAAAAGAAAACACATTGTGTCGGTCATCATTACAATAATTTTTACCAGAAAAGCACACATTTAATTAATGAGATAAATAAGTAAATAGTCTCCTTAAATATATCAACATTTGATTTTAGTCCCTCTAAAATATTCTTTAGGTTTTTGGTCCCTCTAAAAATTTTCATCTATGAAATTAGTCTCTACTCTAATGTAATACTCAAGGTAGAGCAGAAACTAATTTCATAAATGGAAAATTTTAGAGGAATCAAAAGTCTACAAAATATTTTAAGGGGACTAAAATCAAATGTTGGTATATTCAAAAAAGATAGAAAGAATTAGTGGACATGGCTTTCTCACTTCACCATAATTTTGAGTAAGAATATTCATAGAACCCAACTTAACGGAATCTCAATAAAACACTTTTACCACAAACATTCTCATTTACCATCTTTTCAGCATTGAGAACTGTGACATCTCATACGAGTGAGGAATATGGTACACACGTCTTGTTTCTTGTCAACTTATTCTTGTAAAACAAGTTATCTTGAAGTCTCGTCGAAATTCACCGGCGGATTTCTAAATTGTGGTGTAAAGTGTATTGAGGTGACTGTGACAAAATATAAAAGTGAGGAAGATGGTACAAAGGAGTGAAAAATGTGATTTAATTATATAGTACTAACTAACAAGTTTTGTTTTTTTGAAAGACACTAACATGTTATTGTCCTACCTAAATGTATTTCCAATATTTTTGACATTGAAATTTACTTCAATCATTTTTGGGTGAAAAGAACTTCGAAAATTTACCGATCAATAGTCGAAATTGATTGCAGTTTATGATAGTTGTAATTGCATTTGCATTTGGTTGTAATTGAAAGATGCCAAGTCCACTACATATTTTTATCTAAGTTTTCACTTCAAAACATATTATACAAGGACTTCATGATTTAGCCTGCTTGTAAGAGAAAATTCTTGATATCATTGATTCATTGTTCTCATTTTCTTTGTAAAAAAATCACTCACTTAGTGAAATCAGTCACCAAGGCATCATCAGCTCTGCTATGATGGCAGCTTTTGGAAGAAGGCAGGGGACGGTTTAGAACTAATATTCAGAAACGCCAATCTACCATTTGGTTCAACTATGGTCGATTCTCAGTTTTTTATTTTCAAGAGATTCAGCCCGACAAGAAAATTGATCAATTAATACATAAATCACCGAAATTAATACATATATTTTCCAACCCACAAGTCCCTTCACATATTTAACATCAGGGAACAAAACGTTAGAAATTGGAAGTATATGTAAGAGCTGAATGTCGAACTTCTTTCCACTAAGTAGGACCAAACCATGCACCATTGTCTCTTTTGTTAGGCCAAAGAACACTAATAACCTTACTGTTTTTAGTAAATTATGAGCGTAAGATATAAATCCATTTAACATTCAAAACTGACCAATCTACTGATTGATTCAACCCAATGCCTCCTTTGATGTCTAACTATTTGAGTTAAGCCATATTTATTCTCACTAATAAATGTGAACTAACAAACAATATAATATAGCCAAACTTAGTAATGTTAGGTTGTCGCGATGGGAATTTTCTTTTGCAAATTCTTCGAATCTTTCATTCCTTTTCTTTTTGTTTTATTATGTCTTTGGTGGTAAAAATACAAAGCTGCCTTATCTTTTTAGTCCTCTCAGCAACGTTTAGGTTACACTATACTTGAAGCCTTTTTCGTGTACCATCACTTTGAATAATTTATTTACCTGAATTGTGTATCTTCAAGAAATTCCATCATTACCCACGGCTGAAAAGTTGTGAGCTTCAGGTGAAATTCAACATTGATTGTTATATGGTTGAAATAGTTATTGCAAATTTAGTGTTGGATCACATAGAGCTTAGACACAATATTTTTACCCAAAGTTTAAAACACTTGTTTTGAGTTTTGAGCAATCACACCAATGAATTAGACACAATATTTTTACCCAAAGTTTAAAACACTTGTTTTGAGTTTTGAGCAATCACACCAATGAATTAGACACAATATTTTTATCCAAACCAAAAGTTTAAAACGCTTGTTCTTTATGTTTAAATTTGGGTTTATCTACTATTGACAAGAACATATAAGCATATGCCACATTAATTATAAGATCATTTACAAAATAAAAAATAAAAAAATTGTCACTAATGATAAGACACTTTCTAAATTTTTAGATGTATTTATTACTTTTTTTGTAAATATATTCATCCCTCGTTAAGATTACCAATTTATCTCATTTGATGTCTAACTATTTGAAATTGTTCCTGCCTCATGCCATTAAACTAACGGTGGGGTCGGCAATATTATGAAGAAAATTCATTTTGTTTTATTTACGTGAGAAAGGAATTTCATTGTGTTTTATAAACAAAGTTTTGAAAAATTAATTGAAGAAAATGTTGTTAGCTAGTGACAGAAGATTGGAATGGTAGAGGTGCCGAATTTTCCACTGCAAGAGAGTCGAGAATGTTTAAAGGATGAAAAGATTCATATATGTCAAACCATTCCGCATTTTCCTTAAATCCATTTAGGTTTTATTCGAGAGTTTGGACTCATCAACATAGTGAAACAAGGGGGGTGCACGAGGGAAAGGGAGGTGTAGTCACAAGTTCAGCGCCAAAAAAATTTAATTTTGGGTAGTTAATTTGATAGTGTATATATACAGATTTAAGCATATAAGAAGATTTAAACTTTTGGAGATTGCTCATCAAACTCCCTAAAATGCAGTTTTTTTTTCTTTCTCCCGGAAATAAACTTTCAATGTATATATTTACAGATTTAAGCATATAAGGAGGGGGAAGAACAATCACTTCAGTATTGTTGACAATTTGTTGATAACAATAACATAAGTGACCATTTTACAACTATTTATATAAAATTTGAAGTTTCTCTTCAAAGATTACAAAGACAAACTCTTACAAAATAAACTTAAGTATTACCAACAATTACGAGATATTAGAGTAAATTATCATTTAGACTTCAATCTATAACTATAGCTCTATTGCTATTGCATGACCTAGCTTTCATTTTTTATTTTATATATTTTTGTAATAATGTTTACACCCTCCGGTCACTATTATAAGCAAAAATTTACTATTTAGGTTCATTCAATAAATGATGTATGTGGCCCATTAAATAGACCACATACATTAGTTATTGATTGAACCTAAAAAATGAAATTTTACTTATAATAGTGATCGAATGGTGTATTTGTTTCTGTTTATACATACTAATAAATAGAAATGATAGAAAAATTATTTCCAAGTAACTTTTTTATTGTTTCAACGAAGTCCTTCTGTCTCTTTCCATTCACTAACAACTCTCAACTTTTCATAATTTATTGCTCATATTTTTACAAATAAAGTTTGCCTAGTTGTTTTGAATATTCTTTTACTTAGAATTCACTAATTAAAAAAATATTAACTCAAATTCATCATCAAATTCCATGCAGATTCAATCATTTTAATAGGAGGAGTAAACTTTAAGAAATTTAAGTAGTAAAACTTAAAAATAAGACTATTTTATGCTTAATTTTTAAATGCAGCCTCGTACTAAAGACCAAGGTACTAGCTAGGGTGCTTTTTGACTTATGACCAATATCTTTGGTGTCTGTCACCATCTTCTAAGTGTGTGAATGGCTTTGGAGCGAGGGAGGGGAAAGGAGATGAGAGTTTTAAGGGGTACGAAATATATGGAAAAATTGATAAATCTCACATTTTCAGAAAGAGCAATTTTTAAGAGAATGATAAACTAATACTTATGATTAATATATTTTTAATTTTAAGAATATTATAACAATATAGATTGTTAACCTGATGTAACAAATATTTCTTCTATCGTAGTTCTTCTCTGTTACGTTTTGTGCTTGAGAGACTGAGTTTTGGTTAATATATTTCATTTTAGCTTTTTTTTTTAAAAAAAACGTAGATTGAAAAATTCATATAAACTCTCCAAAACCCTTAATATAATTTACAGGATGGATGACAAGATCAATGTCATCAACAAGATGGCCAATCAAAGACAATTCGTCTGAGATGGAGCGAATAGTCTGCATGTATGCAACAACAATGGTGGATCCTTTTTTGATTGAGTTCAAGCGTTCTTTTAGTGACATAACACGTGAACGAGAACAAGTGGCAAATACATGCTCCAAAATTAGCCACGCATCGTGTGCTGTTGGTGAGACAGACATTACAGCACGAGCTTCTTTATCGCAAGAACCAAGTTAAGCGATATAAAGATATTTGTCTTAACGAATCCAAAAATTAAATTCAGGATTGTCGGTTTCACTGCCATCATTGGTATTTTTTATTTTTGAAGAAGGACAAGGAGTTGCACCAGTGATGTAGCCATCAAGATTGCGAGCTACAAGAAGGGAATGAATTTGGTGGTACCATGCAGGATAGTTTGTTGAGTTCAATTTGATAGGAAGTTGGGTGTTGGTGTTGAGTTCCACGAGATCTTTTGTGATGCTAGAAATATATTGAGAGGGTGGAGGTTGAAGATGAGGTAGTGACCATTTTGGATCGAAAAGGAAAATGTTGTAGTTAGGCAAAAGGCTCACTTGATACCATATAGGAGAAATACGTTATGTTATATTCAACTCCATGGAAAATATTAACATTTGTGTGGCCATAATTTTGCTAACATCATGGAACAATCAACTATACTATTGGCTATTTACTATGGGATATGATTTCCATTTACTGATATTATTACAACCATTATTATTTGATTTGGTCAATGGTTAAGTTAATACTCCTACACTCCTACACTTTCTGTTGGAGCAACGTGGCAATGTGACATTTCTCAACTACCGTGATATTTCCCGTAGGTGGTGGCTTTTGACGTCTTTATGGTTTTCGATATGTGACATTTCTTGTTGATGAGTCGTGGTTATTGGTATGATAAAAGTGTTCTTGATCCCTTTCAATCCATACAGTGTCGTACACCGCCTTGACGTCACATCTTTGAACTAGAATGGAAAGAACTTCAACAACAAAATTATAGTACACAACTGGCCAATAGAATGGAAAGAACTTCAAAAACAAAATCTTTGATCAGGGTAGGTTATAGGTGGTACATAACGAAAATGGAAAAACATGTTTGGATAAAACATGTTTGGATTAAAAGCCTTACACTAATAATTTCATCTAGTTAAAAATTGTTTCATACATGAATCGAAATCAGTCCTATGAAGGATTTGTTCTTTGTTGAAACTTATTAACCTCTTAAGTTCAATTTCTTGATTTTTTTTTTTTGGTGATGACCAGGGTTCGAACCCCGGACCTTGCATATATTATGCATTGTTCATACCAACTGAGCTAAGCTCACGAGGACAATTTCTTGATTTAAAAAAGGGACATAATTATTTTAATTTTTAAATAATTATGATATTTTTTGAAATTAAAAACGAACAAAATTATTTTGATTTTTAATTAATCAATAATTATGACATTTTTTTTATATTAAAATACTCTTAAGTTAGTTGGTCAATCAAGCGACGACATAATAATTCAATTTTATTTATTTATTTTGTCCTATATCATCGCTAAGTTGGATAAACTCGAAACCGACCTAACAAAGGTTGAAATAATTACAAAAATGCCACGGTATTTTTTAGCGTTCTATTGTGAAAATTTCATGAACTTTGACTACTTATAATGGTTTTCTATGTCTTCGTCGCTAAAATAGCATCCGCTCTCGGGCTGCGCCACTTATGGGGTTGGCTTGAGCCGCAATCCCGCATTGATAACTATGATAATACACTTAAATTAAAAAATGAATGACCCAAAAGAGAAGATGGAGGAATAATACAAGTCCATATCAAAATTATATTCTATGGGGGATGAATGAGGTATTAAATTAATGTGTTGAGAGGAATCATTGATATGTATTTTTTTTATTTACATTGTGATTGTTATTTCTAACTAGATATAATAGTAAGTAATAGTCTATCCCCCTAAAAGAAAAAGTCTATTTAACTGGGTATTAATAGACTAATAAAGATTTACATGAGCAAATACTTGTGTTGAAACTTTTTCATCAAAAACTAGTAACTTTTTCATCAAAAGATCTTATATGTAATAAATGCAAGTTGAGGGTAAAGATTGTTACAACGTATGCTGTGTTTAGAAGTTTGGAGGAGAAATGAATGGAAGACTTTGTAGGATGAAAGTAGAAAAAAAGTTAGAAAAATATTTCCAATTTTTGAAGAGTCATTTGTAAATAATGATAAATGAATGCATATGTTTTTAATAATCAAAGTACTATAATAACGTATAATCGATATGCAGAATTTATACAGTTAAAGCATGCGTTTTACATATATCCAACCCTATATTCCCCTTAGCATTTGCATCCACGTTAGTTGGATCATAGAGATGACCATTCATTGATATTCTAAGATATTAGTTGCAACATAAGTAAATTAGTGGATTTGAAGAATTTATGTAAAGCATGTGTAGGTCACGACATTTATGATTTTTTTTATCAAGTAATTTAGTGGTTGGGGTTCACATATTTCAAATGTGGAGAAGTGAGGAGTCTCTTCAAACTCTGACTCTGCATAATATTATTCCTGAAATTACCAACTGAGTTGTGCTTACAGAAAGGCATTTATGAAATGTTTGCTATTCTTGTTTGGATCCTAGAGCATTGAGTCCTACCTAGGATAAAATTCAATATAGAAACTAAATTAACAATCAACTTCCATAAGTTAAAGCATATATTGTATGCCTACAAAACCAAATTAAATATGTCCAATCCAACTAGCAAGGATTCCATATGTAAGTTTGATTAGTGCAATTAGTTATAGAGTAGTATACATTAATGTCGTGACATTAAGGACATGTAAATTTACAAAATGTGAATTATATGATTAGTGTAGAACAAATTAGAAAACACAAAAAGTTCAAAAAATATATATTCTTATATTTGAATGAAATAAATTGTGGTTATGAAATAGCCTTTATAATCCTAACTGAAAGCATGAAATGTGTCAACGTTTTACGTTCATGCTATATCAAGGACTTGGTAGACAACAACAAAATAATCATGTGGAGTAGTTGAAGAGGGGTGGATCTAAGTGTAAGTTGGTCCAGTTGGATATTATTATTTGAATCTAATAACTATGCTGCCACTACAAATAATCCAAAAGAATTTCAAATGTTTCAGTGTACCACCGCCATGAATCTAAACCAAAAAGGAGAATCATATATATTAGGAGCAACATTTATTTTTGAAATGTTGCTCCAATTAGCCATACTTGATTCAGACACATTACAACATAGTTTAAATGAAGGAGTAAAATAGAAAAGGGTGTACCTCCTTTCCATTGATCCAATTTACAATTATATTTTTTTTGAAGAAATTATAATTTTTTTTTATTAATAATGCTAGTTTTTAATTACTGAGATAAACCATGGATAAGGGACTTTATCCTTTACTACCTCCTAGTCATTGTACTTGTAGGATATTAGTTTTTGTGGTGGTCAGGGTTTGAACCTCGAACCTTGCATATATTATGCATTATCCCTACCAACTGAGCTAAGCTCACGAAGACCGTAGATATTAGTTTAACAAGACAAGGTTTAGTTTGGTTTCAGAAAAATAATTCATAAATAAATGTATAATAGAAAAAAAGACATTAATATAACAATTTATAATTAGGAACTGAATTTTTTGTCAAAACTCTAATAATTTAAGACGGAGTAAGTAGTATAGCAATAATCACACAAAAATTTACTAAAAGTTTACTACGAGCCTCAAAATTTCATAACTTTATTGTGTCCCATATAATAGAGACAACATTACAAATAATTGAGTTAATTTTGATTTTACCAACATCTTACTTCTTCTAAACCCAATTTGGCAGACCTCAAATAAATGTTAGAGACCTCAAATTAAACCCAATTATATGGATTTTTCCATATTTAAAGCATTGCATTTGCATTTGATTGTATTTGAAAATTTGGCATTTTAGTTGAAAAATTCTTGGTTTTCATAGGAGCTCAATGGACTAGTATAGTATCAAGCATTTTGAGTTTACGGTTAAACAAATTTGCATCTTAAGAACCTTGAAATTCATGAAAAGGAGAAATGTTTTATGGCAGCATATTTCTACATCAGAATGTAGCAAAAAGTGCAATATAACCAAAAAGGATTACAAATCCAACAGATATCAACAACATTAGCAAGTTAAATCAATGGTTTCTTTCAAATACTTTCTAATTTTTGGGATTACATCAAGGAAAGAAACCTCTTCAGCTATCAATAATTCAAAAAATAAGAAGAATTTGTTGCTATTGAAGATGAATTCAAACCATCAACATCTTTCAAAAGAGCTAAAACAACTTCATCATGAGATTCTTTTACACCTTTGCTTGAATGCCAAGTTACCGAATTAGGATTGGTTTTCAAAAGCCATGAAATCACCAACAACACTGACAAGCACTCGATCAATGCTTTTATACCTAAAATCACTCAAAACAGTTACATTCTTTCTTAGACAATAGCTGACACAGGGTAGCAAGAACTAAACCTGTCAAGAACAGCTTCATTTTTCAGTCTGGAATCCGGCAGCAAAGCTATCCGAAGTATGCCAGGAAATGCTTCGGAAGTGATCTCAGAACGAAGGTAACTCAACCTAATAGGTGAAGAAGCATACAAAATTCAAGTTTGACCATTGTTAAACTGAAAAGTATGCTTTTTGAGATTATTATTGTAAGAAAAAGAGAGAATGGCATGGACTGTAGTGATGGAAAGAGGAGTTGATAAAAAAAAGTCATAAAGGGACTTCCCCTTGTGAGAAAAAATCTCAAGTTTGAAGAGGGGATATCTAATGTTAAACTCACATCACTATAGGAAGATATTTTGTGTGTGTTTTCCACTGGAAGTTAGGCCAGTAGTGTTTCTCAAGAAAGATGAAACGATATTAGAAGTGTTGAAGAACGGGGATAAGAGATTGGTGTATTGTTGCTCGGCTACTTGTACTGAGAGGAGGAAGTGATGGTAAGATCAGGATTGAATACTTGGGATATAACTTTCGAGTTGGAATAACGATTTGGATGGGAAATTGAAAGTGATGAGTTTGATGAGTTGATAAAGTAAGGGTAAATGTATTCAGGTTGATCGCCATTTTTTAAAACAACGTTTTGGAAGAAAGAGTTGGTGGTGAGGGGTGTGGATAGAAGATTCGGAGAGAAGAAGTTGGTGGGAGGACAGTGGAATTAGTTTGTGGGAATAGGAAAGGTTTGTTCTTTTGGAGGAGAGGTTGTATTACGATTTGCAGCTTCTGTGGTTGCAATTATGAGACTTATTACTATCTGTTTTTCTTCAATGTGTTATTGCAAGTAAACTTAGGGAGATTAATTTTTATACTTGGCTTTGGTTTTTTTCTGGTGCAATACTGGCTGTGCTGTCAGCGCATGCCTTTTGGTTTGGGAGCTAGCTTTGAAGCAATAGTATGCTAGGATGGTTTAATTGTTGTCTTTTGCAGTTTGGTTACTGTTATGTATTTTCCCTTAGTATATTTTAGCTTCAGGGTTAGTTGGGTTTTGGTTTGTTTCGGTGTTCCGCCTTTGTACGGTACCGACTGTAGTTGTCCCTTTTCGTTCTATCCGCGAGTGGTATGGTACCGACTGTATTTGTCCCTTTGCTGATTCAAAAAGAAAAAGAGTAAACTTAGGAGCCGGGTCTTCTTCGGACAAATTTTGACATGAGAACTGTGGAAACCTTGCTTGAAAAGTTGGTGTAAGAAAAGTTGATGAGAGTATCAAACCCACAATCTCAGAAAAAATTGCGACAAGAAAACTCATAGCCAAATTACCAATTCCTAGTCAAGGACCTCTGTCCATCAAATGAAAAATGTATGAGACTGCTTTTATCTCTAATGTTCAGTCTAAAAAAATGGTTCTAGTTTGACATTTTAAATGCCTGATTTCATTTTTCTCATTTATGTTTGGAGACTGGAGTATGATTCTCATTGTTTGGTCATGCTTGTTCTTGCAATACCAACTTTGCATGCTGGAGGTCTATGTCATATGTTGTTCCAACCAATGTGGAAATGCATGTATCAAGAGCATTATAAGCAGCAACCCAATCATTTTATTCATGCAATACCAAGAGCTTTATAAGCTCCGACACGATTTCACAAAAAGAAATGTCATGTTTAAAATCTGTTGCAAACCTCTATGATCTAGGAAGAGGATTGTTTCCTCAATGTTGTTGGCACTTCGTTACTGAAAATGTTGTCACAGTTTGTGGCAAAATAACCAATTTGACCAATTATGTGATCATGAATGGCTTCCCAATCAGAGAAATATAAGACCTGCACAAAGTTGGCTAAGAAAGGTCTTAGAGACCGCATGATCTTGTCATAGCTCTCTTATGTTATGATGAGAGTTTCGTTTGTCTTGTTTATAAATATACTCAGTGCTAACTAACTGCTGTGGTATATAAATGAACTTGATCCAAGGCAAACATAACATGAAATTATGATTAAGTATTCATTTTATTTGGTCTAATAACATGTGTTCAAACTAAAATTATTACAAGATTAACCATGCAAATCCAAAATTCAGTGCATGTGTCACATCATGGACAGAAAAATAACAATGAAAAACAAGAAAATCCACAAGAAGGTTCAAAATGACAATTAACTTCCAGCAGATCTAAAAGATTTCAGCGGTATAGCTTTCACCCATTCTGAATCAATGATCTGGGGTGTCTGAACGAAGGGCTGAGAAAAAAACAATTGAACACTTGATCAGAAATAATACAGCAAATGTACAAACTAAATAAACTTGACTTTAAATACACCATCAAGAGAAGACAACAGAAAAAGGGAATGTAGTCAAAACAAATTTTGTGAACAATCAACAATATATTTTACTTCAATATCAACCCTTTCTCTTTAGACCCTTCTCATGTGTAACTTTTCTTGGTTGAATAAACTTATTTGTATAAAACTGTGTTTAAGGCAAATTTATTTATGTTTGAATGCTTTACATTAAAAGCAAATTTGACATAAAATACACTGCATTTGAATTGTTGTTATGCTAATATTATATATAAAATATGTATGCGTTGTTCCAGTATTCTATATTTTGGAAATGCATTGTGTATTTTATAAGAACTAGTTAATCTCACTATAATGAGCCTCACAAAAAATGAGAAGAGACATCATGTTCGTCTTAATTAACATGATAATTAAGACGAATTAAGACATCATGTGTCCGAGACGTGTCTAACAGCTGCTCGAACCATTTTTTGTTTTAATTTGACGTGTATTCAATATGTGATAGTAACTAGATTTGATATGATATGATGAAGAAAAAAAAAAGGAGAGAAAAGGGAACATACTAGCTTTTTCAGGCTTGCCATCAGCCCATTTGGCAAGAGCAAAATGGACCTTCTCGCGAGAGAGAGCTTCGGTCTTGTGAGGTTCCTTGAGGCAGTTCCTGACAAGATTCGCACATATGTTGGAGTAAGTAATGTATGTCATCCCTGCTGCCCTCCAAAACGGCACTGCTCCACTTGATGCCATCGAACTATGAAATGGCCCTGTTTGGATATAAAATGAATGAGACATGTTAAACAAAAAAGCAGACAACAGAAAAAAACATTAAATGAATGAGACATGTGAGAAAAGCACTGATATCCCAATACTCATGTTCCAAATACACCATTAATAGCGTTCCAAGAGCTAAATAAAAAATCATTGCAAAAAAAATTAAAAATGTAGCATCCAAAAACACTGCAGAAACTGTACCAAAAACTGACTGTACATGGGAATGCAGCAAGGAGACAATTTGATCAGGTGAACATATACAAAGAAGTGATAATTGTGTTTTTCATGTTTAATATATCAATGGAATTTTGAAACATGTGGTCGAGACTCATGTTGTTATTCCTTCTAAACTCAGTTTCAAAATCAATTCCATAGTTACTTACTACCCAGCAATTAACTTTAGATGCAGTCAAGCATAATTGAAACAAACCATACGACCTTGACAGATAATTACAATTACAATTTCATCAACGCAAAAAAATTGTCAATAGAGAAGGAGAGTATCCAAATTGATTTAGTTATTACTGTTAGCATTGACAGATAATTCAAAGTAGTTATTATCAATAAGTAGGAGATCAACTCAATGAAACAAAGGACCGATGATGAGTAGTAAAATAAATTCTTGTTCATAAGCAATATTTCAATCCCCATCCTCAAGCTTTCTTATAAAGTACTACCACAAAAAATTTAATAATGAATGTATAAAGTAAAAAAGAAAAAACTTCAATGGTTCTTGTGGTACATGTCAAGAAATAAGCATATCAAATCTAAAGTAAGAACTCTACATAGTTTCGTATGTAACAGTAAGACTCTAAATCAGATTGGCTTTATGTTTAGTTGACGATGAGAAGTTGGAGTGAAGAATTTAGATACAGGGCATGTTTCAATTGACTGGTTTGAGCTCATCTACTGGCATTAGCACTTATGACACTGTTTCGAAGAACTTATGCAAGGCTCATATGCTGTTTTCATTATTTCCATAAGCTCTCAAGGACAGCTTATAGATTATACAAAAACAGTTCAACTTTATTTTATCTTATGTTATATAAATAGCTTATTCATATTCATAAGCTATTATATGTTAAGTGTTTAATCTATAAGCTGCAAAATAAATTACTTATCCAAACAGGACCATAATCATAGATGCAAGCTTCACATATAATTTGGTAATCATCCTTGAGCTTGAGAAATGTGAAAAAATTGTATCCTAAAAAATTGTATACATGTTCCACCATCTAAGCTAAATCGCATTCTGAAAAATCACTTTGACATTACTCTAAAGCAAATTCAGATAAATGTTGTAAATCTGATTCAAATGGAACAAGCGAATCGAATCGAATGAATAACACAAAAAAAAAAAAAAAAAATCAGGAACAATAAAAAGAACCACAAATCAATCGAACAGATGAGAATACAATGAAGATAGATTAATTTACCTGAGCTGAAAATGGAAGAGGAAGACGAAAAAGAAAGGGGTTGCAGAGAGAGAGAGAGAGATCGGAAGCGAATGTTGAACTTTGATGCGAGAAGAGGTTAGCGTTTTCTTTCTTGTTGGGTTGTAAGCTTTTTAGGCTTTCATCAGCCCAAATTAACATTCCTTTTAGTAAAATTACTATACACACCTCTCTTACGTTCCTCTTTTTTTTATTTTTAAATGTCTCAGTTTTCGGATTCTAAAATCAAAAGTGTGTTTTATCGTAATGGATTCTCTCAATTGAAATACTTTCAATTTTTCTAAATTTTTTGCATCTCAAATTATTAAGTTTAGTCTTTCATTTCTTTATAATTTTACTTGTCATTTTCTCTCTAATTTTTTATGGTTAAAATACGACAATTGAGAGGATTTCAACCGAGGGAATCTATTCTCATGTTTTACCGTCGTGTAAGAAGGGAAAAAATTATCACAGTTATATAGTCACGGTTTGAACTGTTTTTTTCAAGATTTTTATACGTTTGGATTCTAGAATCCGAATGGTAAACAAAAAACAATTTTATCTATCCGGATATTAGATTTGGAACACTTCCTTCACATGTTTGAAACCCCCTTTATGAAAAAATACAATTGCATAATTTTTTTTCCATCCTTTACATTGTTCAGATTCAAAAATCTGAAAAATCGAGTTTTTTTTTTCGGGGGCGCGAAAGGCATGAGATTAAAGTGTTTATGTTCCATTTTATTTCAAATAAGCATGTTTAACTTCTTCTTTTTTTTCTTTTTAGTCCCTAGAGCGCGCTTAACTAGAATTCTAGTTAAACATGCTCATTTCGAATAATTTTCAACATCCATTCTTTCTCAAATGAGGTTCCATCTAATAGATCTATCATCAATCATTTGGAATCCTTACAATTGGAATTTGATATGGTGAGTTCCATGATTTTTGTTTTGTTTTGTCAATGTGAATAAAAGTAGGGCGAGCTAATGAGATATCTCCAAAAGTGACATACATATTAATAAGCTTTATGGATAGAACAAAGGTTTTGGGATTTTCCCAACACCACGAGAAGAGTTGAATAAAGTGGTGAAATCAACATTTTCTTTTGTAGTGAAGATGTAGCTCATTAATCACTTGAATTTAATTCTTTGATTTTTTTTCGTCTACTTTAGTTCTATTGAGTATATGAATTTTCTTTTTGCAATGACTTGATTATGAATTAGGGTGGATTCTAGGGTGAGGGTCCAATTAGGTCCCTCACCGGTGAACCACGAAAAATAAATTCTTATCATTTTTTATTATGAAATTGTAACCATTCATTTTATTTTCAAAATCATAATTTGTTAATGGTTGACATGGGGTCTAGCCCCAATTTTATGCTCTTTTTAAGTTAATCTTTAAGTGAACCATTCTTGGAAGTGTCGTACACAATTAAAACAACAAGTCAGCCACTAATCATTATCCTTCCTTTAAACATAAAATATTTATGGCAGAAGAAAAAATGCTACTCAGTACAACTTGCTGGACCACTTCTCATTTATATATAAGAAAATAAATAAAAACTGGACCACTTCTCAAAAAGAAAAACCCTGGTTAGACCACAAAAAAGCACTAATTCAAAAATACAGCTCAAAAAAGTGCTTATGTAATTACATACATCCACACACATTAGGATGTTCACGGCGCAAATTGGATCGATTTTAAGATAAAAAGTCATTTAATCCACAATAAAAATCATGTGTGGTTCAGTTCGGTTTGGATGATGATTTTATATAAAAAAATTGATATGATTAAATATATGCAGTTTAATTGGATAGATTTTTCGTAAATCCAAAATACGGTGGATTCTAGGGTGAGGGTCCAATTAGATCCCTCACCGGTGGACCACGAGAAAAACACCGATGGATGAAATAGATGGTATAGATTTATTCAAATTAAAAGAGAGAACGTGTGCAACTTTTCACATTTAATATTATCCTCAACTAATTTTCACTTATCACACTTAATTATCATGCACTCAAACCATAAAATCTGAGATTAAATTATGAACCCTAAATTAAAAAAAAATCTTATTCTTCTTCAAACATCAATTCCCCTTTTCATGTGCTTTAAATAACTTTTTGTTAAGCCAAATGGAGAGGAGGAAAAATGCCAAACCAATATATATATATATATATATATATATATATATATATATA
>Ga0315915_1003712_pt1 | contig 19341 bp, 7 predicted proteins | sample MpolbnodulesMG_FD_207738 | JGI IMG/M metagenome (GOLD analysis project Ga0315915, IMG submission 207738) | Medicago polymorpha root nodule microbial communities from Los Angeles, California, United States - branched nodules | ecosystem: Host-associated > Plants > Roots > Nodule | place: USA...
TACGGAGGTTAGATTATTTTCACCATATAGGATTTATGAGCAATTGGGTAGTTGTGGGTTGTATAATTTTTCTCTACTTTAATGATTCTTGTGATGAATTAATATTAATTTCATGCTCTAGTTGTTGTTGTTATTTTGGATATGAGATTATTTATGAAACCATGTTGTTGTTGTGTGAAAATTCATGTTTGATTATGTTGAGTTGGTGTTTTTGAGCTTTAAGCTAAAAGAAAGTTCATGAAATTTGATGATGAAATGATGTTGATTTCATGCTCTACCTTCTTGTTATGATTTTGGGTAATGAATGTTTCTGTTCTTATGAATTTCAATGTGATAAGTTCATGGTTTAATTGTGATTTGTGGGGTTATTAAGATTTTGGAAAAGTGAGTATAAATCATGAATTTGGACACATAAATGATAGTTTGGTGTGTGTTAAGTGTTTATAATGAAGTGGATGATCTAGGGTATTGTTTTTGAAAGATTAAAATGTGTTCGAGTTGAATTAAGGGCTTTAGAAGTGATTATATGGTAAAAATCATGCTTTAAAAGCTGATTTTTTACTTTCTACACAATTGTAATCGATTACCAATTACCCATCTTCTCGCAGTTCCAGAATTTAAATTTTTGAGCCGGTAATTGATTACCAGTATGTGGTAATCGATTACCAAATGCAAATTTTGCCCAGAATGCTGTTTTTCTTGGTGTAATCGATTACATGATGGTCGGATTAGTCAAGTGTACCAAATCATTTACCAAGTAATAAAGTGATAAGTAGCGTATTATATCCACATGGATTGTAGGTTCATCTAAACAATTTGCGTTACTTATTTAGAAACAATAAAATAAATAAAGAGATAAGGGTTTAGAGTTTTGCAATTTAATATGTTTGCAACACAGCAAAGTTACCTGTTTTGATTGCAGATGGTAGCGGCGGTTAGGATTCTTTGAATCCCCTCTATTTATTTGTTGGAATAATTAACAATCAAGTCGCATTCCATATTATAAGTAGACTATCTAAGTGATGAGTTCGTCAGGACGTGATAATCTAATCAATTTTTAAGTCGCACATGTTGGTTGCATGGTGATTCTTATGTATGGGGTCTTACTCTCTCGGTCGATTTCGATCTATTCCTCCGCTTGTTGAGCTGCACCTGCTGGTCACACAATGATCTTTACATGTAGGGTCTTACTCCCTTAGGGGTAATTGAAACATAAACTTAAATTAGAGTTTCTAAATTTCCAAAGGTATGGATCCCAGTGTTTCTAAAGGTTCTCTCATCTATTAGTCTTATAAGTACACAACACACTCTAAAGTGCGTGGAGAATGGAGTTACTAAGCTGATTTAAGTCGTGAAACCTCCTTTCTTATATTTTTCTCACCTTCACTATACGGTACAAATATTGAGAACATGGTTCTCACGTCATAGTCATTCCTAAGCTTCATTTGGGTGAACCAGAAACTTCCATCTGAGTCTGCCTATGGACGACGATACTCAACAACATTCACCCTTCTTTTGTCTTTGTGGTTGAGTCGACGATTGATTTGACCCAACTGGTCCTTCAATCCAAACATTGTGACATCAGCCCAGACCAACTTCGTGTAAACTACAGCTAGCTTGGTGTTCATATCTACGGGATATGTGTTCATTGTTTGTTGTTGTGTTTTACAACAAATGAATCAAACACACCAATTTATACAAGTTTCTATGCATCGTGCATTACAGAAATTGTCGGTGCAATGTGGACCACAAGAAAGTCATGTAGTTGGCTGATTCGAATTATACAATCTGAAATGACTCAAACCGAAGGTACGAGTTTTAAAACAATCTTGCACCAATTCGGATTATATAATCCCAACAATTTTAGGATGGTGCCGAATTATACAATTTGAACCAATTCAGAATATGGAGAATGGCTTGGACTGCAAGGTTGACTCTTTGAGCTTGTGTTTTGTCGGTCCCTTGATTGGTCAGACTATCTTGACCATGTATTTGAACCCTAGTTGATTGATTAAACATGTGTTCTTTCTACCATTACACTCTATACACTCATTCTTCACAAATTTGCCCTATAAATAGCTACTCATTCTTCACAAATTCACATTCCATCTCACATTCTCTTTTATATATTTCTTCTTAGTAGTGTTCAAGATACCAATTGTACACCGTTGACCTTTCATACAAAAAGGTTTCTAACATATTTTAGGGATAGTATAAATAGTTAAAGGGCAATGCTCCAAATTTAGCTTTACCCCTTCTCTCCCTTCTGTGCGAGAGCGTCGACAAACATTTCACTCATCCCCCTCCATCTTCTTGTACCACAGATTTCACATTAGACGTCTAATAATTTATTGTAATAAGTATATCATCTCAATGTAAATGTATTACGAAACTATTGATCAATTAATAAAAGTGTTAAATATTCAGAAATTGTATCATGTCACTTCACATTTATGTTATATTTTTATTTTCAATTATGTCATTTTTGTAATATATGTCACTGATTGTCTTAAAAAGCTGATTAAAAATATGGTTTTTTGAAGGAATAGAAAATATGCTTAAAAGTATATTTGGACTGTATAATTCAAAAATCCCTATATAAAAGTATTCAGATTATATAATTTAAATATAAGTATGTTCAAAATAAAATAGGGTACGTGAAAAGATAATAGGATGAGATAACAGTCCATCTAATTTGTATACATTGATTGATATCCAAGTAAAAATATTTGTGACATAACACATGACATCTCTAGCCTACTATCGATGACTCAAATCTGGCATATTTGATCGTGACTAAGATTTAGAGCTTCAATATTAAAATGATGTAAAAGACAAGATGATTATATTTTCGAATTTACGGTAAGAGGAAAGAAGGTTAGTGTGAATATGTGAGTGGAATGAAAGGACGTGGAAGCCACGCTTGAAATCCACCCATCGCTAATTAGCTTATTACAAAGAGAAAGAAAAACGTGATGGGTCCCCTCTCAAGCAAACGTTAATTCAGAGCAAACAGACATTACAAACATTATTACACCAATATCCTCAAAAAGACAAGGTCAAAATACACAGCATAGGTGACAAAGTGCTGCTATTACTGCTAAGAATTACTATTAAAATATCATCATTAAACATAAAATACATGAAGGATAGAGAAGGCTTTTTAATCACATTATTATTGCTACCGAGAAAGATTCAATGGAGCAATCGGATCAGGTACCACGTGACGTGATTACCAATCTAGGGTGTGTTTTTTATGTACTCGAAAACCCAAAAATTTAAAATACATAGTCAATTTTAACTGTATTAAAATTTATAGGCACAAAACTAGAGACAGAAAGCAAGAAGGTGAACAATATTCAGAGGAAAATATAGAAACGCCAACACATCTTTATTTCATCTACTTTCTCTGCTTTTTATGTCGTCTAATAAACTCTTTTTCAAGTCCAACACCCTCACTTTCACTGCAAAAAGCTTAACACAACGACCCTCATTTTTAATTTCCTTCAACACTGTACAGAAGCCCCACTTGTTTATGTTTATTCAATAGATAATAGACTTACTTGTATTGAAGACAAAAATCTCATTACATGGTTTGAAAAATGTATCTCAAATTCACAATACCTCAAGAATAATATAATTAGTTGAAAAAAGAACTTTCCATCCACCCTTTGTATAACAACTGTACATTGTTTTTATTTTTCTACTATCCAAGCATTTTTTTAATCTAATCTCAGGGAAACAATTTTCCCTTCACCCCTCTTCCTATATTCTTTCCATCATATTCATATCCTATTTGTAACCACAATAAATTAAATAACTCCCACCCCATTTAAAAAAAAAAATACAAAAATAGTCTGAACATCATCCCATTTTTTTCATATACAAGTTTTCCCTGATCCAGCAAATCATCATCATGGCTGTATCTTCAAAATTCAGCCAAAAAACAACACCAACTCAAGTGAGATTCTTTGAGGCCCCACTTACAGTGATCTGATGAACAGTCAACTCTAAGGTCCCTCTTTTGCAAGTGGGTTTCAAACTTCCAAATATTTTTCCTGGATTTTTGTGATCATCATGATTCATGGCATTTTTTAACCTTCAGGAGAAGATATTTTAGCCTCATTTTGTACTAACTGGTCACTGCTTACCAATCTTCAATGAATATTCTTCCAACAAAATCTCGAAACCTTTTTGAGTATAGCTTTGGATCAACAGCAGAAATTGAAGTAGAGTCAACTTGCAAAGACTTATAAGCATGCTCAAGCTTCTTGCTGATATCATAGTCTTGCAAAATATCAATAACCCCAAAATATAGGACGCAATCGTAAGTCTCCCCACTGCTATAAGGATTCAAATGGCTGATTCCACCATTGGTGTATTGATCAAAATCACTCCTCCTTGCCAATCGCTCTGCTCTTGCTGGCATATTGGCTCCTAGCCTGATTAATGATTTCCTGAAGAAAGAAGAATCCTAATTAATACATGTCACGAAATTTGCAAATATGAATTCATATAGAAAATATCAACAATCTTGAATAGTGTAGGAGTGTAACAAAATAGTAAAAAATTCAGAATCTTCAAACCACAGTATCAGAAAGTTGAAATTGTTGTGTCTGTATATGGTATATGGGAAAAATCCAGAAAGAACATGAATGCAAGAAGGTAAGAATAAAACATGATTGCAATCAATGAATTTATTGTCAGGCCAAAATATATTAGAAATCAAATTAAATCTAATGAATTAAGACCACAGCTTGCATATGTCCCACAAACAACTATTTCCTGCAAAACTATACCCACTTAACTTGCCAACATAATGCAAACTGCTTACAATTATTATCATGAATTATTATTATCAACCAATTTTAATGCCAATAAAGAATTTGAATTTAAGCAGGCATGTGTTATAGGCCTACAACTTATTCATTTGTGATACTTTCAAGAGATAACAAGATAATATATAATATTTGCATTATAACACAACAACCAACAGCACAAGCCCTAATATATCTCAAGATTACAAACAATTCTCTTTTTAACTGAGATTAATAAAAGATTCCAACTGATTCAGGAAACACCCCTGAAGCTTTTTCCAATTTAGCTTTGGTAGCAAGTCATTTAACAACCCAGTCATTTTATAAATTAATACCTAAATATCCATCTACATTAATTTTAAGGAACTAGAACAGATCATGACATACCTTCCAGATTTAACTCGATCCCTATCTTGCAGCTCTGCTTCGAGAAAGCGGTAACCACGCATGAACTTCTCAGTATGATATGAATCCTGATTGCCTAAAAGGGAAAAGAATATTGCTTTGAAAATTTGTGTAACATAAACCATAACCATATGCACTGAAGTGAGTGATAGATCAATACCAGTGCGTAGAAGAAAAGGTGACAACCCCATTTTGTCGTAAGTGTTGTCATCACGAAAATGAAGGCCAACCAAAAGACTGTAGTCCATAATTTTCTCGTTTTCCAAGAACTCACAATCCCGCTCAATTTGTCTGGAACACAATACCATAACTTGTCAGGTACGTATTCTATAATGATTCACTGGTAAGGTACAGCCTAGAAAAAAATTATATAAAACAAACAAACACAACAACTTACTTAATAAGATCCTGGTACCAATTTCTTTGTACACGAAACACATAGTTCAGATCAAGGTCTTTGAGGGTGGTTGTTTCATCAATCTCATCCTCAGATTTATCTGTTGCACGGCCGTGTGAAGATCCTTTCAAATCAAATCGTCTATGAATTGGATATTCAGAGCAGAAAAGATTGCCCATCACAATAAACCGGATCTGATTTTCCAATAACAATGAAAAGTCAGGCACATGGAAACACGGGACAAACGTTCCAAACAGCTACAGTAATATATCTATCAATCCATACCTTTTGGCCTCCAATTGGTTTCACACAATGTACCCCAAAGAATTTAGTCACCAGTGAATTCTCATATTTCGACACGTGTTTGTAATAGCTTCGAAGCATCCGAAGAAGCACCTAAAAGTTGGAAGTCAGAAATAACTCACCGTCAATGTGAGTACAATCGAGCCAAAGACTTATAATTGCGGAACTTGCGTAATAAAAGGTAAGAATCTAGGTTTAATCGGGATATTCGAATAGCGACAAAGATAGACCAGGCCCAAACCCGCGATAAAGATAGACCTCCTTACAAAACCTAAGTTGTATGGTCTACTAACGATTTGACTAACAATTGACTTGAAGTAAACACCAATAAATAATCATTTTTCCACGTGGTATGTTTTGTTCTTAGCATTATATCGTCAAACCCAAACCCGTGTAAAATTCAATAAGACACAAAATTCAACAAAAGTCTATACAACACATGTATCTAACCTTGACTTCAGATTTCTTCACTGTCTTAATCATGAATCTGTCATCTTGGGTCAAGTAGAAAACACTTCCGCTTTTCCCGGGAGAGGAAAGTTCTCTGAGAGCATCATCCCCACATATAGCCAACATATAATCAGCAGGATCAACCTGAAACAGCTTCCTCAAATGTCTGAAGAATCAAAGCAAAACAAAGTCAACATCAAAGCACAACACAATTTCAACACGCTAAACAGCTCTAATCCAAATAACATCCAAAACACCCGAACTAATTTCAACACAGGTCACCTCACTAAAACATCAACAATAAAACAAACAAACAAACAAACATGTATACAAATTCCACAACAAAAAGAGTTATACCTAAAAACAACAGGACAGTAATCTTTCCATCGAAACTCCGCGGTTTGATGAGGCGGGGTAATCTTGGATCCTTCACTCGGAAACCTTGTCCAGAACTTCTCCTTAGGATCAAAATCACTAGGTTTAAGCTCTCGCAACTTCGATGCTTCCTTCCCAACCGTGTATCTACACATAACATGATGAGTTAAATTAATTAAACAACAAACTCAAACACAAAAATAACAATAACAATAACAAAAACAACAAGGGTTTCTTATTTACCTAATCCCCAATTGCAAATTAAGCATCAAATCATAATTCTTATGCCCTTTAGAAATAGTTTGACCAGGTCTCTTAACCTCAGAAGAGAAACAACAAGGATGCTTTCGAAACTCATCAGGATCGGAACACGTTCCATCGCGATAAAACATCGAAGCCTCGACATTATCAACAATATCACAAGTAATATCACCAGCTTCACCTTCAGATTCCCAAATACAAATCCTAGGAAAACTCTTCTCATTCAAACTCCCTCTACCACTAACAGTAGTATCAACAGAAGAACGTTTCCTCATCATAACAGGGGCAAAATTGTCATTCCAAACAAACCCACCAAAACCATGTTGAATCTTCATAACACCTTGTCCTTTCGGAACACCATTCTCCCACAAACCCTCTAAACGGTTTCCGTTAACCCAAACTAACGAACCCTTCCCAGATATAACGCCGTTACGCCATTCACCAACATACTCATTCCCATTCTTCCAAACGTAACGTCCTTGACCATCTTGAACGTTACGCTTCCACCAACCTTCGTATAAATCACCGTTCGCGTAACGTTTCTGACCGAACCCGTGTTTTCTATCGGAGCTCCATGACCCACGATATGTATCACCGTCGGATCCAACGAATGTTCCGAATCCTTCCATTCGACCCGACTTGAACTCTCCCTCGTAAGTCGCGCCTGAAGGCCATGAAAATTTCCCTTTCCCTGAAGCTTTTCCTCGTTTCCATTCACCTTCGTACATGCAACCGTCGGTCCATAGATACTTCCCGGATCCATTCGGTACGTTGCCGGAGAAACTTCCGGCATAGAAATCTCCGTTCGGAAGTACTCTCTCAACAACGGATCTACCATCGGAAACCACCGTGAAGCTCGTCGGTGTCACTCTTCTACAACCACCTTGTGAACGGCTTCTTCCAGCAATCACCGCCGGTGGAGAAGGTTTGTTTTCCTTCTCCGGCTCCGGAATGTTGTTCTTCGTTGAACTAACAACCTCAACAACTTCATCGTTCACCACTGTATCACTCATTTTCGAATATACTTTTTCCGGCGAGAAATCAATGCTCAGTGCATTTTCCGGCGAGATTCGTGCCGGCGGCGAGGTTTTTTTTCGTCTCTCTAACGTTACTTTTTTGTAGTGTTTGGAGAAAAACGAGTGGGAATCATAGAAAGCAAAGAAGAGAAGAGGATAGAAAGAAAGAGAGAGTATACAGAGAGACAAGAAATGATGTATTTTCAGTTTTAACGCAAAAATGTTAAATAATTAATTAATTAATTGAAGGCTTTTTTTTTTTTTTTGAGAAAAAAATGGAAAAGGGTGAAAAGAAAAGAGTGTTTAATGTGCCAGCTTTGCCTTGCCTAGGTCAGTGTTTATTCATTAATTGAGTATTAAAGTTATTTTAAGGGTGTATGATGGCTACATACATATATCCTCTTCCTCTCTGTAAATTGACTGATTTATTTGTCTTACCCACAACCTATCTTCATCTCTCCAACATTAAAAAATTTGATAAATTGTCCACGAGATTAATTTAGTTGTTAAAGACAATGTAATCTCTTCGGTCCTGTGTATAAGAAAATTTTCAAGAAAAGTTTTGATCTTATTTATAAAAAAAAAATATTACAACTTTTAAAGTGTAGTTATTGTTTAAAGGGTTTTGCTAGAAGCTATCCATGAAGGTGTTTTTTAGCAACTCACACCTTAAGGTGTGAGGTGTGATTTTCACTTTTTAGTTATAATTTTGTTAAAAGACGCCTTCATAAAAATGAATTTGTGTCTTTTAACAAATGTTCATAGAATAACTTACTAAAAAACACTTCATAAAAGGTGTTTTCTAGTAAAACCCTTGTTTAAAATATTTTTATACCTTTGATTTAATGTTTGCTTTTTTAATATTAATGACTGTATCTATTAATTATGGTGATATATTCGTAAAAATATTCAAAAATGTATACTAATTAATGATTGTATTGGTTTTGATATTTTTTTTGTTTTTCTTCTTATAATAAGGATGGGAGGAAGTATAATATATGTCAGGGTTGAAGTTCGAACTTCAAACACTCTACTCATTCTTCTTAGAAATTGAAATTTCTAATCGGTAAATTACTTTAAAAAAATGATAAACTATATAAGAGCATCATTATATGTAAGAGTTCATATTTGAACAAGACTTTTCAGTTTATTGACATTAAAAGTAAAATTGTAACTATTAGACTTTTTTATCCAAAAAGATTGGGTAAACTATTAAATTCGTCCTAAACTATGTAAATCACGCTCAAATAAATTTCTAAAATTATAAATGTCATAAAATGTAATCTGATTATGACAAATTTTATTCATACTAATCCATTTAAGAGTATGTTATAGATTAAACTGGACAGTAGTAAACGGTTAAATATAAAAAATCAATTTAAGTTGTTAAAATTTTAAGTGGTTTAAGTATATATTAAGAAGTTAATTTGATGGTTTAAGAAAATATATATTAATTTGATGAAAAATAAATAAATAAATATTGTCTACTAAAATTGTTTTAATCTTTTTTGCTAATGAATATTTGGCTTGAATCAATTGATAAGAAGTTAATTAACATACCAGGTCATGGGTTCAACTTTCAAAATGTGGTGTGTGATATGTAGAAGTTAATTGACATGCTCTGGTACCACCGGTAAATCCATGGAGTCTAACTCATTTAAAAAATTTCAAAATAAAAAAAAAAGTTTTAATCTTGATATTATATTTTCTTGAATCAGTATGTTTATTCATCTCTTAAAGTTTGATATCCATATTAATTCTATTAATTCTCAATTTTTGCATGTTTAAACTTTATTTTCATATTTATTTTTTTAAAAATAATACTCACGCCGATCCTATTTACAAGAAAAAATTGACTTTTTAGATCCATTGAGTAATTAATGTTCTTGGTATAGAATATAGACCAAATACATCATTTATGCAATGAATCAAAAAAGTCAAATGTTTTTTTATAAATAGGACCGAAGGGAGTTCGACATCTAAATTGTTCGATCTTCCTCTCCTTAAGTTTGATATCCATATTAATTCGTATTAATTCTCAATTTTGGCATGTTTAAACTTTATTTTTCATATTTATTTTTCTTAAATAATACAACTTAACAATCTTTATTATTCATATCAGTGCGAGTTCGACATCTAAATTATTCAATCTTTCTCTCTTCACTTTTGATATCCATATTAATTCGTATTAATTCTCAATTTTGGCATGTTTAAACTTTATTTTTCATATTTATTTTATTTATTTTTTAAATAATACAATTAAACAATCTTTATTTTTCACATCGGTGAGTTCGACATCTAAATTGTTTGGTCTTCCCCACCTCAAGTTTGATACCAATATTGATTCGTATTAATTCTCAATTTTAGCATGTTTAAACTTTATTTTTTATATTTATCTTTTCTTAAATAAAACAAATAAACAATCGTTATTATTCATATCGGTGCGAGTTCGACATTTCAATTGTTTAATCAAGATCAAACGATCTCAATTTTAAATTAAATTTCTAAAAAAATCAAAATAGGTTTTTAAATATGGATCGTCAAATCTTAATCGAACGGCTGAGATATTCGTGATTGCATGCCGTGACAAAGCATCTAATCCAAATCCCTTCCTTATTGGGTTTCATAGTGACGTAACGGAATCTCCTAGGATTGCCAGCATGAGAGGATGTCATGTCACGGTTTCAGGTTCTCTCAATGTATTTGATTAAATTACTACTTTGGAAAGCTAATTAATTGGACTATAGTTAAAATTGGATATATTTTTTAATATAGAGTTCTGAATATTAATTAGATGTAGATCTTGTACTTTACTTGTAATCATAAAAATATTCTTTTACGATATATATCTATCTGTGAAATTTTTAATAGGGGCGATAATCTCTGCGACGATTTTGTTTGGTCACACCAGCGTAGGGATCAATAATTTTGATTTGAATTTAGCTTCATCATTATCCTTTTTTCCTTGGTTCAGCTTTATCCATTATTATTTGTTGGTTGATTGGATGGGATATTTTACACTATTTGCTTAAATATATTACAAAGTGGGGTTTCTTAGAATGATGAAAATATGAAATTACTCTCTTATTTTCGGGCGGATATTCTTCTTTTTGTTGTTATTGGTATTTTATAACTTTGTGATTTAGCAATTTCTTTAAGCAAGTTAAAAATGAAACGTATTTGAAAATTGGAAGCAATGGAATCGAAAATGAAGGCTAGTTTTAGGTGGTACTATTAGACATTAGTATTAACAACTCTTGAGAAAGTGCAAAATGATACTTGACTTTATACAAGCTTTGGGAATGGTGGTAGAAAAAATGGAGTTATAGAGGGATGGACCTATTTCACCTGCTATGGCCTGCTTTTATCAGTGGGTTATGCGATCCCTCTCCTGCATAAGATGTCTCTTCATTCCTTCTCAAAATGTTATATTTAAAGGGTTTTGCCCTAAGATAAATTTGATGAAGCTGTTTTTTAGCAAATTATCTTATATATGCCTTTACTAAAAGACACTAGTTATAAAGGTGTTTTTTTAGCAAGTTATAACTAAAAAGTTGATAATCACATCTTAAGATGTGAATTGTTAAAAGACACATTCATAAGTGTCTTCTATCAAAACTCATATTTAAATTACAAATAGTTTTTGTTTTTCAAATTGATGTTAAAATTTTGAAGTTTAACTTTGCACAATATTTCCCTAAAAAAAAATAGAATTATGCTCTTCTCTTAACAAAAATCACTCGATCCCAATTAAAGTACCAATAACACCCTGCATGAATTAACTCATGCTACGTGACTTAACTCATACACTTTATATTTCTGTGTGACTTAAGTAATGATGTGTGAGTTAAGTGATATATCACAGCAACAAAAGCATAACACCATACATTTTCAAAACATCTCAAATACGATTTTTAACACCATTTTTGCGAATTTCACCAACTTCAACCAAATCAACATCAAAACAACAAATCAGCAAGTAAGTTATGCTTATCCTACTTCATTGTTTTTTTTTAAAATTTTTTTTTGATTTTTTGGAGAAATTTAACATTTTGAGGTTTTTAGAATTTTTGCTTGCATGTTAGTTTTTACGATTGTTAGTGATGAATTAAGTTAGGAATTATAGTTTAGATGTTGTTTAGAGTGCAATGTGGTAGTTTAGAGTTTTGAAATTGTTAGATTTTAAGTTGATTGGAAGTTGCACTCTAGGTGTTTGATAAAATGTCTCAATAAAATTTAATTTGTTTTTTTTGGATTATTAATGATGAAATTAGTTAGAAATTGATTTGTTATTGTTGATTATAGTTTGTTTGACTACAATGTGGTAGTTTACGAACTGAAATGACACTGGCGAAATTTAAGTGTTGTTGTTGAATAGTTAGAAATGACACAATATGTAACACCCTAAACCCTTAAAGCGATAAATTACGCAAATAATACAATTATACGAAGGATCTAGATGCTGCTTTTTTTATAAGTTTCAAACATGCATAATTAACTTTTCTCAAAACATCGCAGCGGAATATATTATCATTACATCTCAACAAAACAGTTAATAAAATCTCCAAGTAGCGATGTTATATAAATCTCAATACAACACTAAATATAAAATCTCATCTCAGCATACTGAGTGATAAATATCTCAACAAGTCATAATGTAAATAAACAGACAGACACCCCTAAATCAGAGTCCGACTTTAAGACTCCAAAAGCAAAACAAGGTAACTCCAAAGTTAATCTCCAACAACTCACCAAGCTAAAGCAAACTACTCATGCACACCTTTTATCCATTCATAAGAATAAGGCAGGCGGTCAACCAAACAACCACTAGGGTTAGTTCACGATTCACAATTAAACATAATCAAATGAAGGTAAATAGCATAATTTAAATTCACATGATTAATAAACTCGACATCATCATAACCATCAAGTAAACGGGCACAATCAAGTAGTGTATACGATTCACCTTTTCCAAGTATTCACAACAATCACCAAACATTCCTCAATGCACATACACTGATTCACGTATCCAAGTATGACTCAACTGACCAATTAACAAATGTGTGCAATGTTCTAGACTCATCTAGATGCATGTGGTACAATTGGATTCTGGAGATAATTTTACCGTTTGAACCCACACCCACGTAAGAGTACACCTCCTCCTACGTATTTCACCTATGTAAAAGTACACCTCCTTTTACATTTCTCATATGACTCAATATTATCATAATGCATGGACTTCAAGTAAGATTCGACAATACGCCTAACACCAACTATATAATTACCAAACAATGTAAAGGTACACCTTCAATTACATTTCCTCATAAATCAACACCATAGACATTATCAAGTTTTACAATCCACACAATCAGCAAGTCATAATTCAAGCAAGGGTCATCACCATATTAACAAATCAAAAATCACCAAAAGAATAATTTTTGAAAACAACATCTTCCACTTAAAAGAAACTTTATCGTTTTGAGTTCATATTTCATAATAAGGACGAGTAATTAAGCACACCATGTTATTCATCGTCTTAAACACCCAATCAACATTAATTCATTCTTATTCTACTTTATAAACATGATTTCAAATTTATTTACAAGTTATCCAACTACAAAACATTAATTTGACAAAGTTCGTCTATTTTTATTAAAACTAGCATTTTCCGATTAATTCTCTAAAACCAAGATAACTAAGTTCAAATGTCTCAACCAAGTACATACACAATTCACATACAAGTACAGTAGCATATACATATAAGTATCATAGGTCAATTCCGATTAATTTCAAAATTTCACAAAGTTTGTCTCATTTTATCATTTTTCAAAAGAATCCCAATTTTCAAAGCAAAATCATGTTAAAGCTCATGAATACCATCCAAAATATTTTTATAAATCAAGGTTACACTAAACAATCCTAACCCCACCCTTTTCCTTTGAGGAAAACGAGTTTCGGAAAATTATGCGTTCTTGAGCAATTTTCAAAAAGTATGATTCGATTCACAAAATCAAGTTCGATCCAATTCATTTGATGTTTCCAAAGGTTTAGAAAGCTTGACAGCAGTTAAATACATCTAAAGAATTAGTTTGGAACAGTCCGGATCAATCTCCGAGTGTTCGGAACACCCAGAACATAGGCTTCTGTATTGGGCAACTCGCCACAGCGAGCTACAGCTCGCCTAGCGAGTTACATCAGAACAGCAACCCTGTTCTTGGTAGTTCCCTCTCGGGAACTCTCCAATTTTCACCCAAAATCCCCGTTTTTTGATCCCCTTTGACCCAATTCGTTCCCAAAACTTGTACATTAGTTTATATACATCAAAATGCAATCAAAACAACAACAAACATGGAATCATAACATTAATAAACCTCAAATTCATCACCTAGTTCATTTTTCACCAAAACCCACAATTTTCTCATTTTTCATTCAAACTTTATAACACAACCACACCAATTCAAACCCCATCAATACACAAACATGTATAAACATTTATGAAGTGAATTCAAACATGTTTCAACAACAATCACTCATCAATTCATGATTTACACTCAATTAATCAGAAACCATCAAAATAACTTATCAACAACTACAACTATGTAGTTTAAGCACATAACAACAATTTCATGAAGTTTATCATACCACAAATTCACATGAATTAGGAGCACGAAATTCATCATCAAAAATCAGCTAAAGTCACAATTAACATAAAAGCACTTAAACCCATAATCGAAAATGGAAGATTATGACTTAATTGATGAAAAGGAAACCATCCCCCTTACCTCTAGCTTCACAAATTCTAGCTTAGGCTTCAATTTAACTCCTAGCTCTTCAAACCCCAAGCTTTCTTTCTCTAGCTCATCTTCTTTCCTCTTGATCCACTTTCTCTCTCTACCTCTTATGTTTTAATGAAATGAAATAATGAAGGCTTAACCTTATTTCTCATAAGAGTTATGTTTATATAGTTACCTCATAATTGGACTAGGTTTCTAATTGTCTTAATGAACTTAACATTATAACCAACTAATTCTGTAAATTACTACCCAGTTAAACCGTCAAAATAACGAATGATTATTGTCTCTAAATAATTACTCCAACTCATTAGTAACTTAGTAAAAATGTCTGTTCTCACCAAATTACCAAAAATAACCTTCTCAATAAAATGATTATTTTACCCTTACTCACAAAATGACCAAAATACCCATGAGTCTAAAAATAACTAAAATACTCTTTTAGACCAAAAATCCACTAATCTCGAATAAAATACACACAAAGGTAAGTAATCACACACAAGCGCATATAAACACATATAATAAATAAATAAATAAAATATAGCGAAAAATGGGTTGTTACACAATGTCCCTGATAAAATGTCTCATTGATTTTTTGCTTTTTGAAATGTTGTGCAGATATGTCTCAGAGGCCTGACAGACTTAGGGGAGATAAAGAGTCCTCTACTAATGGTGCACGGAGGGAAAAGGAAGCACAACACCCTCCTCAGCCTGGTCGACGAAGAGGTGGGTGCACGAGATTTGCGGAAGATTCATCTTCACAGGCGGCCGTGTCCAAGATAGTGGACCCGACGCAGCATCAGCAGAAGATGTATCAGCCTGAGTATTTTCAGCCTCAATATGAGCAGCCTCACCAATAGGAGGGTGAAGGTCAACAGCAGGAGACTGAGGCTCAGGGGGAGCGGGTTATGGAGTTTGAGGTCGGACCGCAGGGCTTTCTTGGGGGGCCATATTAGTTGTCAGTTTTACCAAACTTCGATAAACACGTGGAATGCATCTATGGGTCGATGTCGAAGTAAGTATAATTGCTTTATTTAATTTAAGGATATGTTGCTTATTATTTTCCTTTTTTAATGTTTATGTTATAATATTTGCTTTTACTTATTTTAATGATTATTTTACTTATTTTATGTTAGAATTAAAATTTATGTTAGAATATTTCATGTTTATTTTACTTACTATTTTTTTAACGTTTTTTTATTTCAATTTCAAAAGTCGCATAGGATGACCGGTGTCTCGCACGGGAACAAGCTTATCTTAGTAAATTGACAGTGTCGTTGTTGGGAAATGAAAATAATTGTTTCTGGGACACGGTGAATGATTCTGATATTACCCCCCTCCTTAAGATTGGGTACGAAAATAACTCTCACGGGCTCATTTGTGCCTTGTCAGAGAGATGACATGAGGACACCAGCAGCTTCCATCAGCCTGTTGGGGAGATGACTATCACACTAGATGCGGCGTGTCTTCTGTAACAGCCCGATTTTTGCTAGAATTATTTAATTAATTATTATGTGTGTTTATATGTGCTTGTATGTGATTATTTGTCTTTGTGTGTATTTTATTCGAGATTAGTGGATTTTGGCTTAAGAAGGGTATTTTAGTCATTTTAGTCTCAGGGGTATTTTGGTCATTTGGTGAGCAAGGATAAATTAGACATTTGTTGAGAGATTTATTTGGGAATAATTATTTTTACTAAGTTACTAGTGGGTGGTGGTAATTAATTAGAGACGGTGACTATTCGTTATTTTGACGGTTAAGTGTGTAGTAACTCGGTGAATTAGATAGTAAGAATATTGAGCCCGTTAAAACAACTAGGGTTTGAGCTCATTTGAGTAGTGACTATATAAAGACTAGTCTTAATAGGAAATTAGGCCATAACCTTCATTTCACTCATTTTCACAAACATTTCAAGATAGAGTTAGAGAGAGAAAGGAGATCTTGAAGAACTAAGAAGAACTAGAGAGAAAGCTTGGGGTTGGTGACTAGGAGCAAAACTGAAGCTAGGAATTGGAGTGTTGAAGAGTAGAGGTAAGGGGGATAGTCTCTTTTTCACAATTTAAGCTATAATCACTTTTTCTACTTGTGAGTTTAAGTGCTTTTGTTATAATTGTGACCTTTTGTGGTTTTAAATGATAAAATTCATGCTCCTTTTTCATGTTAAATATTGGGTATGATAAACTTCATGAATTTGTTGTGTTAATATCTTAAACTTCATGTTGTTTTTGAGTTGTTTTCATGATTTTTGACCAATTGAGAGGGATTCATAAATTGGTGTATGATTGTTGTTGAAACATGTTTGAATTCACTTCTTTGATGTTTATTTATGTTTATGTGTTGATGAGTTTTGAATTGGTGTGGTTGTTTTGAATTTTGAGTGGGAAATGAGAAAAGTGGTGGTTTTTGATGAAAATGAACCAGATGATGATTTGAGGTGAATTAGTGTTTTAATCTGATGTTTGTTGTTTTTTTTTATGCCTTTTTATTTTTTTTAATCGAGTGTATATGTCTTGGGGTTGAATTTGGGGTCAATGAGATCGAAATTGGGGTTTTGGGGTTGAAAATGGTGAGTTCCCGAGAGGGAACACCGAGAACAGGGTGACCTGTTCCGGTGTAACTCGCCTGGCAAGAAGTATCTCTCTAAAGCGAGTTGCCCAGTAACAGAACACCCCGTTTTGGGTGTTCCGGGCTATGGGGGTCGATCCGAGTGGTTCCAAACTGATTCTTTTGAAGTAATTAAACGTATTTGAGCTTTCTAAACCTTTGGAAACATTAATTGAATTGGATTGAACTTGGATTTGGGAATCATATCATAACTTTTTGAAAATAAGTTCAAGAACATGAATTTTCTGAAAACTCGATTTCTCAAGGAAAAAGGGTAGGACTAGGGTAGCCTAGCATTGTTATGATTTGTAAAAATGTTTTGGATGGAATTCATGGACTTTAACTTGGTTTTTCTTTGGAAACTTGAATTCTTTGAAAAACGGTAAAATGATACGAACTTTGTGAAACTTTGGGATTAAAGTGAATTAGCCTATGAGACATTTATGTATACACTACTGCACTCATATGTGACTTGTGTGTAAGCTTAGTTAAGGCATTCGAACTTGTTTGATTTGTTTTGTCGGATAACTTGGAAAATGATAAAATGATACGAACTTGGGAATTTTGAGTAATTGTCGGCTTTAGCCTATGAAACGTACGTATACACATTACTGCACTTATATGTGATTTGTGTGTATACTCGGTTGAGGCGTTTAAATTTGTTTACTTTGGTTTTGAAAAATTTGTCGGAAAATGCTAGTTTTCATAAACTTAGACGAACTTTGTCAAACTAATGATTTATGGTCGGATAACTTGTAGGAGACTTTGTATTCATGTTAGAATGATTTAATGTGAATGAAATGTTAAGGATTGGGTGTCTAGAATTGATGAATGTCATGTCGTGGCTAATTGTCCATTTTATATGAAAGATGAATTTAAAGCCTTATGGTTTCTTTGAGGTGTTGAATGTTGTTGATGATGTTGATCTTATTTCTTACCGTGGGCCTCTTGCACCAGGGGAGGTGGTTACGACCTTCATGGAGTTTGATGTCCATGCCCTTAGCTAGCAGAAGATGGGTAATCTGATCCCAGAGGACGATGTGTGGAAGCATACAAAGGGGTACATGAAATGGTTCTACAAGGTATCTCGTCCTATTATGATCGCCCATGTGGCGGTTCCTGACTACACAGCTCATGTCCCTCCGTACGAGGAGGTTATTGTTGAGCAGTAGTGGATCAGACAACCTCCAGACCCATTCCAGATCATCGACAACATTAGAGCCAGAGTGGAGAGTGCAATGGATCTAGACAGCCTCCAGACCCATTCCAGATCATCGAGTATAGCGTGCTGGAGGAGGTGTCGGCTCCGTGGAGGAGGAGTGGGAGTCATAGTCCATAGGAGTAAAGTTGAAGGGGGTTCGTTTACCGGACGTAGCATTGAAGACTCGAGTGAAGAGATCGAAAGAGTGCACGTGTAATTCAAGGATCCAAAGAAACCAAATTCAAGGGGTACTTGAAGTTTGTGGGAGTTTGTTTTACATAGGAGTTGAAGAATTATGGCTTTAATCTGAAGGAACTCTTGTAATATTGTAATCAACTTTTCATACATAGTGGATAACCTTGGTGAAGGCGTACTTCATCAAGTAGAGTAGACGTAGTCCTTAGCGAGGACGAAAAAGGGTGAACTACTATAAACACCGATGTTCTCTCTCTTTCCCTATCCTTTTACATTTTGATATTGCATGTGATTGATTGAATAATTGATAGTTTAATTGCTAGTATTGATCTAAGTTGTTTTAATTGAAAATTGACCAATTCATTGAATTGGGTTTGAACACTTCACTGAGATCAATTAATTGCAACATCAATTCAATTATTCAATCTCACTTGTATTGTGTTTTAATTTGATAGCATAGTATATTTGTTCATATAGGTTTGGTTTGAAATTGTTATAAGTTTTGTATATTGTTCAAGGTTGATTA
>Ga0315915_1003714_pt1 | contig 19336 bp, 11 predicted proteins | sample MpolbnodulesMG_FD_207738 | JGI IMG/M metagenome (GOLD analysis project Ga0315915, IMG submission 207738) | Medicago polymorpha root nodule microbial communities from Los Angeles, California, United States - branched nodules | ecosystem: Host-associated > Plants > Roots > Nodule | place: USA...
AGAATGTTCTTCTCTTTAACAAGAACATTCTTCATGAAACATTTCTCACAAAACATATTAGTAGATAACAAGTTAAAAACTATAAAATGTTTGTGATCTTTAAAACATTAAATAAGGATTTTTCCTCAACATGATTTGCATCAAATAATGAAGTAGCATCTCGAACCTTTGTGATTATCTATTGATTTTATTATTAAATATTGTATGTGGGGTTTGAGAGTGTTATATACTACACATGTATGTCGCTCATTTCTTGTTCTAGAAAAATAATAGTGGTTCACTCACAAAATATGACATAAAGACTACAATGCAGGATGCACACAACTTAAATGTTGACATTGCAAACGATATAACATAAATGACCAATTCAATTCAAGAAACAAATAACTTAAAGGACCAAGACCTAAACGACTACAAACATAATTTTGTCTTAATTAAGATAAATGTTAACGAGTGCTTCCGTGACATTTTTTAAGAACCTTTAATAGTAAGTTTTTATGAAAATTCGTGTAACCAATGCAATGGAATTTGTAACATTTGACTTTTTTAAGGAATACTTTTTAAATCTGGGATCCTAATAGAGTGCCTCAGAGGCACTCGTTAATAAGACTCATTAATTAAATATTTATAGCATAAATTCTAATCATATACGTGGTATATATAAATTGTTTCTCTTAAAAATATGTATAAATGATTTTTATAACAAGATACTCCCTACATTTTAAATTATACGACATTTTGGACATTTTACGTGTATTAAAAAATGTAATTAATTTTGTATGAGAAATATATATTATGAGATATTTTACAATTGTCCATAATAAATGTTATGAGAAATTATATAAATTAAAGAATTGAAAGAAGAGAGAGTGAATAGTTAAGTGTATAATAGAAAAAGTAACATTAATGTTTCATTGGTATTGTAAAACAACTTATTATTTGGAACAATTTTTTTTTCCCAAAGCGACTTATAATCTTGGAAGGAGGGAGTAAGAGAAACTTAATTTGTTTTCATATTATTAAAGTAGTTAATTCCGTTTAAGTCAATGTATAGAATATTTTGTAGAATGAGCGGTGTTAATGACACTTTCTTTAACATTCACTCACTTATTAGTTTAAATCAATATGAGTGTACACTTTAGAAATAAAATTCACATAAAATGGTAGAATATACAATGATTTTATCTAATAAAAGAAATAAGAATCAGAGAAAATGTTTAAAATAGAGTTTTGCTCCTTTCGTAGAATACTTAATGCTAATGCTCCAGATAATAATCCGATGAAATTATGCATCTCATTCAAAATATTGCACATCTTTGACTTCTTGCTTTTTTTTTTCCTCCCAAAATCATCACCAATTGATTTTTGTTTATCTTCTGTACCTCACAATTAACGTTTTGATTTCACTAGGGAATCTTGATATACAATTAGAAATGCAAATCGCATGCATATATCAAAAGTTATATTTTTAATTGTGAGAGATTATTATAGATGTGTAGTATAAAATTGTTCAACTATGGATAAAGATCCTCACCATTTATAAAAACAAATGGAAGATGTCATTTGGAAAGAGAAAGACAAAAAATAAATAGGTGGTGTGTCCCAACACTAAGTGGGTCCTACCATCATTAATTATTTTGTATTTTTAATTTGTCTTTATATCTTTAAATGAAACAAATGGATGAAGTTATAAATGGAGAAGATCCTAACTCGTCGGACAGTGACCAGCTTATCTTTGATACCTTTTAAATTTCCAATGGAGATTAGTGAATCTTCTAGAGCCAGCTAAGTAGTTGGACTATGGAGTACATTACATATGCTAGTTATTAAAAAAACTACTATCCATTCATTCATAAAAAATAAAAACTATCCAATAACATGATTAATTGTAAATATAATCTCTATTCAAGATTATGTGTTGAATTCCTAAGTAATAACCGATGCTGCTTATTTGATGATCAAAAGACGATTGAAAAAAGAGGGATGGATTCAAAGGTCAGAAGATTGTTCCAATATGCAACAATAGAAGATAAATAAGATCAAGGTTACCCCAAAGAGACAAAGACAAATAAATATAAATATATATTATTGTTAGAACATCAACTCAATACAAAAGATAAACGAAACGATAAAATATAAACAATAAAACTGAATATTTGGTTACAAAGTTTGGCCAAGTATTGTCTCAAACTCTATTCTTTTTTAAATGTGATGTCTCAAACTACGGAGCAATTGTAGTGTGTCTCATTGATAGTGAAAAGGATTAAAGTTTACAGTGTTACAACTCATATACAAATACTACAGTTCAGATTACATCAATACCTCTACACTGTATTTCGGGGGTGACACCTCAGCACCTTACAATAAACATTTGGGCCAAACGCTTGTTAGGCCACTTGTAAGTACTTATGAGTCATATACAATATTTTTTGTGTGTGTAGATAGACGAAATTACAATAATTTATTGTAACTCACAAACATAAGTGGAGGCGTCGGTATTCAAACCACGATCACGATTTCCGATCTAGCAATTTCGACAGTTTTTGTTAGTTGAGTTAGGACATATAAATTATACAACAATTATTTTAGTTCACAACGAAATACATATTATTAAAGATATCCACCAATAATGTTGTGTGCTATACTTTGATGGAGTGGAAACACATAATCATTTGTTTTTAATTTGCTCTTTGGCAAAGCAAATTTGGAGGAAATATTTTGATTGGATTGGTAACGACGTAACGTGTTGGGGGAGTGAGAGATGGTGGAGAATTTCTTTACTTCAATTCACTTTTGAAAGGGATAAATGTGGGGAAAAAATTAGAGACTGGTTCAGAATATATACCATAAAAAACAAGAAAACAAATATAGCAACATAAAAAAGGGGTCATAGGTTCCAACAAAAAATAGTCACGGCTAACTAGTGGATACTAGCCTATAATTTTTCTTTTGAAGGGATACTAGCCTATATAACTTAGAAAAGGACCATGTTAACTAATGATTCTAAACACTTATTAATAAAAGGATAAAATATGTTTTTCGTCCTCATAAAATTAACGAGTTTTGGTTTTCGCCCCTATAAAAAAAATCCATCATTTTCGTCCCTACTTAATTTCTTCATTACTGTTTTTGTCTCTGCAGTTAAGTCAACTAACTGTTGATTGACGGAATGCCACCTAAACATGCCACCACGTCAACATTAAATAAAATAAAAAATAAAAAAAATCTGATTTTTCTATTTTTTTTGTTTTTAATAAAAATAACATAAATTGAAAAATTAGATTTTAGGGTTAATAAAAACCCCAAATCAATTTCACAATCTTCCATCTTCTTTGCTCTCAACACAATTAAATCCCCAATTCCTCCATTGTTCCTTCAAACTCTTCAAACTTGATTTCATTCCTCCATCCTTTCAACTGCATGTCCGATTCCTCCATCCTATCATAGATTTGATGAGTTCATCCTGCCAAACTCGAATTTGATTCCTTCATTCTGCAAATCCTATTCTGATCTACTACACTTTGAACTCAATGAGTACAAACAGTTCAACCTATAGTAATTGCGGCACACACCTGAATCGAACAAGTTCACGTGCTTCATCTTCTTCGTTGTCATGCCTTGTTCTGAAATGTCACCGTAGATCTCGAAATTCGGCAAAATGGCAAAAAGTTTCAAAACACACACTGTTATTGTATCAACGCATACACACTCTGTTATGTTATTGTACCAAAACACACACACTCTGTTGATGCAATTGAGTTTGAAGGAACAATGGAGGAATTAGGGATTCGATTGCAAAGAAGGAAGAAGATGGAAGGTTGTGAAATTGATTTGGGGTTTTTATTAACCCTAAAATCTAATTTTTCAATTTATGTTTCTTTTATTAAAAAAATAAATAGAAAAATCAGATTTATTTTATTTTATTTAATATTGATGTAGCATGCTTAGGTGACATTCCGTTAGTCAACAGTTAGTTGACTTAACTGCAGGGACGAAAACAATAATGAAGGAATTAAGTAGGGACGAAAACGTTGGATTTTTTTTTATAGGGGTAAAAACCAAAACTTTCTAATTTTATGATGACGAAAAACATATTTAACCATTAATAAAACGAAAAAATATATAATTTATATTGAAAAGAATTTTTTTTACACATTTAAAAGGTTAACCACACAATTAATAAAACCAAAAAACTGTAATTTGTATTGAAAAGAAATATTTTTACACATTCAAAAGGTTACACAAATGTCAAAACCTAAGTTCACAATACTCCGTTTTTCTAAGCATCACTTGTCCCAAAGACCAGCAAGGTGCATGAGGATTCTTTTTTTTTTTTTTTGTCTCAGATGAAGTGGTAATCCATTGAAATTAAACTCACACACAACTGTGAGGTACCGTTCGAAATCGGGTCACAACGTCCGACCTTACAATTTTGGTATTTGTTAATTAAGTTAGGACTTCTAGACGGAATACATCTTAACTAATGTATGTAAGACACTAATTAACAATGACCGGTACTTTTATTATATTTGATTATTTAAGAAGTGTCTCATCGTTGTTTCTAAGTAGGAATTAATAACTTTGAACCTGATTTAAAAACATGCAAATTACAAAACCAACGACCCACGTCACACCTGATCAATCATCTGTATTATTATATGTTGCTTTTTTTGCTTTGACATTGCTTTCGTCTTCTTTTGACGAGCAAATAACAAAGAAACTTTTTTCTCTTTCTCTAGAAGAATAAAGATAGCTTTGGAATTTATCGAATCTTCGTTCATTCTTTCCTTTATATAAATACAACTACACCAAACCCACTACCATAGCATAAACACTTACCAAACATTCAAACTTCAAACACTATCTTTATCTTTCCCTCTTTCTATTTTCAGCAACTACAATATGCCACAACTAGATTTCGAAACCCTAGTCTCCGCCTTATCCGGCGTCGCCAACGACAGTAAAGTCGCTTGCGAACCAACGGATGAAGCGGAAGACTCACCACCGGAGTCATTCTGGCTCTCTAACGACGCTGAATTCGACTGGTGGGACAGAAACGCCGTCTACGAACGAAACGAATCAACAAAAGCAAGTTCAATTTCCATAAACCCTAACTCCGCTTCAAACTCTCAACGATTCTCCAAGAATTTGAAGAAATCCAAAGCCACAACAATCATCGGTTTACCGAAATCACAGAAAGCTTCGTTCGCTGAAGCTAGAGGCTGCCGTCGTAATCATCATAAGCCGGGAAACACTAGGTTGTTTCCGAAACGAAGCGGGTCGATCGGAGGGAAATCTGATTCTACTGTTTTTGAACCTTCTTCGCCGAAGGTTTCTTGTATAGGTAGAGTGAGATCGAAACGTGGACATAATCGAAGGTTGAGAACTCGTCAGAGATCGATTTCTTCCACCGCTACCGGTGTCTCCGCCGCCGGCGTTGTAAGACAGAAATCTTCACGTAGTACTCAAAGAAAGAAGAAAACTGGTTTCATTGAAAGCGTTTGCGCGATTTTCAGGAGTCACCGGAGAGAAAAAACTGTTCAGAAATCGAATCTTCCGGCGGAAGATTCTTCAACGACGAAGAAAAGCTATGGAAGAAAAGCGCGGGAGGAAAGTAAGGTGAGTCGAGCGGAAGCGGTTCATAGTGAACCGGCCGGTTTGGGTTCAATGAGCCGGTTTGCGTCGGGGCGGCGGTCCGAGTCATGGGGAGTAGGTGAAATTGAAAACCACGTGTGAATTCAATTCGGTGGCTGCCACGTGTGGGGTCCAATATCAGCGTGTTTTCGTTGGGCTCGAAGTTTTGAATTAGTTGTTAGGATGGTGACGTGGCACGTAGAATAACTGTTTGTAACTGTTTTTCGCTACTACTTGCTTTTGAAGCGTGTTTGAATTTGCTGTTTTTGGTTTTTGAACTTATTAGTTTTAGCAGTAAACGACAGCGTTTTTGTAAATATGATTTGTGTGCTTTTTTCTGCTGTAATGAGTAAGCAGTTGTATATTTTTCTATGAGCAGTTTCCAGTTTCAATCGAGTTACAATCGTTTGGTTAACAAAGTTAAATATAATCAATTTATCATCTACACTCAAATAAATAAGTATGAAAAAGAAAAGAATTAAATAATAAGGATTTTTAAAATGGTTACCCATGAGTGTGAGTTAATCTTGTCATCCATAATGTCAAGTGATAGCATGTATATATCGCTAAAAAAAAAGTATGTATGTATATATCTCTCAATTAGAAGATTTAACATTCTTCTTTTTTTTTAAGGAAAGATTTAATATTCTTGTATTATCATCGTTGTATTTGAATAATGAGCCTCTAGTTAATCCAAAAAAGACAAAAATGATTACTTGGTCACAAACATAAATGAAAAAAAATTAAAAGAAAAACAATTGTATGATATAACTAAATTCTTTCTCATTTATTTTTCTTCATTTATGTGAGTGTGACCAATTTTTTATTATATTTTTTGCTTGTGTCTAAGTAAAACTTACTTCAAAAGGATATTATCTCTTTCAAATAGTCTTGAATAAATGATGTAGTTAATTTTGTAAAAAAAAACAATGATGCACTTAGTTAATGCAAGCACTTTGTGACAAAGAATTTAATTGGAAAAACGATATATCATAGATTGAATTGTAATGATGGTTGAGAATCCTTAACGCATCCCTTGAAAAAGAAGACAATCCTTAGCGAATGAAGAAAAATATGCATATTCAAAGTTCAAATCTTCAGGTCAGTTTAAATGTATTTATCATTGAAATGAAATGTCAAGGATAGGAATGTATTTGTTGGAAGGGGTTAATTACTCTAATTTGTGTTATTTTGTTGACTATGAACACTTTGATTGTGCCAGTTGGTTTTACTTCATTCATGGAGTTGTTTTTGGTGGTGTAGGTCCGAGATTGAGACTTAGGAGTTAGAAGTTAGGAGTGTGCTGTTCACTTAGGAGTTAGGAATGTGCTACTTTTTATGTCTTAGGTTTAATTTCTTCCATGTTTTAGTAATATCTGAGTTGAAGTTTAGCCCTTCCTTCGATTAAGATATCCAATAGTGAATGATGGAATTGACCCCATAAATTTGTTGATCATCGAGCTGAATGCCAAATTTAAAAATAAATAAACATCTATAGTCTTACATATATAATTGTAATCATTTTACTATAGATGATTATTTTATTTTATTTAGATTCTTGTATTGCATAGATTAATGTAACATCTGAATATTTTATATTTTGAATTATCTATATTTTAATTCAGCTCTATCTCACTTGAAAGATTGTTTTATATTTTATCTCAAATCAATTTGAAATATATCAAAGCGGGTGTTTTTTGTTTATGCTTTGAGATGGAGGGAGTACAAGGGATATGTAGTATCATTAAAAGCATTTTGATAAAGATCAATTACCGAGTGCTTTGACCTTAATCATAGAAAACTGTCCACGTAGAACATCATTACAATAGAGAACTCTCAAATTTGTGATGCTTCAATACTTTCATAGTCTAGAGAATAATATACTACTACATCTAGGGCAAAACGAGAATATTTTGCTTTCCTAGAGTTTATTAACAATATTTTATCATGGTGTTTGAACCCCCGCCTCTATGTTTGGTAATTGTACATCTCAATTTTGCGACCATTCAATGGCTGAAGAGGCCTTGCATTGTGCTGAAACTCTACACCTAGTGGTGCCTTTAGAAGCTCAAGTTGTTTCTTGGCGAGTGTCCGAACCTGCATGTTCAATAGGTAAGAAATTATACATGAATGAAATGAGACAATAAGCTGCGCCGCTAAACTTTTTAGTTGAAAAAATGCCAAAATCAATCATCGTAAAAATTAATTTCATATAATCAATTCAATTTCTATCGCAACATAAGTAAATACACGTACCTTGCCAATGACGTTCCAAATGACTCCTTCTTTGCATGGAGGAGTTGTAAGAGAGCCAATATATCTATAATATCTATAGATCTTTTTATTTAATTCCTCTGCATCAAAGGTGCCAAGGGCAATGCTAGCATCTTTATTGCCTGCATGGTTCTCATTGGCTAGCTTATAGAACTTGTCTTCAATCTGCATCCAAGAACCACATGTAATTGGTAGCTATATTACTATCTACTTAATTATATTGTGTGCTATTAACATTCCAAATGATAAACCTTATATACTTTATATTATATGAGTCACATAATAATAGTGAACGTGATTTTAACTCTACCTTGGAGATTAGAGGATCAGGAACACCCAACCTGTAGAGCTGTGCCACAACTGCTATGTTATTGTTATCTTCTGTGAAATGAACTAAGTGGAGTTCGGCTTCATGTCTGGATTCAGCATAATTTGTACAAAGATTAGGGTTACATATTAATCCTCTCAAAAAAGTTAGAAAACTATTTACTAGCTACAACGCACTAAAATATTAAATATCCCTAAAATTTATTGTAAAATGACTAATGTGACTTAGGGTGTGTTTGATTCAGCTTTTAAAGAAAATAGATTTTGAGTTAAAAGAATCTAGAGATTTTTAAAAAAATCTAAAGCTATTTTTGTTTGTTTACTATCATAAAAATCATTTTTTTTAAGGACAATGCATAATGTATGCAAGGTCTGGGGTTCAAACCCCAGCCACCACAAAAAAAAAATCATTTTTTTAAGATTTAAAACTCTTACGCTTGAGTTCCTTGCATATAGGAAGAAAAAAAAAAGATTTTGGAAAAACTACTTCAAATAGATTTTGAAAAAGCTACTTCAAATAGATAGATTTTCATTTTGAGGCTAAATTTTTTTTTTTTTTTTAGTAAAATGGATTTTTGAAAAATCTAAAACAAACACAACAAAAATTAAAAAAGTGAATTTTTAATTAAAAAAAATCCAAAACAAACGGACATTTAATTTTTTTGTGAAATATAATGTGAATTGAATTTAAAAGTCTTAAAGATGAAATTGATATTATTTTTTTTTGGTAGTGGCCGGGATTTGAACCCCGGACCTTGCATATTTTATGCATTGTCCCAACCAACTGAGCTAAGCTCACGAGGACAAATTGATATTATTTTTGTCAAAGGCTAAATTTATCTCTCTATTTTTCCTCAAAAAAATATATCTCTATATTTGTTGTCAAATTATAATTTGGTTAAATACTATTTATTGTTAACTTTAGTAAAAGAAAATCCTTTATATATTCTGTTGTATTACCGTATCATTTTTCTAAACTCCAATATCACTATTTCTTTTTTTGATAGAATATTTTTACCTTTTTATATAGTAAAGTAATAATAAAAAATTATCAGCATGATTACTGTTGTAACAATCTAACATTTTTCTCGTGAGCTTAACTCAGTTGGTATAAGGACAATGTATAATATATGTAAGGTATGTGGTTCAAACTCCGGACACAAAAAAAAAAAAAATCTTGTTTTAATATAAATTACGAGTTTCACAATAATCAAAAGGTACTATGGCCCTATTTCTGTTTTAAAAAAATGCTTGTTTATTTAATCATAAAAATGCTCGCACCCTCTTTCTGATATACCACGGGCCAAACATTATATTCCTTAGTAAGCAGCTCTTTTTTATTCAATTTGTTATTAGATAACTTTTGGTATAGAAGTAATTTCTACTACAATTTTTTTTTAAGGAATCTCTAAGAATAAAATAAATACATTGAACTTTCATTTTATGACTCTTGAAATCACGTTTAAATACTTGTTTTTAATTTTTTAAAGAACAAATTGAAAATAAAACCCAATTTTAAACGGGTTCACATTAAAATCTAAAAGAAATATCAAAACGTTCTGAAACACTTATCAATAGATGTATTTAATGTTTGACAATTTTTTATCAAAGAATATTTTTAAAAATATAAAACTACAACTATTAATAATTGTATTGGTTTTGAATATTTTAACTATTTTTTTGAACAAAAACTGAACCGTAAGACGGACTATAAACTTTCTCTTCCCTTAAAATAACTCTTGTGATCTTTGTACATTGTTACTCATATTAGAATGATTAGGAACCATAAATACTACTCTGGTCGTGTTTTATCATGTGTCACCTGAAGAGTGTTAAATTATGGTTGGAGGGAGAAAATGGTGCAATTTAAATATATGTAATAAACACTTTTTAAATTTATTGAATAATTGATGTTTTTTGTATGTAATATAAATTAAATACATTAATTATTCAATAAATTTAAAAAAAAAATTTGCTATTAATAATGACCATATAGTGTATGTTTCACCAAATCATTAAAGTATTTTTCATTTCATTTAATAATGACCATACAGTGTATGTTTCACCAAATCATTAAAGTATTTTTCATTTCATTTACAAAATTTACGGTATGCATGTTTCCAATATAATCTCTCAAAAGAAAAAGTTTCCAATACTCCTATAATTTATTAATTCTTTGGGAAAAAAAAAATTTCCAATATAAATTATGTTTTGTCACTGTTGTGGCACACGGCTAATTTAATTTTTTTCAATGGGACAATATATTGTCTTAATTGTAGTTTTATATGAAACTTTGTTTGCTCATTAAAAGTCACAAGTATTTCTTATAATAATCAAACAAAGCTAATGAGGTTAAAAAAAAAAAAACAAAGCTGTCAAAATGGAGTAATATAATATTAATAATCAAACCAAAGTAATTAAGAAAACTATAATTTAAATCAGTTTTTTCCTTTAAAAAAAAAATAAATCAGAAAGGGTTTCATTAATGTTGTTTTGTTTTTATTATGTCCAAAATAAAAGGCATCACCCTTGATTGGGTGAATGTATTGGGAGAGCAGAAGAGAGTGGGAACTTACAAACGACCATGAGCCCTGTGCTCTGCAGGTGCATGCCAGTGAAGTTGCTTCAATGAATAATTCATTCCATTTATATTAATATCTCCCACTTTACCTTCAAAATGCACCTATAAATATCAAACTCAACCATTTCAGTTGATATCAGAATTTTCCTTTGACAAAACCAAAACTAAAAATTAGACCTAATTATTGCATCGACACCGGGCACAACTTTTACGATAACAATAAGAAAAATGCTAACTAGTGCCCCAAATACTAGTTAAGGAATCAAATATAGTAATATTTTGCATTGAAAATTATGTAATTAATGCATTAAAAGTTTAAAAAGTGTCTTTGTTGATTTAAAATTTTCTCTTTTGACTTCCTTAACCAGTGTCCCCGACACTGGTTAGCATGACCCTAATAATAATAATAGACATCAAACAAAAATATCGTATTAGACATCAAACACGTTTTTACATAAGTGTTTGTGTTTCATAGTTAATGAGGTAGCCACAATTTTCTTTGGAAAGAAAAGTCTTTACAATTCAAGTTAATTTTCATTTTTTAACTGATTTGTTAGTTGATGAACATACATACCCCAATACTGTATTGGTGATTAACAAGTGTGGCATTTGTAGGAAGGTAGTTTCTGTCTAAGGATTTCAATACATTGTTCACAACAATATTTGTCGTTGCAAGATCCACTGGACTCTGTGCTTTCCCATTTGAGCATGCTGCAAATGATTGACTTAATGTTCCCCATTTCACAGGACCATTTTGTCCAATATAGCTAAAATTAACCGAATCTAGCATAAAAAAGAAATTTTTTGAAACATGGATATAATTTTATTTTGTTTTTATCCTTAATGGATATAATTTTAACGTGTTTTTGACATTTTTTGAACATAATATGAATATATAAATGTCGAATATAATAAACGGACATAACATGGATACAATTTGAACATAAAAGAGTTATAATTTTGCCATTTATATGAACATAAAATGGTCATTAAAGACGAAAAACAAAATAAAAAAAATTGTTAGGATGAAAACATTCAGTTTAATTTTTTAGAGACTAAAATCAAAATTCATTATATTTATAAGGACGAAAAACTTATTTAACCCTTAATTTTTTCATATTAAGCATGATAAATGTAAAATGAAATCTTACTGTGATTTGCTGAAGTGCATAGAGCCAAAGCAGCTATGGAAAGGATTGAGAAGTAAATTTGCAAGGCCATTGTAATGATTGCTTTAATCTAAGAGCCAATGTTTGATTCCTTCAGCTTTTATAGAATATATATATGCAATACTATCACTGTCACTATTATGTTTATTTTTAGAAATCTGGCGCATTAATTTTGTAGGGTTTATGGCGTTTAATTTAGTTTCCTAAAATAATTTTTTTTTAAAAGAGATAATTGAGTAAATGGTTCCAAGTTCAGAGGCTCAAACTCAACTTGATAAAATATACTGAAAGTTACGTCGGACAGCATGACCGGTATTCCATTTATGTGTGTGAGAGTTTAAATGATCATTTGTCATTTCGTTTATCTACTAAAAAAGTAAACGATCCTTGTAATATATTCAAAATTTCTTTCTTAGTCCCTACAAAAAATCGCACTTTTTAGTCATCGTAAATTTTTCGTTAGCATTTTTAGTCCATGTAAAAAATTTATCATTATTTTTAGTCCTTGTAAAATTTTCATTAGCATTTTTTGTCTTTAAAAATGCTAAATGAAAATGTTATATGAGCTAAAAAGTGTGATTTTTCCGGAGAACTAAAAATGAAATTCTGGATATTTTTATGGACCATTTTAACTAAGCCTCGAAAATATTATCATATCTGCTCACAACTTCATATATGTTTTTAGAGTGATAAACCAGTTTGGTCCCTAGCAAATGTATAGGGGCCAAATTAGTTGAAAAATAGAAAGAACCTGTATAGTCATTTACAAAATTAAACCGCGACAATTTGGTCCCCGAATCAGCTTCTAACATTAAACCTATGATGTGTCGGTTAAGTGACTACGTGGAATTAAATGAATTTTTAAAGGTACAAATTAGTTCCTCATTTAAAAAATATAATAAAAAATGGTTAAATAATTTTTTTGTCCATAGAAATATAGTGAATTTTGATTTTAGCTCCTAAAATATAAAATGGGATCCTCCCAATTTTTTTGGTTTCATTTTTGGTCCCCAATAAACATAATTTGGTTATGTCATTGAAATTTCTTTGAACACAGAGGTTGGATATAATAGATTTTCAAAACTTGGACATGTTAGGAATTGACCATTTGGGACTAAAAATGAAAGGAAAAATTTTGGGAGGACAAAAACATCCCATTTTATTTTTAAGGACTAAAACTAAAACATGAAAAAGTTATTTAAAAAAACAAAAATCTGAACAGTTTCACAGGATGGCTGAACTGTTTAACACAAAAAGAAGATGACTGAACTGTTTAACACAAAAAGATATTGAATGAACCTTGTAAAAAAAATAAAAAATAATGAATGAACCGTTTTTAATCCAGAAGTTATTATGAGTTATTAGAAATTACTTATTTCCATTTTCGTCTTTAGCCATCATGATGGTATATTGGTACTTCCTCTCTTTACTTTGGTTTTTTGTTTTTTTACAAAATAAAATATATTCATTTATTCAAATCGATAGAGTGATTCCATTCTTGTCTTTGTTGAGAGGCGAGTTTTGCAGTATTGTAAGATTGTCCAATCTTACAGCATTGTCTTAGCACGAGAGACGAATTTGTTGATTTCTTTATTGAATTGTTGATATGTGAAATGTCATAAACTTGTTCGTAGGATATATTTTTTAGGAGTGTTGAGAAGTCTTGCAACAAATATTCATATGTATTTCTTTATTCCTAGATGGAGTTTCAAATACGATATAAAACTCTCACACATAAAAGTGTGATCCGAAGTCTAACCCGAAACACCAATATCCAATCTAACAATTTTAATATTTTACGGTTGATATAAGACTTACCGATTGCATTTTTAATTTTCATGTAAATAGATTGACGCTAATTCCATGCAAGTACTAGAGAGAGAGAGAGAGACAAATCCATAAAGCTATCGATAGGGGGCTAGAATATTTTTAGTGATTATATATAAAATTAAACCACAATAAAGTTTCTAACAAAAATTCAAAATAAAAAAGTTTAATAATGTATATTAGGACTCGTAGATTATATATATAAGTTGTATAAACAATATAAGTGGATATATAAATATAGGGAAATGCTAATTTGTGCTTTTAAAGCACAAGTATTTTATAGAAATTGTGCATTCCATGTTTTAGAAATTTAAAATCTTATCTTTTCAAAACAATATTTATGTTTTAATTTCATTTTTAACTTCTTAACTTGTGCCGTAAGGGCACAGGTTAACATGACTCATAAATATAAAGGAGCTCATTATGGGGAGATTGTGACCAATACGCAAACCTCATATGTTGAGACGACACATTTGTTATCTTCCGAAAAATAAGGGTAGCCTAGGTATTAAGAGACCTCACCATATGAATGACGCTTTTCCAATGAAGATGCTTTGAAATTTGATCACCAAACCAGATGACCTTTGATGTAAGGTTCTCTGTAGTAAGTATGGAAGGAACCATGACATCAGGGTAACAAAAAATTCTCAACCTTATAATTCTCCTTTGTGGAAAGCCTTAGTGGGATCAATTTCAACATAATATTATGTGGCAGTTGGGCAACGGTAACAATATCAATTTTCGGTTGGACAAATGAATTTTTAGTGGAACTTCTCTTATTTCCGTCACTAACCAAACTAGCATCAACACGACTCACACTCTGAGGGATGTGGTAACCTCCTCGTGGAGATCAAAATTATAATTTCCTTACTTCTAACTTACCTCATGCCTTTGCTTTTCAGGTTTTCTTCATCCCTGTACCTAAGGACACAAATGGACATGACAAGATTGGCTAGGGAGGAACCAACACTGAGAAATTCACAACTCAAAGTTTATGTGATTCTATGAATGCTAGAGCTCAGCCCATTGAGGGAGATTGGAAGCCTTATTGAGTTGGAAAGGCTCACATAGAATTTAGAAATTCATGTGGATTGCGACTCATGAACGGCTACTCACTAATTATCGTAAGAAATGGGGCGTTGGAGCTTCCCCCACGTGCTCTAGCTATGACAGAGACAACGAAACCATTATTCATGTTTTGCAAGACTTCCCTATAGAAACCCAAATATGGATAAGGTTAGTCCTTATGAATGAAATATCTAAATCTTTTCTTTTAATTGTAGGGATTCAATCTTTAAGAATAACAACCATCAGCTGCATGGTATTAATATTGTCATGCCCTAATTTTTGACATAAGATCCCACTTTCGCACGCTCTTTGACCCGGAATATTCTTTGACTTTTCAAAGAAAAAATTTCGGCAGAGAGATATTTTAAAATAACTCATTTTTTTCCGTTTTCGGGCCCGCTTTTTATTCTATTATATTTTTAGTCTTTTTTTTTATTTTTATTCTCTATTAGTTTTTTATTTTATTTTGTTTTTTATTTAATTTACATTAATTTCTGTTTTTTTATTACTTAGAATAGTCCAAAAAGTGTCCAAAGGGGTCCAATTTTTTTTTTTTCATGCCACAATCAGTGGCCAAGTTTCAGGGTCATCTCTTTCTTTCCAAAACGCGTTCCATCCCATAAATCATCATCAAATCCATTAATCAAACGCGGTCTCTAACTTCCAATTTCATCAACCTTTGAACCTATAAATAGAGCTCTCATTCCACACTTCAAAAGACACCAAAAGTTCTCTAAGTTGTCAAAAAACTTTTCTCTCTTCTCCCTCATTTAGCTTGTGTTGACAAGCTATTCTTTTCTTCTCCCTCTTTTTCTGTCCCATCAGATTTAAAGAGTGTTCTTAAGGCCATAGTCCCTCCGGTTTACAATGTCCTTTCGAAATTAAGAATGTTCTTAAGAACATAGTTCCTATTCGGTTTATTATCCATGTTTAGATTGTATTTTAGGAAGTTGTAATATATAAAAAATCAAAGAATATGCATTGTCTTTACTTTATTATTTGTTTAGTTCTTATGTATTAAAAATGAAAAAAATTAGGTTAGTTTATTATCCAAGGGAAAGAGGTTTTCGTTTTGATCCAACGTCACTATGAAAATCTCTCGCGCTTTTTTTATCGTCACACTTTAATTTTTAGGCTTTAAATAATAAAATAAAAAAAACAAAAACATTCAAATATTTAAAATAAAAAAAATTCAAAAAAGAGTTCCTTTTCTAAAAAACTTGATTCTTATCAAGAGACTTTTTTCATTTAATTTTCTTTAATACAAACTTTAATGCATTTAATCATATTTAAACTTTTTTTCTAAAACTAAAAAACACCAAACAAAATTTTCTCTTTGACATTTGACTTTCATTTTTAAAACCTCTTCAAAAATAATTAAAAAAACATCAAACAAATCACTCAGCTTTTTATGCCGAACTACATGGTTTTGATCCTTCGCGGGTACGTAGGCAAAAGACACTTGTCTTTCCAAATCAAAAAATAATAAAAAACACTTTCTTTCTTTTTACTCACCACATTAATCTTTTTTAAGCAAATAAATAAACTTAGCCAAAAATAAATAAAAGCAAGAGGTTCCTATAGGATACTATAGACGTTTAGGGTGCTAATACCATCCATTTACGTAACTAACCCCCGAACCTTAAATCTCTAAAAAAAATGTGGGTTATTTCGAACTTTTCCCTCTTTCCCTTGGAAAAATTAAAGCTCGATGGTGAATTAAAAATTTGTGAGTCAACGCTAACCAATAATTTGATCTCCGAAAATCACCGCGACAAATACTAAGTGGAGAGCAATTTTTATGGTGGTGTGTTTGTAGATGTTGATGGGGAGGAACAAAACTATTTTTGAGGATGACTTTCAACACCAAATTGACCCAACTTTTAAGATTCTTAAGATGGTTGAAGACATAGACAAATACACCCAAGATCCTCTCAATATTCACCAAAGTGACACTATTTTCATTGGATGGAAAAGACCTCGAGAGGGGTGGGTCAAGATTAATTGTGATGGAGCCTACAAAAATCATTTGGATTTAGCTGGTTGTGGTGAACTCTTTCACAACTTGGATGTATGAAGATGCAGCACTTGGAGCATGTCTGGAGATATATTGTTGTGGATCTCCCAGTACAGTCATACAATTGTATGATATCTTGGGAACCTTGTCTACCATTTCTTACGGGCTAAGTTATCTAAGTTGGCACCATTCATTGTATATGAGGAATAGAAGAATATGTTGATTCCAAGAAGATAAGACAAGGACACCTCATACGAGAAATTACCAAAGGGCGTCAGTTGTAGTGGCTGGACTTGTATTTTAAAGTGCAACCACATGTTAGTGTCAAGGGTTCAAATTTTGCTACATAGAATTGAGAGGTCAATTTCCAGCTAGGGTTAGAAACCAATAGAGTTCTCCCTCCATCTCATCTTCCTCTTAGATGAGCATGAGTGCTAGTTCTTAGTGAATTATAGTTAGAATTACTTGGTGATGTTTAAGCTGGAGTGTAATCAGTTTCTAACTCTTATTTATCCATTCATCTAGCTTTTCATGTCTTCATTTATTTCTTCTTTATTTTATGTTTTCATGGGTAAGGTCATCATGAGCTAAACCCCTTTAGTAGTTTAGACATGATGGGATTATGATATTCTTTGCATAAGATTTGAGAGCTACAACTTCACGCTTCTTCTAAACAAAATATTTTAAAGCTAATCTTTAAAAGCAAACCTATCATTTTTATTTTTTATTGCCAAATTCCCCGAGACTGAAAAGAGATGGGAATGAAACAGTTTGCATGGAGATGAGAACAAGAAAGACTGCTTGAATTTAAACAAGATCTTTGAAAAACCTAAAGATGCACAAATATCTTTCTAGATTTCTTGACATAGGCCACATCTCAGCCTCTTATTGGATTGAGAGATACTGATGATCTAACCTAGTGATGTTTAATGTTAAGTATTGTGAGTGTATCCAGAACGATGTATCGTCTCATGCTTAACTTAATGGTTGTGTTGAAAGACCCATATGGCCACTAAGTTGCTAGGAAGTTATATCAAGCTATATATATATCTCTATATTGTAGCAAAGCTCTGTCATAACTAAATCATTGTTTAACCATACTTTCATCTTTGAGAAATTCTAGGTGTTTTTACTTGCTTTCATGTTATTGTTTTTAATATTTATTTGTTTTGTTGTGAAATCAAATGATTTATTTTATTTTTTCACAAACAAGTTTATCGTTGAAAAACTATAGGAAGCTATAGCACCCCAATCCTTGTGGATGTGGGTTCGATCTTTTTATACTATTACTTAAGAAAGTGTATACTTGCAGCAGTAAGACTCCTGAAAATACATAGTATTTTTAGAAAAACCATTCAGTTCGGCTCGATTCGATAAATATTAGATCAATTTAAAACTCGACTCGAGTTCGTACAAACTTTATTTTCGACTCGACTCGATTAAAGGTCGTAAACAACTCGGTTCGACTTGATAGCTCAAATCAAATGAACCAAAAGACAATTTTTTGTTTGTTTGTAGAAATAGATCCAAAATCTCTAATAATTGGCCTCAAAATCATATAAATGGTTAATAGATGCAATACTATGGTTACTGCCCAATAAATCCATTCCTAGTGTACATGATATCATAATTCATTGTACTGTTTTATATAGATATCTTGCCTCCTATTGTGCATTATATGTGAGACTCATTTTAGAGAAATAATATGTATTGTGAAATTTTTTGGATATCTCTATTGAAGAGACTTCAAGAGATGTTTTTCAAAATTTTAATCTCTTAGCGGAACAAATCCCATTGAAACAAATCTTAATTAAATTATTAATCACAAATCAAACGCAACACATACTTAAACATTGTAAGGATTCATGTTTTTACCTCTTGAAGTGTAGAACCTTTGTAATAGAATTGTTTTTGATCACGAGCAAAGCAACGTAGTGATGCCTCTACTCAGTCCATACAATCATAACTTCTCTGATGACCGGTGCTAGCCAATTCCAACGAAAATTCAAAGAGAATAGATTTAGAGACGGCTGCTAGGTTTTCACAACTTTTGTGAATTAGGTTAAGCACACAAAACTTTCACCACAAGGGTCTATTTATAGAACCACTTGTGTGGCCAACAAGCTAAACACTTATTACATTGTATCTTATGATAGTTCACTTAAACGCACCGTACCTTATGGTGGACCGCATTTCTCTATTTTCATAAATTAAATAATAAGTCATTAATTAATTATTTAATTACTAATAAGTCTCAAATTACAAATAAGTCTCACTTATTATTTAATAAATAAATCCTACTTACTTATTTATCTCTGTCATACCCCAATTTTTGACCCGAGATGTCACTGACACGTGTCATTTGACTCTACATTCATACGCAATTTGACCTGATCGATCTCTGACATTTTAGTGAAAATTTCGACAGAGAGGTATTTT